>Ga0157371_10002658_pt1 | contig 16918 bp, 14 predicted proteins | sample C45metaG_FD_113462 | JGI IMG/M metagenome (GOLD analysis project Ga0157371, IMG submission 113462) | Corn rhizosphere microbial communities from Kellogg Biological Station, Michigan, USA - C4-5 metaG | ecosystem: Host-associated > Plants > Roots > Rhizosphere > Soil | place: USA: Michigan...
CCGAATAGTTTCGGAGCGCTCGGACAGGTCCTTGATACTGTTAAGGATCGGGTTGATTTCCATGGCGGGCAGCACTCGTTGGCGAACTTTTGAAAGCCGGCGAGTATAACGTAATCAGGCTGTAACCGCAGCCCGCCTGGCGGCTTTAGGGGCGAATGGTTTTGCCGAGCCGCCGCTACGACAACGGATCGTGCTGCAACGGCTTATTCGATCCCCACCTGATTACGCCCATTGTTCTTCGCCCGATACAGCCCTTTGTCCGCCGCCGAAATCAGTTGCCGACAATCGCTGCCCGGCTGCGGGATCATGGTCGACAGGCCGATGCTGATCGTCAGGCTCGAGCCTTCGGAGGGGGCAATATGTGGAATCTTCAGCGCGGCCACGGTCAGGCGCAGTTTTTCCGCCACCAGTCGCGCACCGCCCGGCGTGGTATTGGGCAGCACCAGGGCGAACTCCTCACCCCCATAACGCGCGGGCAGGTCCGAAGGCCGCGCACTGGCATCCCGGATCGCCGTGGCGACTTTGCGCAAGGCCTCGTCGCCTTCCAGGTGGCCAAAGCTATCGTTGTAGGACTTGAAATAGTCAACGTCGATCATCAGCAACGACAGTTGCGTCTGGTCGCGCAGCGAACGGCGCCACTCCAGTTCCAGGTATTCATCGAAGTGCCGACGGTTCGACAGTCCGGTCAAGCCGTCGGAGTTCATCAACCGCTGCAACACCAGATTGGTGTCGAGCAACTGCTGCTGGCTGACCCGCAGCGCGCGGTAAGCCGCGTCGCGCTGCAACAGCATCATGTAGGAACGGGAGTGATAGCGGATACGCGCCACCAGCTCGATGTTGTCCGGCAACTTGACCAGGTAGTCATTGGCCCCTGCGGCAAACGCCGCGCTTTTGATCAGCGGGTCTTCCTTGGTCGACAGGACAATGATCGGGATGTCCTTGGTCGCCGGGTGATTGCGGTACTCGCGCACCAGGCTCAGGCCGTCGAGGCCCGGCATCACCAGGTCCTGCAGAATCACCGTCGGCTTGATGCGGACCGCCTGCGATATGGCTTGATGCGGGTCGGCGCAGAAGTGGAAGTCGATATTGTCCTCGCTCGACAACCCTCGGCGCACCGCCTCACCGATCATCGCCTGATCGTCCACCAACAGCACCATGGCGGCGTTTTCGTCGGTTTTGAAGTCGTCGAGCTGTAAGTCAGTCATGTGCAGTCACCTGATTACTACTTGGGCCAGGATTGCTGTGAAAAGCCGTCATTTCGAGAAAACCTCCAGCAATCGGGGCGCTATCTTTTCCAGTGGGCGAATTTCCATCGCCGCCTCGATGGCCGCTGCCGCTTTCGGCATCCCGTACACCGCACTGCTGTTCTGGTCCTGAGCGATTGTCAGGTAACCCTGTTGGCGCATGAGTTTAAGCCCTTGTGCGCCGTCGCGCCCCATTCCGGTGAGCAAAACGCCTACGGCGTCACCGTTCCAGTAATTGGCCACACTCTCGAAAAACACATCGATCGAGGGGCGATAGATCTCATTGACCGGCTCCGCGGTGTAGGCCAGCGTACCGTTTTTCAACAAGCGGATATGGTGGTTGGTGCCGGCCAGCAGTACGGTGCCAGCCTGTGGCGGCTCGCCTTCCTGAGCCAGGCGTACGTTCATTCCGCTGGCACGGGCGAGCCACTCGGCCATGCCGGCGGCGAACACCTGGTCAACGTGCTGGACCAGGACAATCGCCGCCGGAAAATCGCGCGGCAAGCCCTTTAGCAACACTTCCAGCGCCGCCGGCCCGCCAGCGGACGAGCCGATGGCAATCAGGCGCTGGCGGGAGGCGGAACTGCGCAACGGGCTCGGAGCCGATCGCTCCCGATTGCCCTTGTCACCAATCAGCCAGCCTATGTTCATGATCTTGCGCAACAACGGCGCCGCCGCCTCTTGCGCATTGCCGGCACCGAGGGCCGGGGTGTCGACCACGTCCAGCGCGCCGTGGCCCATGGCCTCGAACACCCGGTGGACGTTCTGCTGGCGGTCGACCGTGACGATGACGATGGCGCACGGAGTCTGCGCCATGATTTGCCGTGTGGCCTCGACGCCGTCCATGACCGGCATGATCAGGTCCATCAGAATCAGGTCAGGGGTATTCTCGGCGCAACGCTGCACCGCTTCCGCCCCGTTGCTGGCGACCCACACCACCTCGTGCGCCGGTTCAAACGCCAAGGCCCGACGCAGGGCCTCTACGGCCATGGGCATGTCGTTGACGATGGCTATTCTCATGCCCGCGCTCCTCCGATGAGCTCAACCACCGCATCAAGCAGGGCGTCGTCATGAAAACTGGCTTTGGCTAGATAATAGTCGGCTCCGGCGTCCAGACCACGACGCCGGTCCTCTTCTCGGTCCTTATAGGACACTACCATCACGGGCAGAGACTGCAGACGGTTATCCCGGCGCAACAAAGACACCAGTTCGATGCCGTCCATGCGCGGCATGTCAATGTCGGTGATCAGCAGATCGAAATCCTCCGAACGCAAAGCGTTCCAGCCATCCATACCGTCTACCGCAACGGCCACGTCGTATCCACGATTGAGCAACAGCTTGCGCTGCAATTCGCGAACGGTCAGCGAATCGTCGACCACCAGGATCCGTTTGCGTGCCGCCTCGACGGCTTGACTGCCGTGGCGGGCAATACGCTCCAGACGCCCGGTGTTGAGCAGTTTGTCCACCGAACGCAACATGTCCTCGACATCGACGATCAGCACCACCGCCCCGTCATCCAGCAAGGCGCCGGCGGAAATGTCCTGCACCTTGCCCAGACGCTCATCCAGCGGCAGTACAACCAATGTCCGCTCGCCAATGAACCTTTCGACCGCCACCCCGTAAATCGCATCGCGCTCGCGGATCACCACCACTTTGAGAGTCTGCTGGCTGTTTTGGTTCGCCGGTCGCTGCAGCAGTTGACTGGCCGCGACCAGCCCGACGTGCCGACCGTCATGCCAAAAATGCTGGCGCCCCTCGATCTGAACAATGTCCGAAGGCTCCAGGTCGCACATGCGCTCGATGTGCGCCAGCGGAAATGCGTAAGCCTCGTCGCCGACCTCCACCACCAGGCTGCGTACCACCGACAACGTCAATGGCACTTCAAGGTGAAAACGGCTGCCCTCGCCCGCCGTCTGCTCCAGCACCACCGCGCCGCGCAGCTGACGGACCATGTGCTGAACCGCGTCCAGGCCAACGCCGCGCCCGGACACTTCGGTGACCGTGTCGCGCAGGCTGAAACCCGGCAGGAAGAGGAACGTCAACAGCTCTTCCTCGCTTAACTGCGCGGCGGTTTCGGCGGGGGACAGTTGACGCTCGACGATGCTGCGCCGGACCTTCTCCAGATCGACGCCGTGACCGTCGTCGCTCAATTCCAGCACCAACAGGCCGGCTTGATGGGAGGCGCGCAGACGAATCAAACCTTCTGGAGGCTTACCGGCCAGCAAGCGCTGCTCGGGAGATTCGATGCCGTGGTCGACGGCGTTGCGCAGCAGATGCGTCAGCGGCGCTTCGAGCTTTTCCAGCACGTCACGGTCGACCTGGGTTTTCTCGCCTTCGATCTCCAGCCTTACCTGTTTGCCAAGACTGCGACCGAGGTCGCGGACCATGCGCACTTGCCCACTCAACACGTCGGCAAAGGGCCGCATGCGACAGGCTAGCGCAGTGTCGTACAGCACCTGTGCGCGCTGACTGGCCTGCCAGGCGAACTCATCCAGCTCAGCGTTTTTTTCCACCAGCAGTTGCTGGGACTCGGCCAGTAGTCGGCGGGCATCATCCAAGGCTTCCTGGGCCTGCAGACTCAAGGAATGCTCCTTGAGATGGACATTCAGGCTTTCCAAAGCGCGCAGGCCGTTGTTCTGCAAGCGCTTGAGGCGCTGCATCGTGGCCAGGTGCGGCTTGAGACGCTGGGTTTCAACCAGGGATTTGCTCGACAGGTCGAGCAGGCTGTTCAACCGTTCCGCGGTGACCCGCAGCACGCGCTCGCCATTTTCAGTGGTGCGTTTGTTCTTGCGCGGCGGATCGACTGGGGCAACCGATGCTGGCTCGACAACTGGAACAAACACCTCGGCAGCGGCCGCTTGCGGTTCAGGCGCGGCCATGAACGGCGCGATTGGCGTGCTCATGGGCGCAGCCAGCGCCAGCGGATCCAGCAATGCCGCCATCAGCGCCACATACACGTCGATTTCCGCCGGGGTGGGCGCATGGGCCGGCGTCGCAATCCGCATCAGTAAATCGGTGCCTTGCAGCAAGGCGTCAATGTGCTCGGGACGCAAGTACAGACGCCCTTCCTGCGCACTGACCAGACAATCCTCCATCACATGGGAGACGCTGACCCCGGCATCGACGCCGACAATCCGCGCCGCGCCTTTGAGAGAGTGGGCGGCGCGCATGCACGACTCAAGGTGATCGGCCTGGGTCGGATCGCGTTCAAGCGCCAACAGGCCTGCGCTCAACACCTGGGTCTGGGCCTCAGCTTCGAGGCTGAATAATTCCAGCAAAGAGGAATCACGCATTTGCTCGGGGGTCATGCGAGGCTCCGGGTCACGGCGGACAACAGCTGTTCTTCATCCAGCCAACGCAGGCTGCGCCCCTTGAATGGCAACACGCCTCGCGTGTATTTGCCGCTGGCCTGGGTGCCGGACTCCGACGCGGCATCAAGGATGCGCTCGTCGATGGCGTGAATCCCGTCCACTTCATCCACCGGCACCACAACGGGCCCGCCGTGAGCGGCAATGATTAGCATCCTGGGCATCACCCGCGTGCCAGCCGCCACATTGACGATGCCGGTGCCGTCGAGCCCCAGCAACTCCACCAGCGACAAGCACGCGACCAACGCGCCGCGCACGTTCGCCACGCCGAGCAACGCTCGGGAGCGCTGGTGCGGCAAGGAGTGAATCGCCTGCAGCGGAGCGACTTCCACCAGCGTGCGCGTGGCCAGGCCCAGCCATTCTTCGCCGAGACGAAACATCAAAAGCGAGCGGGTCTTCACGTCGGTTTCGATCACTGCCCGCACTTGCTCGAAGTCGTTCTGCTGCAAGGCGTAGCGATCCAGCAAGCGGGTGGCCGCGGCGGAATACATCGCACAATTACGGCAGTGAATGTGTTCGATCAGCAGCGGGCAGGACTTGTCACCGTGGATACCGATGCGGTTCCAGCAGTCGTCGATGGCCTGGGCATCTTCATGGGTGAGGCTCAAGGTGTCGGAGGCGCTCATCGTTTACGCTCACTGTCGGCGCGTCCGTTTCTGGCGGCGCGGTCCTGCAATCGTCGGGCACCCGCCGTGTCGCCCAAGGACTGCAGCAAGGCAGCCAGGTGCATCAACGCGTCGGGATGTTGCGGTTCTAGGTACAACGCTTTGCGATAGAACCCTTGGGCCTCCAGCACTTTACCGGCGACATCGCTGAGCAGCCCCAACCAGTAAAACACCTGGGCCACGGGTTCATGATGATTCAGATAGCGTTCACAGGCAGCACGGGCGTCGGCGCTTTTGCCTTCGTTGGCCAGGGCGGCGATGTTCGCCAGCAACGCGGCAGCGTCCGAGGCTTTCGGGGTGACGGTGGGCGGCGTCAGGGAGGTGAACGGACGATTGCGCACCGGCGTGGGTGTCACGCTGCGTACCGGTTGGCGCACTGGCAACGGCGTCGGAACGAAAACAGGCAGCGACTCCGGCACCGGCGTGCTTTGGCGACTGAAGGCAAACGACTGCGCAATACCAATCGAGCGCATGCCAAAACGCCCCAGCAAACTGCCTTCGGCCGGCCCGATAAACAGCACACCGTCGACATGGGTCAGGCGTTTGAGGACCTCAAAGACTTGCTGCTGGGTTGCTTGGTCGAAATAGATCAGCAGGTTTCGGCAGAACACAAAATCATAAGGCGGCTCGCTGGCCAGCAACGCCGGATCGAGCAGGTTGCCGACTTGCAGACGCACCTGTTCCAGCACTCGCTCGCTGAGGCGATAGCCCTCGCTTTCCACGGTGAAATGCCGCTCGCGAAACGCGAGGTCATGACCACGAAACGAATTTTTCCCATACAGCGCGCGCTTGGCCTTTTCCACTGACAGCGGACTGACGTCCATGCCGTCGACTTTGAACTGATGCGGCTTTAGCCCGGCATCGAGCAAGGCCATGGCGATAGAATACGGTTCTTCGCCGGTGGAACACGGCAGGCTGAGAATCCGCAGCGCGCGCATGTGATTGATCTCGACCAACCGTTTGATCGCCAGTTTCGCCAACGTGGCGAAGGATTCCGGGTAACGGAAAAACCAGGTCTCGGGGACGATCACGGCCTCGATCAGCGCCTGCTGCTCGTCTTGCGAACCTAGTAGCGTGTGCCAGTATTCATCGGCCGTCAGCGCCTGGGACGCGGTGCTGCGTTGGCGCACCGCGCGCTCGATGATCGCCGGGCCCACCGACGTCACATCCAGGCCAATTCGTTCTTTGAGGAAGTCGAAAAAACGCTGGTCGCTACTCATGGCCCTACCTCAAGCAACGCCAGGTCCAGCGGTGGCGAGGGAAACAACAGCGCACGCACCTGTTCATCCAGCAAATCGGCCACCCGCACCCACTGCATCAGACCCTGCGCGTCTTCACGCACCGGCCCCAGATAAGGTGCCTGGCGATTGTCCAGGCCGTAGGGCTTAAAGTCCGCCGGGTTGCAGCGCAAGGTATCGGTAGCCTGCTCCAAGATCAGCCCGAGCAAGGTCGAAGGCGTCACATCGTCCGGCCGATAGTGCACCAGCACCAACCGCGTGCTGGTACGGGGTTGCGCCGGTTGGCCGAACGTCAGCGCACTGAGGTCGATCACTGGCACCACTGCGCCGCGATAGGCAAAGACCCCGGCGACCCAGGCGGGCGCTTTGGCAATCGGTTTCAATGGCAGGCGTGGCAACACTTCAGCCACCTCGATCGCCTGCAAGGCAAAACGCTCGCTGGCGATGCGAAACACCAGGAACAACACCTGCTTCGCGGGCATCACCGTGCCACGCTTGAGCGCCAGTTCGCTCATCAGACTTTGAATCGCGAAACGCCGCCACGCAGCCCAATGGCGACCTGGCTCAATTCATCGATCGCAAAACTGGCCTGGCGCAGGGACTCGACGGTCTGACTGCTGGCATCGCCCAGCTGCACCAGCGCATGGTTGATCTGTTCGGCACCGGTGGCCTGCGCCTGCATGCCTTCGTTGACCATCAACACCCGCGGCGCCAGCGCCTGGACCTGATGGATGATCTGCGACAGTTGCTCACCGACCTGCTGCACCTCGGACATGCCGCGCCGCACTTCCTCGGAGAATTTGTCCATGCCCATGACCCCGGCCGACACCGCCGACTGAATCTCACGCACCATCTGTTCGATATCGTACGTGGCCACGGCAGTCTGGTCCGCCAGTCGCCGTACTTCAGTGGCGACCACGGCAAACCCGCGCCCGTATTCACCGGCCTTCTCGGCTTCGATGGCGGCGTTCAGGGACAGCAGATTGGTCTGGTCAGCGACCTTGACGATGGTCACGACCACCTGATTGATGTTGCCGGCCTTCTCATTGAGGATCGCCAGTTTGGCGTTGACCAGATCCGCCGCACCCATCACCGCGTGCATGGTCTCTTCCATGCGCGCCAACCCTTGCTGCCCGGAACCGGCCGCCACCGAAGCCTGATCGGCGGCGGTGGAGACTTCGGTCATGGTGCGCACCAGGTCACGGGAAGTGGCCGCGATTTCACGGGACGTCGCACCGATTTCAGTGGTGGTGGCGGCGGTTTCCGTGGCAGTGGCTTGCTGTTGTTTGGAGGTGGCGGCGATTTCCGTCACCGAGGTGGTGACTTGCACCGACGAGCGCTGGGCCTGGGACACGAGCGAGGTGAGCTCGGTCATCATGTCGTTGAAGCCGGTTTCCACCGCACCGAATTCGTCTTTGCGCTCCAGGTTGAGACGGCCACTGAGGTCGCCGGTGCGCATGATTTCAAGGATCTGCACGATCCGGTTCATCGGCGCCATGATCGCGCGCATCAGCAGCAATCCGCAGAGGCCGGCGGCCAGGACCGCAACCAACAGGGAAATGCCCATGATGACTTTCGCGGTGACCACAGAGTCATCAATGTTGGCGATGTCCTGGTCGGCCACCACTTTGTTTTCCCGAATGATGTCATTGAGTTTCAGGCGACCTGCGTTCCAGGCCGGGGTCAATTGCTCGTTGAACATCTTGATGGCGTCAGCGTCCTGATTGCGCTTGCGCAAGTCGAGCACCGCGGCCAGGACCTTGTTGTAATCGGCATGGAGCTTCTGAAACACGGCGTACTCGACCTTGTCTTCGTCCGTGGTGACGGTGTCCTGATAGTTCTTCATCTGCTCCTGCAGAAGCGCCTCGAAGTTTTTGAAGTTGTCTGCTTCTCCAGCGCTGTAACCCTGCCCTTCCTCAAAACCGAGCATTTCCTGGGTTCGAAGGTAAGTGTCGACCCAGGCGCTGCGAACCATCGAGCTGTAATACAGCCCCGGCAACGCGTCCTCACGCACGCTGGCTTCGCTGGTCTCGATCTTCAGCAACCGGGAATACGAGACGACGACCATCAACAGCATGATGGCGATGATTACCGCAAAGCTCGCCAAAATGCGTTGGCGCAACGTCCAGTTCTTCACAGTCAGTCCTCGGAACAATTCAAATGCTGCGCAGTATAGCCGAGGGTGTTGCGTTTATAAGACAGGTGTCATGCCACTGTTCAATCTGACGAAACCCCGTTCAGTACCCCTGTGCCAGCCGTTGCACCCACAGGGTTCAAGTCAACGCCTGACGTACCTGTTTCTCCAGTTCAACCTTCAACCCCGGCTCCAGCTTCAGCTGCCGCGCCAGCTCATCGAGATAGGACTTCTCCATGAAGCTCTCTTCATCCACCAGCATCACACTGGCGATGTACATTTCGGCGGCCATTTCCGGCGTGCTGGCAGCGCGAGCGACTTCGGCCGGGTCGAGTGGCTTGCTGAGTTCGGCATGCAGCCACTGCTGTAATTGCTGGTCGCTGTCGAGTTTGGTGAATTCGCCTTCGATCAACGCACGTTCGCGGTCATCGACATGGCCATCGGCTTTGGCGGCGGCCACTAACGCTTTGAGGATTGCCTGACTGTGCTCTTCAACTTGCGCTGCCGGCAAACGATCAAGCGTTTGCGGTTCGGTTTGAGGGGCCGTGCCCTGCTGGGCTTGCCAGTTGCCATACGCCTTGTAGGCAATCACGCCCAATGCCGCCAGGCCGCCGTAAATGGCGACTTTGCCGCCGACTTTGCGAACCTTTTTGTTACCCAGTAAAAGCCCCATGGCGCCGGCCGCCAATGCCCCGCCGCCCGCACCCGAGAGCAAGCTGCCGAGGCCGCCTGAACCACCGTTGCCACCGAGCAAGCCGCCAAAACCACCGCTAGATGCCTTGTTCTGTGTGCCGCCGGTCTTGTTCTGTAACAGGTCCTGGCCGGACTTGAGGAGTTGATCGAGCAATCCACGCGTATTCATTTTGCCGCCTCCACGAAACGGGTTAACCGGACACTTGAGGCCACCAGCCTAGATCGAAAGTGCCCCGCCTCTCCCGGCGAGAGTGCTTCTGGATGTTGCCTTCTCAAAAGAAGCTATCGAATAAAAAGATATACACTCGATTAAATCTATAAAAACCGCCCACCGGGTATTGCCCATGATGACCCTGCGTCAAATCCGCCATTTCATCGCTGTGGCCGAGACCGGCTCGATCTCCGCCGCTGCGCAAACCGCGTTCATTTCCCAATCGACCTTAACCCTGGCGATCCAGCAACTGGAAGAGGAGATTGGCGTCAGCCTGTTTAACCGACACGCCAAGGGCATGAGCCTGACCCACCAGGGCCATCAGTTTCTGCGCCAGGCACACCTGATTCTCGCCACCGTGGACAACGCCAAACGCAGCCTGCAACAAAGTACAGATCAGGTCGCCGGCCAATTGATCATCGGCGTAACGAGCCTGGTGGCCGGTTATTACCTCGCGGACCTGCTCACCCGCTTCCAGCGCGCCTACCCCAACGTCGAGATCCGCGTGATGGAAGACGAGCGGCCATACATCGAGCATTTGCTGGTCAGCGGTGAGATCGATGTTGGTGTGTTGATCCTCTCAAACCTCGAAGACCGCCACGCCTTGCAGACCGAAGTGCTCACCCATTCACCCCATCGGCTATGGCTGCCGGCGCAGCATCCGCTGTTGGAACACGACAGCATCAACCTCGCCGATGTGGCCCGCGAGCCGCTGATTCAGCTGAACGTCGATGAAATGGACCGCAATGCCCAACGCATGTGGTCGGCGGCCTCGCTGCAGCCACGAATTACCCTCAGAACCGCCTCGACCGAGGCCGTGCGAAGTCTGGTGGCGGCCGGTCTGGGTGTGTCGATCCAGCCCGACATGACTTACCGTCCCTGGTCGCTGGAAGGCGACATCATTGAAGCGCGGCCGATTGCCGACCTGAGCCAGACCCTTGACGTCGGTCTGGCCTGGCGTCGCGGCACCGCCCGACCGGCGCTGGTAGACCCGTTCCTGACAGTCGCTCGCGAGCAGCCTCACGGCGGGCGCAAGCTATCTATTTAATCGAACGCCACCTTCAGTATTTAGAATTTGTCGACCTCGGGCCCGCGCACTAGTCTTGGTACATCTATAAGACGGCCGCGCCCCAGTCACAGGGAGCAGCATGGCCACACAAGAAAAGAGAACCCGAAAAATGGCTGGCGCGCAGACCCCGCTGTTCACCGCGTTGTTGATCGATGGCGAATTGGTCGCGGGCCAGGGTTTTGTCGAGCCGATCCTCAACCCGGCCACAGGTGAAGTGCTGACGCACATTGCCGAAGCCAGCACCGAGCAAGTCGAAGCCGCGATCCTTGCCGCCCATCGTGCGTTTGCCGGTTGGTCGCGGACCACACCGCAGCAGCGTTCGAACCTGTTGCTGGACATCGCCAACGCCATCGAAAAACAAGCCGACCTCCTCGCACGCCTCGAGTCCCTGAACTGTGGCAAGCCGTTGCATCTGGCCCGTCAGGATGATTTGAGCGCGACGGTGGACGTGTTCCGCTTCTTCGCCGGTGCCGTGCGCTGCCAGACCGGCCAGCTCAGCGGCGAGTATCTGCCGGGCTACACCAGCATGGTCCGTCGCGATCCGATTGGTGTGGTCGCATCGATTGCGCCATGGAACTACCCAATCATGATGGCCGCGTGGAAAATCGCCCCGGCCCTCGCCGCGGGTAACACGCTGGTGTTCAAACCTTCGGAACACACGCCGCTGTCGATTCTGGCCCTGGCGCCCGCGCTGGCCGAAATCCTGCCGCGCGGGGTGATCAACATTGTCTGCGGCGGCGGTGAAGGCGTTGGCAGCCATTTGGTCAGTCATCCCAAAGTACGCATGGTCTCCTTGACCGGCGATATCGTTACCGGGCAGAAAATCCTCCAGGCCGCTGCGAAAACCCTTAAACGCACCCACCTTGAGCTCGGCGGCAAGGCGCCGGTAATCGTCTGCAACGATGCGGACATTCAGGCAGTGGTCGAAGGCGTGCGCACTTATGGCTATTACAACGCCGGCCAGGATTGCACCGCTGCCTGCCGGATTTATGCACAGGCCGGGATTCACGACCGCCTGGTGGCCGAACTCGGCGCGGCGGTCAGCAGCCTGCGCTTTGCCGGCAAACGCGATGCCGACAACGAGATCGGCCCGCTGATCAGCACCCGCCAGCGCGACCGTGTGGCCAGTTTTGTCGAACGCGCCCTCGGCCAGCCACACATTGAACGGGTGACCGGCGCGGCGGTGCATTCCGGTGCCGGGTTCTTTTATCAGCCCACCTTGCTGGCCGGTTGCAAGCAGAGCGATGAAATCGTCCAGCGCGAAGTGTTCGGGCCGGTGGTCACCGTGACCCGTTTCGACGAACTCGAACAAGCAGTGGACTGGGCCAACGACTCCGAATACGGCCTCGCCTCCTCCATCTGGACCCAGAACCTGGACAAGGCGATGCAGGTCGCGGCGCGATTGCAGTATGGCTGCACCTGGATCAACAGCCATTTCATGCTGGTCAGCGAAATGCCCCACGGCGGCCTGAAACGTTCGGGCTACGGCAAAGACTTATCCAGCGATTCGCTCCAGGACTACAGCGTGGTGCGGCACATCATGGCGCGCCACGGACAGCATCTCTGACTACGCTAATAACAAGCCGCTAACGGCACGCTTCACCACGTTCACAACTGCCCCGACCATAATTAAAGAAGAGGGAATTCCCATGTTCGTGCACAAGACCGCACTGCTCAGTGCAATCACCACCGCGCTGCTGGCCAGCGCCAGTCTGCAGGCCGCCGAACCGCTGAAGGCGGTCGGTGCCGGCGAAGGTCAGCTGGATATCGTGGCATGGCCCGGCTACATCGAACGTGGCGAAAGCGACAAGGCTTACGACTGGGTGACCGGTTTCGAGAAGGAAACCGGCTGCAAGGTCAATGTGAAAACCGCGGCGACTTCCGATGAGATGGTCAGCCTGATGGCCAAGGGTGGTTACGACCTGGTGACCGCCTCGGGCGACGCCTCGTTGCGGTTGATCGTCGGCAAGCGTGTGCAGCCGATCAATACGGCGTTGATTCCGAACTGGAAGAACATCGATCCGCGTCTGAAAGATGCGCCTTGGTACGTGGTTAATAAGCAGACCTATGGCACCCCTTACCAGTGGGGCCCGAACGTGTTGATGTACAACACCAACGTGTTCAAGACCGCGCCAACCAGCTGGGGCGTGGTGTTCAACGCGCAAAACCTGCCGGATGGCAAACCGAACAAGGGACGCGTGCAGGCCTATGACGGCCCGATCTACATCGCCGACGCCGCGCTGTACCTGAAAACCGCCAAGCCGGAATTGGGTATCCAGAACCCGTATGAACTGACGGAAGCGCAGTACAAAGCGGTGCTCGATCTGCTGCGCGCCCAGCAGCCGCTGATCCACCGCTACTGGCATGACACCACCGTGCAGATGAGCGACTTCAAAAACGAAGGCGTGGTGGCCTCCGGTGCCTGGCCGTATCAGGTCAATGGCCTGATGAACGAGAAGCAGCCGATTGCCTCGACCATTCCAAAAGAAGGCGCCACCGGTTGGGCCGACACCACGATGTTGCACGCCGAGGCCAAGCACCCGAACTGCGCTTACAAGTGGATGGACTGGTCGCTGACCCCGAAAGTCCAGGGTGATGTGGCGGCGTGGTTCGGCTCTTTGCCTGCGGTACCGGCGGCATGCACCGGCAGCGAATTGCTCGGTGCCGAAGGCTGCAAAACCAACGGTTTCGACCAGTTCGAGAAGATCGCCTTCTGGAAAACCCCACAGGCCGAAGGCGGCAAGTTTGTGCCGTACAGCCGCTGGACCCAGGACTACATCGCGATCATGGGTGGCCGCTAAGCCCTCATCGCGAGCAGGCTCACTCCCAGATGTAAACGCATTCCAATGTGGGAGCGAGACTGCTCGCGATGCTTTTAAAGATTCAGATTTTCGGAGTTCCGCAACATGACACTTGCAGTCCAGTTCACCAACGTTTCCCGTCTATTCGGCGAAGTGAAAGCCGTAGACCGGGTTTCCATCGACATCCAGGACGGCGAGTTTTTTTCCATGCTGGGCCCTTCCGGCTCCGGCAAAACCACCTGCTTGCGCCTGATCGCCGGGTTTGAACAACCGAGCGCAGGCTCCATTCGAATCCATGGCGAAGAAGCCGCTGGCTTGCCGCCGTATGAGCGTGACGTCAACACGGTGTTTCAGGATTACGCCCTGTTCCCGCACATGAACGTGCTCGACAACGTCGCCTACGGTTTAAAAGTCAAAGGCGTCGGCAAAGCCGAACGCCAGAAACGCGCCGAAGAAGCCCTCGACATGGTTGCCCTCGGCGGCTACGGCGAGCGCAAACCGGTGCAACTGTCCGGCGGTCAGCGCCAGCGTGTGGCACTGGCCCGCGCACTGGTCAATCGCCCACGCGTGCTGCTGCTCGATGAGCCATTGGGCGCGCTCGATTTGAAGCTGCGCGAACAAATGCAGAGCGAACTGAAAAAGCTGCAACGCCAACTGGGCATCACCTTTATCTTCGTCACCCACGACCAGACCGAAGCGCTGTCGATGTCAGACCGCGTGGCAGTGTTCAACAAGGGCCGCATTGAACAGGTCGACACACCGCGCAACCTGTACATGAAGCCGGCGACCACCTTCGTCGCTGAATTCGTCGGCACCTCGAACGTGATTCGCGGTGATCTGGCGAAACAATTGAGCGGCAATCCACAGCCGTTTTCGATTCGCCCGGAACACGTGCGTTTCGCCGAAGGGCCGCTGGCCAGTCATGAGATTGAAGTCAGCGGCGTGCTGCATGACATTCAGTATCAGGGCAGCGCCACGCGCTATGAACTGAAGCTGGAAAACGGCCAGACCCTCAATATCAGTCAGGCCAACGTGCAGTGGCTGGACGTCAGCGCCCAGCACCAGACCGGGCAGCGCATCAATGCTCGCTGGGCGCGCGAAGCGATGATCCCGCTGCACGACACCGTTGTCGGCGGGGTGTGAGATGACCAGCGTGGCTATCCCTCAAACCCCGGCCAGCGGCTCGCCGTTGCGCAGGTTTTCCAACCTGCTGTATCGCCGGCCGAACTTTTACCTGTCGCTGCTGCTGGTGCCGCCGCTGCTATGGTTCGGCGCGATCTACCTCGGTTCGCTGCTGGTGTTGCTGTGGCAGGGTTTCTACACCTTCGATGACTTCACCATGACGGTCTCGCCAGAACTGACCCTGGCGAATTTCACCGCACTGTTCCAGCCGTCAAACTTCGACATCATTCTGCGCACCTTGAGCATGGCCATTGTCGTTTCCATCGCCAGCGCCATCGTCGCGTTCCCGATCGCCTATTACATGGCGCGTTACACCACGGGCAAAACCAAAGCGTTTTTCTACATCGCGGTCATGATGCCGATGTGGGCCAGTTACATCGTCAAGGCGTATGCCTGGACGTTGCTGCTGGCCAAGGGTGGCGTGGCGCAGTGGTTCGTTCAACACCTCGGACTGGAGCCGGTGTTGCAGTTCGTGTTGGGCATTCCAGGCGTGGGCGGCAGCACCTTGTCGACCTCGCACCTGGGTCGTTTCATGGTGTTCGTCTACATCTGGCTGCCGTTCATGATCCTGCCAATCCAGGCGTCGCTGGAACGCTTGCCGCCGTCACTGCTGCAAGCCTCGGCCGACCTCGGCGCGAAACCGCGCCAGACCTTCATGCAGGTGATTCTGCCGTTGTCGATTCCGGGCATTGCCGCCGGTTCGATCTTTACCTTTTCCCTGACCCTGGGCGACTTCATCGTGCCGCAACTGGTGGGCCCGCCGGGTTACTTCGTCGGCAGCATGGTGTACGCCCAGCAAGGCGCGATCGGCAACATGCCGATGGCCGCGGCCTTCACGTTGGTGCCGATCGTGTTGATCGCCATCTACCTGACCATCGTCAAACGACTGGGGGCCTTCGATGCGCTCTGATGTGAAAAAACAAAAACCTGAAAAGCAGGGAGATCAAGCTTCGCTGGGCCTGCGGATCGCAGCGTGGGGCGGCTTGGTGTTTCTGCACTTCCCGATCCTGATCATCTTCATGTACGCCTTCAACACCGAAGACGCGGCCTTCAGCTTTCCGCCCAAGGGTTTCACCTTGAAATGGATCGGCGTGGCGTTCGCGCGGCCCGACGTACTGGAAGCGATCAAGTTGTCGCTGCAGATTGCGGCCGTCGCCACCATGATTGCGCTGGTCCTCGGCACGCTGGCGTCAGCGGCGTTGTACCGGCGTGATTTCTTCGGCAAGCAGGGCATCTCGCTGATGCTGATCCTGCCGATTGCGTTGCCTGGGATCATCACCGGGATCGCGTTGCTGGCGACCTTCAAGACGCTGGGGATCGAGCCCGGGATGTTCACCATCATCGTTGGTCACGCGACCTTCTGCGTGGTGATCGTCTACAACAACGTCATCGCCCGCTTGCGCCGGACTTCCCACAGCCTGATCGAAGCATCGATGGACCTCGGCGCCGATGGCTGGCAGACCTTTCGCTACATCGTCCTGCCGAACCTCGGTTCGGCGCTGCTGGCCGGGGGCATGCTCGCGTTTGCCCTGTCGTTCGACGAAATCATCGTCACCACCTTCACCGCAGGCCATGAACGCACCCTGCCGCTGTGGCTGCTCAACCAGCTCAGCCGCCCACGGGACGTGCCGGTGACCAACGTCGTCGCGATGCTGGTGATGATGGTGACCATGCTGCCGATTCTCGGCGCCTATTACCTGACCCGTGGCGGTGAAAGCGTGGCCGGTAGCGGCGGGAAATAACTCAATAACTGGAGGAACCGAATTTCTGTAGGAGTGAGCCTGCTCGCGATGAGGACATCACATTCAACATTGATGTCGGCTGATGCACCGCTATCGCGAGCAGGCTCGCTCCCACAGGGGCCGGTTTCAAAACAAGAACAGCTTCGAAGAGGACAATGCCATGCAAACCAAACTCTTGATCAACGGCCAACTGATCGACGGCGAAGGCCCCGCCCAACCCGTATTCAATCCGGCGCTGGGCCGTGTGCTGGTGGAAATCAATGAAGCCAGCGAAGCCCAGGTCGATGCCGCCGTGCGGGCTGCCGACAGTGCGTTCGACAGCTGGTCGCAAACCACCCCGAAAGAGCGCTCGCTGCTGCTGCTCAAACTCGCCGACGCCATCGAAGCCCACGGTGAAGAACTGGCCAAACTGGAATCGGACAACTGCGGCAAGCCTTATAGCGCGGCGCTCAATGACGAGATCCCGGCGATTGCCGACGTGTTCCGTTTCTTCGCCGGCGCCAGCCGCTGCATGAGCGGTTCGGCAGGCGGCGAATACCTGCCGGGCCACACCTCGATGATCCGCCGCGAC
>Ga0157371_10002661_pt1 | contig 16890 bp, 13 predicted proteins | sample C45metaG_FD_113462 | JGI IMG/M metagenome (GOLD analysis project Ga0157371, IMG submission 113462) | Corn rhizosphere microbial communities from Kellogg Biological Station, Michigan, USA - C4-5 metaG | ecosystem: Host-associated > Plants > Roots > Rhizosphere > Soil | place: USA: Michigan...
TGACCCAATGGCCCGGTGGTGACTTCGACGCCCGGCGTGTGGCCGTACTCGGGATGGCCTGGGGTCTTGCTGCCCCACTGGCGAAACTGCTTGATGTCATCCAGCGAGACGTCGTAGCCGGTGGCGAACAGCAGGCTGTACAGCAGTGCCGAACCATGCCCGGCGGACAGCACGAAACGGTCGCGGTCGACCCAGTGCGGATCGGCCGGGTGGTATTTCATGTGCCGCGTCCACAACGCATACGCCATCGCTGCGGCGCCCAGCGGCAGGCCGGGATGGCCGCTGTTCGCCTTCTGCACCATGTCCACCGACAGGAAGCGGAGCAGGTTGATGCATTGCTGGTCGAGGTCGCTGGACATGAGGTTTCTCCCGGTGATGACTGGATGTCTGTGTGTGCATGTAGGGGTCCGCTCGCGGGCGATGCTCTTGTCCTGTTCTGCAGAAAAGCATCGCCCGCAAGCGGGCTCCTACGCGAGGGCGGCGTCGACGATGCTCTGGGCTTCTTTCAGCAAGCTCTGCAGGTGGTCTTCGCTCTTGAAGCTTTCGGCGTAGATCTTGTAGATCGCCTCGGTGCCGGACGGGCGGGCGGCGAACCAGCCGCTGGCGGCGATGGCCTTGATGCCGCCGATCGCGGCGCCGTTGCCCGGCGCCTTGTCCAGCACCTGTTCGATCTTCTCGCCGGCGAGCTGCTGGCTCTGCAACTGGTCGGGCGAGAGTTTCGCGAGTTTCGCTTTTTGTGCCGGCGTCGCGGCCGCTTCGACCCGGTTGGCGAACGGCTTGCCGAGTTCATTGGTCAGCTGCGCGAACAGTTCGCCCGGGTCCTTGCCTTCGCGCGCGGTGATCTCGGCCGAGAGCAGCGCCGGCACCAGCCCGTCCTTGTCGGTGGTCCACACCGAACCGTCCAGGCGCAGCAGCGACGCGCCGGCGCTCTCCTCGCAGCCGAAGCCGAGCGAACCATCGAAGAGGCCTTCGGAGAACCACTTGAAGCCGACCGGCACTTCATACAGCTTGCGTCCGAGACGATGCACCACGCGGTCGATCAACGCGGTGGTGACGACGGTCTTGCCGACCGCCGCGTTCGTGCTCCATTGCGGCCGATGCCGGTACAGGTAGTCGACCAGCACCGACAGGTAATGGTTCGGTTCCATCAAACCGCTGGAGCGGGTGACCACGCCATGGCGGTCATGGTCGGTGTCGCAGGCGAACGCCACGTCGTACTGCTCCTTCAGGCCGATCAACCGTTGCATCGCGTACGACGAGGATGGGTCCATGCGGATCTTGCCGTCCCAGTCCACGCTCATGAACGCGAATTGCGGATCGACTTCCGCGCTGACCACCGTAAGGTCGAGCTTGTAGCGTTCGGCGATCGGCGCCCAGTAGTGCACGCCGGCGCCACCCAGCGGATCGACGCCCATGTGCACGCCAGCGCTGCGGATCGCATCGAAGTCGACGATGTTGGCGAGGTCGGCGACATAGGTGTTGAGGTAGTCGTGCTCGTGCGTGGTCGCGGCCTTGCGCGCCTGCGCATACGGCACGCGTTTCACCTCTTTCAGGCCGCCTTCGATCAGCGCATTCGCTCGCTGCTGCACCCAGCCGGTGATGTCGGTATCGGCCGGGCCGCCGTTGGGGGTGTTGTACTTGAAGCCGCCGTTGTCCGGCGGGTTGTGCGACGGCGTGATCACGATACCGTCGGCAAGACCGCTCTTGCGGCCACGGTTGTGGACCAGGATGGCGTGCGAGATCGCCGGGGTCGGGGTGAACTCGCCGCCGCTGGAGATCATTGTCTGCACGCCGTTCGCGGCCAGCACTTCCAGCGCGCTCTCGAACGCCGGCTGCGACAGCGCGTGCGTATCCGCACCGATGAACAGCGGACCGTCGATGCCCTTGGACTTGCGGTATTCGCAGATCGCCTGGCTGATCGCCAGGATGTGCCACTCGTTGAAGCTGCGCTCGAACGAGCTGCCGCGATGGCCCGACGTGCCGAACGCCACGCGCTGCGCCGCCACCGACGGATCGGGCTTCAGGTCGGCATACGCCGCCAGCAGTTTCGGGATGTCGACCAGGATCGATTTCGGTGCCGGCTTGCCGGCGAGGGGACTGATCTTCTGACTCATTTTTCCTGTTGACCTTTCATGTTGTGGCGAGTCACCGACCTTGTGGGAGCGGCTTCAGCCGCGATGCCTTGGTCGAGGAGGGCATCGCGGCTGAAGCCGCTCCCACAACGGGGTTCAAGACTTGTCATCGCGCAACTGGCGATAGCGGCGTATCAGTTGGTTGGTCGAGCTGTCGTGCGCGAGCTTCGGTTCGTCCGTCGCGGTCAGCTCGGCGATGGTGGTCTTCGCCAGCTGCTTGCCCAGTTCCACGCCCCATTGGTCGAACGAGTCGATGTCCCAGATCACGCCTTGCACGAACACGCTGTGCTCGTACAGCGCGATCAGCGTGCCGAGCACGTGCGGGGTGAGCTTCGCGGCGAGGATCGTCGTGCTGGGCCGGTTGCCTTCGAACGTGCGGTGCGGCACCAGCGCTTCGGGTGTGCCTTCGGCGCGCACTTCGTCGGCGGTCTTGCCGAATGCCAGCGCCTCGCCTTGCGCGATCAGGTTGGCCATCAGCAGGTCGTGCTGCTGGCCGAGCGGATTCAGCGTCTGGCCGAAGCCGATGAAGTCGCATGGCACCAGCCGCGTGCCCTGATGGATCAACTGGTAGAACGAGTGCTGGCCGTTGGTGCCCGGCTCGCCCCAGTAGATCGGCCCGGTGGCGTAGTCGACGTGGCTGCCGTCGAGGGTGACGTGCTTGCCGTTGCTCTCCATCGTCAGCTGCTGCAGGTAGGCTGGGAAGCGCTTCAGGTATTGCTCGTAGGGCAGCACCGCCACGGTGGCCGCGCGCAGGAAGTTCGCGTTCCACACCGCCAGCAGGCCCATCAGCGCCGGCAGGTTGCGTTCCAGCGGCGTGTGCCGGAAGTGTTCGTCCATCGCATGGAAGCCGGCCAGCATCTCGCGAAACCGGTCCGGTCCGATCGCCAGCATGGTCGACAGGCCGATCGCCGAATCCATCGAGTAACGCCCGCCGACCCAGTCCCAGAAGCCGAACATGTTGGCGGTGTCGATGCCGAACTTCGCCACGCCGTCGGCGTTGGTGGATACCGCCACGAAATGCTTCGCGACAGCACTCTCGTCGCCGAGCGCGGCCACGCTCCACGCGCGCGCCGCATGGGCATTGGTCAGCGTTTCCAGCGTGGTGAAGGTCTTCGAGCAGATGATGAACAGGGTCTCGGCGGCGTCCAGGTCGCGCACTGCCTCGGCGAAATCGGTGCCGTCGACGTTCGAGACGAAGCGGAACGTCATGTCGCGCCGGCTGTAGTCGCGCAGCGCCTCGTACGCCATCACCGGACCGAGGTCGGAGCCGCCGATGCCGATGCTGATGATGTTGCGGATGCGCTTGCCGCCGTGGCCGAGCCAGGCACCGCTGCGTACCTTGTCCGAGAACGCGGCCATGCGGTCGAGCACCTCGTGCACTTCCGGCACGACGTCGTGGCCGTCGACCAGGATCTTCTCGCCGGCCGGTGCGCGCAGCGCCACGTGCAGCACGGCGCGGTCCTCGGTGGTGTTGATCTTGTCGCCGCGGAACATCGCCTCGATTCGATGCGGCAGCCCGCGCGCTTCGGCCAGTTCGCGCAGCAGCTGCAGGGTGTCGGTGTCGACGCGCTGCTTGGAGTAGTCGAGGTACAGGCCGACGTCTTCGACGGTGAGCAGTTCGCCGCGCTGCGGGTTGGCGGCAAACAGTTCGCGCAGGTGTTTCGGACCGATCGTGGCGAAGTGTTGCTGCAGTGCCTGCCACTGCGGCAGGCGGGTGAGTTGCGGTTGGCTCATGGCAGCGCGGGTCCTTTCGACTTGTCGGCCAGCGCGACGGCTTTGTCGGCGATCCGCTGCAGCAGCTGGTTCCAGGATTTGACGAACGCCTCGGCACCGTCCTGCTGCAGCTTCGACGCCAACGCGTCGATGTCGACCCCGGCCTTGCGTATCTGCGCCAGCGTGGCGTCGGCGTCACCGCCGTCGGTCGCCATCACGCCGTGCAGCTGGCCGTGATCGGCGAAGGCGTGCAGGGTCTTCTCCGGCATCGTGTTGATGGTGTCCGGTGCGGCGAGCGCGCTGATATACAGCGTGTCAGGCGCGTTCGGGTCCTTGGTGCCGGTGCTGGCCCACAGCAGGCGCTGCGGCAGCGCGCCGGCGGCAGCCAGCTTCTGCCAGCGTGGCGATGCCAGCAGTTCGCGATAGGCCCGATAGGTCTGCTGGCCCACCGCAATGCCCAGCTTGTTGTGCAACTCGTCCGGCAGCTGCTTGTTGGCTGCCACGTCCCAGCGGCTGATGAACAGCGAGGCGACCGAGCCGACGTTCGGATCCAGCCCGGCAGCAAGGCGGCGCTCGATGCCGCGCATGTACGCTTCGGCGACGGCCTGGTAATGGGCACAGGAGAACAGCAGGGTGACGTTGATCGGGATGCCGAGAAAGATCGCCTCCTCGATCGCCGGCACGCCTTCGGGGGTGCCGGGAATCTTCACGAACAGGTTGTCGCGCTGTGCCTTGTGATGGATGTGGCGGGCCGCCGCGATCGAGCCGGCGGTGTCGGCGGCGAGCAGCGGCGACACTTCCATCGAGACCCAGCCGTCGACCTGGCCGGTGGCATCGAATACCGGTTTGAACAGGTCGGCGGCGCGACGCAGGTCTTCCAGCGCCAGCTCGATGAAAAGCCCCTCGCCGGACAACCCGGCCAGCGTCTTGGCGTGCACGCCGGCGTCGTAGGCGTCGCCATCGCCGATCGCGGCATCGAAGATGCTCGGGTTCGAGGTCAGTCCGGTGATCGAATCCTCGGCGATGTAGCGCGCCAGCGTGCCGTCGTCGAGCAGCGTGCGGGTGATGTTGTCCAGCCACAGGCTCTGGCCGAGTTGATGCAGTTGGCGGGTTGCTTTCATGCGTGGCTCCATGGTGGCTTCAATCTGCCGGAAGGTTGATGGTGGGTGCCGCCGGGACGAAATCGGCAAGCTTACGCTCGCGCAGATCGCCGATGCACGCGATCGTGATGTCCGGCGCCGGATCGATCGTCTCGCCCGCGGCCGCCGCGGCGTAATGTCCCTGGCGCACGAACACCGTGCTCAGCTTGTGGCCGAGGCGCTGTTTCATCTCGGCGAGAAGATGCGGCTTGTCGTCGACCATCACGTAATGCGCGGCTGGATAGCGCTGTTGCATCGCCACCAGCATCTGCTGCTTGTGCAGGTAGATCAGCACCTCCCCGCGCAGCGCATCCCACAGCCCGGCGTGCTGGATCTTGCGCGGCTGGAACACGACGTCGCCGTCGGACAGGATCGCCGTCGGCCCCAGTGAGCGCAGGTGCGCAATGGTGTCCAGTGCCTGCGGGTACAGCCGGTCGGCAAACGGATACTCCAGCAGGTACTTCGACATCTGCAGCAGCGACGGGTCGTTGTCCAGGCCCTTGCGGAATTGCTGCAGCGTGCCGAGGTAGTCGGCATAGCCGAGTTCGTCGCGCAGCCGGGCATAGATCGTCCAGTAGCGTTCGCGCTCGGCAGCGCCGAACGCCTGCTCCAGGGTGTCGCCCAGATCGGCGGTGAAACGGTCGTTGTCGAGCAGGGTGTTGTCGACATCGAGCAGGAAGACGATCGACGCCGTAGCGGATGTCGGGATGCTCAACATGGCGTGCTCGCCTCGGCCTTCGGATCGTGCCAACCTTCGGCGCTGCGGACCACGTCGGCTGCCGCCGCCGGACCCCAGCTGCCCGGCTCGTAGATGCTCACCGCGTGTTCATGGGTCAATACCCGGTCGACCACCGCCCACGCCGCCTCCACGCATTCGTCGCTGGTGAACAGCGCGTTGTCGCCCTGGATCGCATCGCCCAGCAGTCGCTCGTACGGTGACTTCTCCGGCTCCGACGCATGCCGCGCGACCAGTTCGACCGGCTCGCCGTGCATCGCCTCGCCCGGCTTCTTGACCCGCGCACCCTCGGCGATCACCACCTCGGGACTGAGCCGGAAACGAAAGTAATTCGACCGCGACGGGGTGATCTCGTCGAAGATCGACAGCGGCGGCGTCTTCATGTCCACCATCACCTGGGTGGTGGTGATCGGAAGGTTCTTGCCGGCGCGGATGTAGAACGGCACGCCGGCCCAGCGCCAGGTATCGATGTGCAGGCGCAGGGCCACGAAGGTCTCCACGTTCGAGTCGGCGGCCACACCCTTGACGTCGCGGTAGCCCTTGAACTGGCCGCGCACCACCTCGGCCGGATCCAGCGGGCGCATCGCGCGGAACAGCCGCAGCTTTTCCGCGCGCAGCGCTTGCGGGTCGTTGCCGATCGGCGCATCCATAGCGAGCAGCGAGGTCACCTGCAGCAGGTGGTTCTGCAGCACGTCGCGGATCGCACCCACGCCTTCGTAGAACGAACCGCGGCCCTCCACGCCGAAAGCCTCGGCCATCGTGATCTGCACGCTGTCGACGTAGTGGTTGTTCCAGACCGGCTCCAGCACCGTGTTGGCGAAGCGGAAATACAGCAGGTTCTGCACCGGCTCCTTGCCCAGGTAGTGGTCGATGCGAAAGATCGCCGATTCGGGAAATACCTGGTGCAACGTGTGGTTGAGTTGCTGCGCCGATGCCAGGTCGCGACCGAACGGTTTCTCCACCACGATGCGCGCGTCGGCGGCACAGCCGGCCTGTTTCAGGCCGGTGGCCACCACGCCGAACAGGTTCGGCGGTATCGCCAGGTAGTGCAGCGGGCGGGCGGCCTTGCCGAGCGCCTGTTTCAGCTTCTGGAACGTGGTCGGGTCGTTGTAATCGCCATCGACGTACTGCAGGCGTGCCGAGAGTTGGGCAAAGGCGGCCTCGTCGACATCTGCGCCCTGCTCCTTCGCCGCCTGCGCCAGGCTGTCGTGCGCGCGCTGGCGCAACTGCTCCACCGTCCAGCCCGAATGCGCCACGCCGATGATCGGCAGGTCCAGTCCGTCACGCAGGATCATCGCCTGCAACGCGGGGAAGATTTTCTTGTAGGCCAGGTCGCCAGTGGCGCCGAAAAAGACCAGGGCATCCGAGCGGGATATCGGCATAGCGCTTGTTTTCTCCTTGGGGTTGGCAGATGTCGGCGGGCATCACGCATGAGAGCGGTGATCCGCCGATGCAGCAGTGGCATCGGCGTTGCAGGCATCGGGTTGTCGCTTTTCAGATTGCGCGCATCCAGGTTAAGTCGATGCATAAGAGCATGCCGCGAGGCCGAGGTGAACAGCGCATTATCTTGCGCGCGAACGAACACGGCAGTGCTCGGCCCACGCGATGTACACGGGTTACGATGCGCACCTGCCCATCGGAGGATCGCACCGTGTCCCCATTGCTGATACGCCCGGCCGTCATCGCCGACCTGCCCGACCTGCTCGCCTGGAACGTGGCGATGGCGTGGGAAACCGAGCGCAAGCGGCTCGATCCGGCGGTGCTGGAGCGTGGCATTGCCGGCGTGTTCGAACAGCCGCGGCGCGGCTTCTACCTGATGGCCGAGCGCGCCGGCGTGCCGCTAGGCAGCCTGCTGGTCACCTACGAATGGAGCGACTGGCGCGCCGGCGATTTCTGGTGGATCCAGAGCGTCTATGTGGATCCCGCCGCGCGGCGTGCCGGTGTGTTCCGCGCGCTGCACGGCGAAGTCGGTCGTCGCGCGGCGGCCGCGGGCGCGGTGGGCATCCGGCTCTACGTGGAAACGGAAAACCGGCGTGCGCAGTCGACATACGCCGATCTCGGCATGCAGCGTTGCCACTACTGGATGTATGAAAGCGAGGCGCCGGCCAGCGCGGTCGACTGACGCATCAGGCCGACGCGGCCAGCAGCTCGACCTCTGCCGCCGGCATGGCTGCGCCGTACAGGAAACCCTGCAATTGCGAGCAACCGGCGGCGCGCAGGAAATCGCTCTGCTCGATGGTCTCGACGCCTTCGGCGACGACTTCCTTGTTGAGGCTGCGAGCCATCGCGATGATCGCGCTGGTGATGGTGGCGGTGTCGGCATCGTTGATGACGTCGCGCACGAAGGTGCGGTCGATCTTCAACGCATCGATGGGGAAGTGTTTCAGGTAGGACAGGCTGCAGTAGCCGGTGCCGAAATCGTCCAGCGACAGGCGTACGCCGCGTTGCTTGATCCGCCGCAGCAGGCTGGTGGTGGCGTCGCCGCCGGACATCACCATGCGCTCGGTCAATTCCAGCTCCAGCAGGCCGGGATCGAGCTGGCTCTCGTTCAACACGTCATCGAGCCAGGTGTAGAAATCCGCGTGCTGGAACTGCAGCGGCGAGACATTCACCGAGATCGGCATGGGTCGACCCTGCTGCTGCCACAGGCGGCCCTGCCTGCAGGCCTGCCGCAGTACCCACGCCCCGATCGGAAGGATCAGGCCCCTGTCCTCGGCGACGGGTATGAATTGATCCGGGACGTGCAGCTGGCGACCGTTGACGAACCAGCGCAGCAACGCTTCGGCACCGACGATGCGCAGGCTTTGTGCATCCACCTTCGGCTGATAGTGCAGGCTCAGTTCGTGCCGGGGCAACGCCTGCCGCAGCGCCACCTCGATCCGCCGCCGCGCGATCGCGCGTTCGTTCATCGAGGCGGTGAAGAAGCGGTAGCCATGCTGACCCTGCGCCTTGGCAGCGTAGGTGGCGGTTTCCGCGTGTTGCAGCAGGCTTTCCGGCTCGACCGCGTCGTCGGGGAAAATGCTGACGCCGATGCTCACCCGCAGACTCAGCTCCGGCAGTTCGGGCAAACTGGTCTGCTCGCAGTGGATCACCAGTTTCTGGCACATGCTGGCGATTTCCCCGACGCTTTCCGTGTGCGTCAGTACCACCACGAATTCATCACCGCCGTGCCGGCTGAGCAACTCGTCGGGGGGGAGGCAATTGCGGATCTGCGTGGTGAACGCACACAGCACTCGGTCACCCGCGGCATGGCCATACAGCTCGTTGACCTGCTTGAAGTTGTCGATGTCGATGTAGAGCACGGCGGCACGCTGCTGGCGCCGCGTGGCGGTCGCCAGTGCCTGCTCGATGTGCCCTTGCAACTGGCTGCGGTTGGGTAGCCCGGTAAGCGTGTCGTGCTGGGTCAGGTGGATCATCTTCAGCGCCAGCGCACGGGTTTCGCTGACGTCGTGGAACACCAGGACGCCACCGATGACATTGTCGGCGTGGTCGTGGATCGGCGCGGATGAATCCTCCACCGGCGTGTCGAAGCCGTGGCGGTGCCGCAACAAGGTCTTGCCGGCCAGATCGACGATGGTGTTGTGTTCGATCGCCGCGCGCAGCGGATTGGCGACGGGGTTGCCGTTCTGCGCATCGAAGAGCTGGAAAATTTCCTCGATCGCGTGACCCTGCGCTTCGCCGCCGGTCCAGCCGGTCATCGCCTCGGCGATCGGATTGAGCGAGGTGATGCGCAGTTGCGGATCGGTGGTGATCACCGCGTCGCCGATCGAGCGCAGCGTCACCTCGGCCAGCTCGCGCTCGCGATGCAGTGCGTCCTCGAACGCCTTGCGCTCGCTGATGTCCTGCGCCTGCGACACGAAATAGCGCGGCGCGCCGTTCTCGTCACGCACCACCGACACGCTCAGCTGCAGGTGCACGGCGTGGCCGTCCTTGTGGAAATTGCGCTTCTCCAGCTGATAGGAGTCGCGCTTGCCGCTGAGTATCTGCGCCATCAGCTCCATGTCGATGGCCAGATCGTCGGGGTGGGTGAGCGCGGTGATGTCCAGCTCCAGCAACTCGCTCTCGCGATAGCCGAGCATCCGGCAAACCGCCGCGTTGACGCGCAGGAAGCGGCCATCGGGGTGGATCAGCGCCATGCCGATGGCGGCATGCTGGAACGCGCCGAAGAAGCGCTGTTCGCTCTCGTGCAGCTGCAGTTCCAGGGTGCGCCGCTCGGTGATGTCGATCAGCGCGGTGAATACGCCACGCACGTGCCCATCGGCGTCCAGGTCGGGCTGGAAATTGCCGTGTGCGTAACGCCGCTCGTCGCCGTTGTACAGCTCGCCTTCGAAGCTGGACGCAAACCCGGCGTAGGCTCTTTCCAGCGACGGACGTGCGCGCTCGTAGTTGCGGTGACCGACCGCTTCGATCAGGCGCTTGCCCAGCAGCGCCTGCGGCTCGACGCCAAGCCACGCGCGATGCGTCGGGTTGGCGTAGCGGAAGCGCTGCTCGTTGTCGAGATAGGCCAGCAGCACCGGCGCACCTTGCACCACCCGTGCCGGCCAGTCCGGCTGGTGCAGGGATGACGGTGGCAACTCGGCAGGCTTGTGCGGGCGCATGATCGTTCCGTCAGCTTGACGCCCCCCTAGGCGCCCTCCCAGCATGCGCCGAGTTTCGGCCGCTGCACAGATCCGTGTCAATGCACGGACGGATCAGCCCCTCAATGCAGCAGGGCGATCGGTGCGCCGAGCTCGCCGTTGTCATCCAGCACGACCCGTCCCAGCGCATGCAGTTCGCCGGCCACGCCGTAGCGCTCGGCCAGCAGTGCCAACAACGGCCCCAGCGCCTGCGGCTGCAATGGATAGGCATGCGCCAGCATGCGCGCGATGCCGTGCTCCCCGCGTTGGGCCACGGTGATCGCGATCACGCCCAAACCGGGAGCTTCATGCGCCAGCAGCGTGGCTGTGCCATGTTCGGGCGCGGCCTCGGCCAGGGTTTCCAGCAGATAGCCGGTACCGGCGGCAACCGTGTGCCGACCGGACGGCTGCAGCAGCAGCGGCAGCTGATGTGCGTCGAGCAGCGCGGCGTACTGGCGCAGTTCGAACACGATGCCGGCAAAGGCATGCTCGCGCTGCGCAGGCTCGCCGGTCTGCGTCGCCAGCCATTCGCTCGGCGACTGCACCAGCACCTTGCCGTCGGCGTACTGCAACGGCAGGCCGCGCGCGGTCATGCCCGATTCGTTGCGTGTCGGGGTCAGCAGTGCCGCTTCCAGCAAGGTCCACAACGGCGCAAGGTTGACGTGCTCGTACTGCACGCAGGTCAGGGCCATCAGGTCGTTGCGACTGAGGTAGCGCACGTGCTCCAGCTGGATGCCGAGCGTGCGCATCAGCCAGTCCGCGGTCAGCGTGCCGGCTTCGCCGCGACCGACCAGCTGGATCTCCAGTTGCCCGGAAAGCTCCTCGGCCAGTGCCGCCGGCGCCAGCAGGCTCAGCGGCAGCAGACGCATCGGGCCGTCGGCGAAGATGGCGGACGGTTCCAGTGCCGGCGCCGGCATGTGGCCGTCATGGCTGCCGAAGGCAACCACGTTGTCCAACTGGCCACGCGGTACGCGCCGGGCCAGTTCGTCCAGCGTCGCCCACACCGGAAAACCCGGCCGCAGCAGTTCGACCTGATCGAACAGCGCGCCGGCCAGCGCCAGCCGCGCGCCGTCGACCTGCGGCACCAGCGTGTGCAGATCCGCGGCTACCCGTTCGACCAGTTCGGCGGCTTCCTCGCGCGTGAGCGTCATCCGTGGCGGCGGTGCGCCAGCGACCGGTTCCAGCGCCAGCACGACAGGCAGGGCGAGCAGCGTTTGCGCTTCCACGGGCGGCACTTCCCAACGACAAAGATCATCGATTCTACCATTCAGCGTTTTGGGCTTTCGCCGCGCGGCAGGGCGGGTTAGCCTTGAGTGACTTGGGTCGTGGACTGTTCTGAGCATGGAAAAGGTGCAAAGGCGCGTTGGGGTGATCGGCGGGGTTCGCATTCCGTTCTGCCGCAACAACACCGCGTATGCCGACGTCGGCAATTTCGGCATGTCGGTGAAAGTGCTCGGCGCGCTGGTCGAACGGTTCGGATTGCATGGCGTGGAACTGGGTGAGGTGGCGCTGGGTGCGGTGATCAAGCACCCGTCCGACTGGAACCTGGCGCGCGAGGCGCTGCTCAGTTCGGGGCTGGCCCCGACCACACCCGGTATCACTACCGCGCGTGCCTGCGGTACCTCGCTGGACAACGCGATCATCGTCGCCAACAAGATTGCCGTAGGCCAGATCGATGCCGGCATCGCGGCCGGCTCGGACACCACCAGCGACGTGCCGATCGTCTACGGCACGCGACTGCGCAAGCGGCTGCTGGCGATGAACCGGGCCAGGACGCCGCTGGACAAGCTTAAAGTCGCGCTGCGCGGATTCTCCCTGGGCGAGCTGAAGCCGTCGTTTCCGGGCGTGGCCGAGCCGCGCACCGGCAAGTCGATGGGCGACCATTGCGAGCAGATGGCGAAGGAATGGAAGATCGGCCGCGAGGCACAGGACCAGCTGGCGCTGGACAGTCACCGCAAGCTCGCCGCCGCTTATGACGCCGGCTTCTTCGAGGATCTGCTGGTGGCGTTCCGCGGCGTGAAGCGCGACGGCTTCCTGCGCCCGGATTCGACGCTGGAGAAACTGGCCGCGCTGAAGCCGGCCTTCGACAAGACCTCCGGCCACGGCACGCTGACCGCCGGCAACTCCACCGGCCTGTCCGATGGCGCGGCCGCGGTACTGCTGGCCAGCGACGACTGGGCCGCAGGGCGCGGCCTGAAGATCCAGGCGTACCTGCGCGACGCCGAAGTCGCCGCGGTGGACTTCGTCCACGGCGAAGGTCTGCTGATGGCGCCGACCATCGCCGTGCCGCGGATGCTGGCGCGCAACGGACTGAGCCTGCAGGATTTCGATTACTACGAAATCCACGAGGCGTTTGCGGCACAGGTGCTGTGCACGCTGCGCGCCTGGGAATCGGCCGACTACTGCAAGAACCGGCTCGGCCTGGACGCGCCGCTGGGCGCGATCGACCCGGCCCGGCTCAACGTGCATGGCTCCAGCCTGGCGGTCGGTCACCCGTTTGCCGCCACCGGAGCGCGATTGCTCGCCACGCTGGCGAAAATGCTGGAGCAAAAGGGCTCCGGTCGCGGCCTGATCTCGATCTGCACCGCCGGCGGCATGGGCGTCACCGCCATCCTCGAACGGCCGTGAGCGCGCGCCCGGCGTCGGCATGCTGCGTCTGCGCACCACCACCGGCCTGAGCGTACTGGCGCTGGCGATCGGGATCGCCGGTACCGGCTGGCTGAGCACGTTGACGGCGGGCTGGCACGGACCGACGTCACGCGTGGCGACGGTGAAGCCGGCGCGTCACGCCCTGCCCGCCCGAACGCGTTGGCATGGTCCGGTCAGCGTCGTGCGGCCGCACCGCACGCTGCCCCATCGCGCCGACGATGCCGTGCAAGCGGCCGCACTCGCCTACCCGTCCAAACCCGAATTGGTGCCGCTGGCAGCGCCGAGCGATACCTCGCAACCCTGGGAGGCCTTGCGCGGCCATCTGGATGGCCAGGTGCTGCTGCATGTCGATGTCGACGGCAGCGGCCGGGTCAGCGCCGCTCGCCTCGCCGTATCCAGCGGCGATCCGGTGCTCGACGAGCATGCCTTGCGCAGTGCGCGCGGCTGGCGTTTCGCCGTGCCTGCCGATCATCCCGGCGGCTTCAGCGGCGAACTGCCGATGCGGTTCGTCTCGCAGGCTGCCTCGCCGTGAGCCATCGGCCCGGCGCTAGAGGATGCCGGCTGCGCCCACACCGAACGCGGTGATCAGGCGGGTGTAGATCAGTTTCGGCGACAGCGCCACGTCCGGGAAATCACCGACCGGTTCGTAGCATGAGTAGAACCCCGGGTTGCTGACGCTCAACGGCTGGCAGCCGGGTTTGAGCTCGAAGCTGGTGGCGTATCGGTACGGCCAGAAATCGAACAACGGCAGGCTTTCGGAAATGTCGCCGATGACCTCGTTGACGCTGCTCAGCAGCGGAACCTTAGGTCGTCGTGGCGCAATCACCCATGCATTCTGCGGCTCGGTGTCGCGCATGATCGCCGAGCGCAGCTGGTCGGCGAAGCGATGGTCGTAAACGATCACTCCCGCCTCGGTGTTGTAGTGATCCGAGCGCGGGTCGAAGTTGTGCGAACCGACCATGGCGAAGCTGTCGTCGACCACGATCGACTTTGCATGCAGGCCGAACCGACGCCCCTTGCTGACCAGTGGTGCCGGGCGCCGGTTGCGGCCGTGGCTGCCGAGCAGGCCGTGGCTTTCGGTATCGATGAAGTGGTGCGATGGCCGGCCGGCCGGGCCGCCGGTGTCGTGCGTGTCGCTGCTGCCGTCCCACTCCATGCTGGCGTACGCATTGGCCTCGGCCGGACCGATTGCGTGCGGCTTGAGTTCGTAGATCTCGAAGCCGTAGTCCTTGAGGTAGCGCTTGCGATGCTTGTAGGACATCGCATACACCGCAAACGCGTCGGTGGAAGCCAGCGAATTGGTCGACACCACGATGCGCGGTTCCGGCGTCTGCCGGTGCAGTCGCTTGAATATCCGCCGGGCGCGTTTGCTCATCACCAGATAGGGCGTCTGCAACACCACCTCGCGCTGCGCATCGCCGACCATCGTCATCACGTGCCGGGTGAATTCGCGTGCGTCGCGGCGTTGCGGTTCGTCGGTCTTGGATGGAAGATCGCTGAAGAACTTCACGTTGCCGGTCTGGATGCTGTGGTCGAGCACGTGCGCACGCAGCCAGTCGGCGTCGGTGGCCTCCTGCTGCACGCGATAGACGCGTTGTGGATGGTCGTATTGCGGCGTCGGCCAGCCCGGCGCATCCGGGTGCGCGATGACATAGTGGTTCACGTCGCGCAGATGGGTCAGCGGCACCGACCGCCGGTGCCGCCAGAACAGCGTGAAGCTGTCGACCATGGCTTGCGCCGCTGGCCCGCCGACGAGAACGTCGCGATCGACGTAATCGAAGTCGTCGTCCCAGTCGAAGTAGCGGTCCTGGTAGTTGCGGCCGCCGGTGATGCCGACGCTGCCGTCCACCACCAGCACCTTGTTGTGCATGCGCTGGTTGAACTTGAAGAAACAGCAGGCGATGCCGGCGACCCATTGCAGCGGCGAGGTATGTGCGTCGTGGAAGGTCGGGTTGTACAGGCGCACCTGCAGATGCGGGCTGACCCGCGCCAGCCGGTTGAGCAGCGCCATGTCGTCGAACGAGGACAACTGGTCCGCCAGGATGCGCACCTCGACGCCGCGCCGCGCGGCCTGCACCAGTTCGTCCAGCACCAATGAGCCGGCGTCGTCCTCGTCCCAGATGTAGGTTTGCACGTCGACCGAACGATGGGCGGCGCGGATCAGGTTGATTCGCGCCGCCAGCGATGCCTCGCTCTCGCCAAGCAGGGCGACCACATGGTGCGGTACGGTCGGGGTGGATGCGGCGAGCGCCTGGTCGGCCGCGGCGAGCAGTGGCGAGGCGATCGCGCAGTGATCGCTGCGGGTGCAGGTGGTGGCGTGACCGGGGCTGGCGGCGACCACCGCGTCGGCACGGCGGATCTGCGCCCGCGACAGCGTGCAGCCTTGCAGCAACACGGATATCAGCAGGAAAGGGAGGACGAGTCGGCGCAAGGTCATGCGTGAATGATACGGGGGAAGCGTGCCACGTCCGTGATGGCGATGCGCTGCCGTCGCGCCGCGACGTTCAAAGCGGCATCAAGGCGACCAGAACGCGTCCAGCCGGGCATTGCCCGGTTCCAGTACGCCATCCAGGTGCAGCACCGCCAGCGCGCCGGGCGGCATGCCGCGAAACTCGTCGGAGCGGCCTTCGACCAGCAGCGCGACCAGCCTTTCGATGCCGGGGTTATGGCCGACCAGCAGCACGGTGCCGGCGTCGGCATGCTGGTCGAGCAGGGCCAGCAGTTCACCCGGCGAGGCATCGTAAATCTCGCCGGCGATTTGCGGCACGGGCGCGTTCGCCATCGCGGCCAGCGCCAGGCGGGTGGTTTCGTCGGTGCGCCGGGTCGGCGAGCACAGCACGCGATCGGGTTGCACCCCGTGCGCGGTCAGCCACAGTCCGGCGGCCTGCGCCTCCTGTTCGCCGCGCGGGCTGAGCGGGCGTTGCAGGTCATCGCCGGCGGTCTCTATCGGTACGGCTTCGGCGTGTCGCAACAGGATCAGTTCGTGCATGGGGAACTCCGGCGGGGTTGTGCCGGCGCGGGTGCGCCAGCGCTGTATCGATGGACATCCGCTTCAGTGCTGGCGCTTGGTCCAGCGCAGCAGCGGTTTCCAGTCCTGCTGGTGGTTGCGCACCTGTTCGGACTGGTAATCGAAAATGCCCTTGCCCAGTGCACTGAGCAGGACATAGGCCTGGCTGTCGCGCAACTGCGCGACGACCGGGAACGGGGACTGTTCGGCGAGTTGGTTCACGGCGTCCTGGCTGGCGTGGGTCCACGGCTTGAGCCGGTTGGCGACCAGCCCCACCGGCAGCTTGCCGCGATGGACGCGGTTGATCGAGCGCAACTCGTCGAGGAAACCGAGCGTGGCATGCAGGTCGAACGATGATGGCAGCACCGGCACCAGCAGCACGTCGGCCTGCTCCAGGTACGGTTCAAGGTCGCGCTCGCGCGAGCCGGCCGGTGTGTCGATCAACAGTTGCCGGGTATCCGGCGGCAGTTTCTGCAGCGATCGGCGTCCGCCTTCGAAGGCCAGAACGCCGGGAACGTTGTCCGGTCTGAGCGCGGCCCAGCGAAAGCTGGAGCCCTGGCGGTCGGCGTCGACGATGGCTGTGTTCTGCCCCGCCTGTGCCCAGTGCGCAGCCAACTGGGTGACCAGCGTGCTCTTGCCGCAACCGCCCTTGCTGCTTGCCACCAGCGTCGTAAGCATCGACTGACCCCTTGCCGCGGAAGGTGGCTCAAGCCTAGGAGTCCGGGCGGTAGAAACGCAAGCGGCTGCGGCTTCGCTCTTTATGGCCAGGTTTTCCGCGCCTTTTCGTCGAATGGCCACGGCCATTCGCCTCAAACGATCGAAAAACCCGACTCAAGAGCGCTTTGCCTCGCTCGCTCGGTTTCCACCGCCCAGACTCCTGGCCCGGACCGGGGGAAAA
>Ga0157371_10002662_pt1 | contig 16888 bp, 14 predicted proteins | sample C45metaG_FD_113462 | JGI IMG/M metagenome (GOLD analysis project Ga0157371, IMG submission 113462) | Corn rhizosphere microbial communities from Kellogg Biological Station, Michigan, USA - C4-5 metaG | ecosystem: Host-associated > Plants > Roots > Rhizosphere > Soil | place: USA: Michigan...
CATTGGCAGCTCATAAGGATCTTCTCCGGTGATCTGTTTGTACATATCAAACAGGTTACCATATTTCTCCTTGATCACTTCCCGGCCCAGACGCATGCACGTTTCCTTGTCCGGGTTGTGGATGTTATGTTTATTGGCTTCAATCCGACCGTATCTTTCTGTGTTTGCAGTGAAATCCAGATATACAGCAAGTTTTGATTTTCCTACACCATAACCTGCATCGCAACGCTCTTTGGCAGCACGTGAAGCCACGTCACGTGGAACCAGGTTACCGAAAGCAGGATAACGGCGCTCCAGATAGTAATCTCTTTCTTCTTCTGGAATATCGGTTGCTTTACGGTCATCGCCTTTTTTCTTAGGCACCCAGATCCGGCCGTCATTACGCAACGACTCAGACATCAGGGTTAATTTAGACTGGTGATCTCCGGAAACCGGGATACAGGTCGGGTGAATTTGCGTATAACAAGGATTTCCGAAGAAAGCACCTTTGCGGTGCGCTTTCCAGGCTGCTGTAACGTTACTTCCCATGGCGTTTGTCGACAAGTAGAATACGTTTCCGTATCCACCACTGCACAACAAAACGGCATGACCAAAATGACGTTCCATCTCTCCTGTAATCAGGTTACGGGCAATAATTCCACGAGCCTTGCCGTCGATCACAACAACTTCAAGCATTTCGTGACGGGTGTACATTTCAACCTTACCCATTCCGATCTGACGTTCCAAAGCACTGTAAGCACCTAAAAGCAACTGTTGACCAGTTTGTCCGGCTGCATAAAATGTACGTTGTACCTGTGTTCCTCCAAACGAACGGTTGTCTAATAAACCGCCGTACTCGCGCGCCAATGGCACACCTTGAGCAACACACTGGTCGATGATGTTACCACTCACCTCAGCCAAACGGTGTACGTTCGCCTCCCGTGACCGGTAGTCACCACCTTTGATGGTATCATAAAACAAACGATAGGTGCTATCCCCATCATTCTGATAATTCTTTGCTGCGTTGATCCCACCCTGAGCTGCAATAGAGTGTGCTCTTCTCGGTGAATCCTGGAAACAGAAACACTTAACCTTGTAACCCATCTCAGCAAGCGTAGCGGCTGCCGAAGCACCTGCCAGACCTGAACCTACAACGATAATCTCGATGCTTCTCTTATTTGAAGGGTTAACCAATGGCATCGAAGAACGTAGCTTCGTCCATTTTTCGGTCAATTCTCCTTCTGGTATATTAGCATTTAATTCTGCCATTTTATTTAAAGCTTAAACGTTCAATAATTATTTAATAAGACCCGCATATACCGCAATTGGCATTGCAGCAAAGATGATAGAGATCAGGATTGAATACCAGAAACCAATACCCTTAATCAACGGTGTATAACGTTTGTGGTTCCATCCCAAGGTCTGAAATGCGGAAGCAAAGCCGTGCAATAAGTGGTAAGCCAGAGAGAACATCGAAAGGACATACAGAATTACAATTAAAGGGTTCTGAAAGGCAATGCGCATGACCGCGTAAAGATCTTCCTGTCCTTTTGCGTCCTCGGTTGGGATTCCTGTAAAACGGGATACTACCCAGAAGTTCGCCAGATGCACGATAAGGAAGATAAGCAACAGCGTTCCTAGTAGACCCATAGAGCGGGAGTACCATTTGCTGTTTGATTTTCCGTCGTAAACTGCATATTTAACCGGGCGTGCTGCCTGATTTTCAAAAGTTAAACGGACGCCTTGAAAAATGTGCGCCAACAAGCCAACGAATAGAACGATCTCACCCGCCCTGATGATCCAGTTGTTCGCCATAAATGCTGCGCCGGTATTAAATGTTACTCCGCCATCATTTAAAAAGATCAATGAATTTAAGAAACAATGTACGATTAGAAATAAGATTAGAAACAGGCCGGTAATACCCATTATTAGTTTTTTTCCGATAGAAGAGGAAAAAGCGTTTCCGAAACTAGCCATTTGATAGTGTTTAATTTTTGTTAGGCAAAAGTATTTATTTATAGAATTAGATTACAAATAAGCGATATAAAAGTCTGAAATAAGGGTTATTTAGAAACATTCTAGATTTTTTAACAAAAAAAGGGAGACAAAATTAATTGCCTCCCTCTCATCGAATTATAAACGTATTAAAATTTGAAAGTGTAATTGCCGTTCGGACCGACAGCTGATATTGTTGTCATTCCGCTTGCTGAGGTTGGCAAAGCAGCACTTACGTCCTGGCTGCTGTTTACCGGCTTACCATTAACCGAAGTCACAACCAGTCCTTTTGGAATATCCAGCGAGTCGAAAGCTTTTCCTGGTGTAACGGAAGTCACAACAACGCCACTCTTGATGCCATACTTCGCTTTTAATGCTGGTGATGCCGGCGCAAACGTCGCACCCAGTTTATCCATCGATGTACCGGTAGCCTTACCTGCAGAAGCAGTTTTTGGTGCATTAATAGTCGATTCGCCACGTAGGGTTACCGTAACATCCTTCATTTCTCCATTTCGTGAAATGGTTAAGTTTACTTTATCACCCGGACTTAAACGGCCGATCTTTTCCTGAAGGTCAGGTGAATCATAGATCTCATAACCTTCTACTTTTTTAATGATGTCACCAGACTTGATGCCCGCAGCTGCACCACCACCATTAGGCAGTACATCACTTACATACAATCCGCTGTTGTCTTTCAATTTCAATTCCTGAGCAACATCAGCATCTAACGGACGGAATGTTACGCCAATATAGCCCCGCTTAACTTCACCGTATTTTTTAAAGTCTTCAAGAACTTTCTTAGCCAGATTGATTGGAATCGCAAAACCATAGCCTTCATTCCTTCCGGATTGAGAAGCGATAGCGGCATTGATACCGATCAACTCACCATTCGCATTAACCAATGCACCACCACTGTTTCCAGGGTTTATGGCCGCATCCGTTTGAATATAGGATTCAATACTGCTTGGGATCGCACTTGCAGGCATTTTACCGGTTCTTCTGTACTCGTCGTATTGCTCTTGTGTTGGTTGTTGGACCTGATCTAGAATTCCGATCTTACGGGATTTCGCACTCACAATACCAGCCGTTACAGTAGTCTGCAAATCCAATGGGAAACCAACAGCCAAAACCCATTCCCCAACCTGAACGTTGTCGGAGTTACCCATTTTCACAACAGGCAGATTTTTTTCTTCCACCTTGATCAATGCCAGATCGGTGTTTGGATCGCGTCCAATGACTTTCGCCTGAACTTTTCTACGGTCTGAAAGAATTACTTCGATCTTTTCAGAATTTTCAACCACGTGGTTGTTGGTCACGATGTACCCGTCAGCTGTTAAGATCACTCCTGATCCGGATGCCGCCTGAGGCATTCTCCTGCGTAAGCCGCCACCTCCACCAAAGAATTGCTCCATCATGTCGAATGGTGATCCGGTGCCGTCGTCGCTTGACGATTTAAACGTCGTGCGAATATGCACCACAGCCGGAGAAACTGCTGATGCCGCTTGTATAAAGTCTACTGTTCCCGCAGAGGAAACCTTGATCGGGTTATTTGCGAAAATTAAATTTTGTTTTTCTGTTAACGACATCCCATCGTTGTTGCGCTCCAACATCTTATAGGCGCCAATCGCTGAGGCACCTCCAACGAGAGCAGCCAACAGTATCAATCCTATTTTTTTCATGTGTGTATAAGGGTTATTAATTATTTGTTAGTCTGATTTATTTTCGATCAGTAAGTCAAATTTAATACCATATGAACGATATTTGTCTCTGCTTAAGGCCCCGATTAGTGTTAAAAAATGTTAAAGGCAAATCCTGATCATGACTAATATACCTTTTTACAAATACCAGGGTGCTGGTAACGACTTCATTTTAATCGATAACCGGGAGGGGCTCCATCAGAATCTCCCTACCGAAACCGTAAAAAAGCTGTGCGACAGGCGGTTTGGCGTTGGTGCTGACGGTTTAATGTTGCTTCAAAACCATGCCGGATTTGACTTCAAGATGGATTACTACAATGCAGATGGCAACCTGGGAAGTATGTGCGGGAATGGTGGCCGCTGTATCGTTGCCTTCGCCAGGCACCTGAACATCATTGATACAGAAACTAACTTTTTGGCAGTTGATGGACCGCATTATGCCAGAATTTCCGTCAATGGCGACTGGGTAGACTTGCAAATGATCGATGTTGAAGAGGTTAATGCAGACGGATCTGCGTTTATATTAAACACAGGATCACCACATTATGTTGAGCAGGTTACTGAATTGGAAAGCCTGGATGTCTACTTTAAAGGAAGTGCAATTCGCAATAATGATACATATAAGCAAGAAGGTATCAACGTGAATTTCGTTGAAGATAAAGGAGATCACTACTTTGTAAGAACATTTGAACGCGGTGTTGAAGATGAAACTTATGCTTGCGGAACGGGCGTAACCGCAGTGGCCCTTTCCATGGCCAAGCAGGAAAACCGAACCGGACACCATGTTCAGGCAATCAAAGTGTTGGGGGGCGATTTACGTGTTGCGTTCGACTACGACGGCAAACTGTTTAGCAACGTCTTCTTATGCGGACCAGCACAACTCGTCTTTAAGGGGCAGATCGATATTTAGTCGCCTTCTGCGATATGCGCAGCCAGACCAATCTTAATCTCTCCGAATGTATAATCCCGCCCCAGGTGTTCCCGGATGGGGTTCAGCTGGAGGGTCTTTAGTTCCTTAATGGCAGACAAAATCTTCTTCAACTTCCTATTGTCAATAACGTCTTTAGGAGAGATCTCCTGAATTGCTATATAATGAGCCAGGTGAGCTTCCACCGTTCCAATAACCAACTTACGCTCTTTAGCAATTTCAGCAATGGACTTGCCTGCCTTGTGCAATTGTAAAGATAGATCCTTTGTATCGGCCTTTGGCACCTTCTCTTTCGCGGATGCTTTCGCCTTTCCCCCGGATTTGGCTTTCGCACCCTTAGCCGGCTTGGCGTTAAAGTCAAGCGCATTTGGCATGGCAAAGACCTTTTGCATCTGAAATGCACGCTCACTTTCGTTCAGCAGCTTACTGACATCCTCTTTGCTGAAATCACGCCCCGCAATGGTTGCCTGCAACAAAGCAGTTGCTTTACGGATCGATTTAAATTGCTCATAAAACAAAGCTTCCATTTCCAACAGCTCCGTCAGATACGCCACAACCTGCTTATCTTGCTTTACCAATTCCATACGCTCGAAGATGTTCTTCGACATCTTCTGCAAAATCGGATTGAAGTAGTTTTCAGCGGCCTGGGTGCGCTCCAGCAAAAGCTGCAAGCCAGATTCCGTTTTATCCTGATAGAGACGAATGATCTGCGACATAAATTTATTCGCATTTCCCTTCAATTCCGTCAACTCTTTGAGCAGTAATTGAGCCCATTTGTAGTGCTTCTGTTTTGCCGACTTGTTCATATCCTTGGTATAGGAATGCACATGCCCGTAAACAAAATTGTCGAGTGCGGAGAGGTTAAAGGACTTCAACAGGTAGTTCACCAGGAAATGTTCACTTTCTGCCTTGATCTGCGCACCCAGCACCTGCTGCTCCTGTTTGCGGCTCGAGAAAAGAGAAACGTTTGGATCCTGCCGGATGCCTGAACCAGCAATAAGCGATGTCAGCACCAGTCCATCCAACGAACGTAATCTGGATAATGCCACATAGATCTGCCCCGGGGCAAATGCGCTCCCGATATCAACAATCGCCTTATCGAAAGTTAAACCCTGACTCTTATGTACCGTAATTGCCCAGGCGAGCTTGATCGGGTATTGCGTAAACTTACCTACCACATCTTCCTTAATCTCATGGGTCACTTTATCGGTTGTATACCGGATATTCTTCCAAGTAAACTTTTCCAGTTTGATCTTCTCCTTTAATCCTTCGGTTTGCACTTCGATACTATCCTTTTGCAAATCCGTTACGATGGCAATCTTTCCATTAAAGAACCGCTTCTCCGGCGTGGGATCGTTCTTTATGAACATGACCTGAGCACCGACTTTCAATTGCAGCACATGTTCGGCGGGGTAGGATGATTCAGAAAATTCATCCTCAATTTCGCACTTATAAGACCAGAGTTGGCTCTTCAAGGCATCCAGACTATTCTTATTCAGTGCTTCAGCTTTCTGATTGTGGGTCGTCAGGGTAATGTACTTATCTTTCAGATCGGGCTGAAAGTTCTCCCGGTAAAAGGTCTTCAACAAGGCCAGATCAGCGGCTGTGGCTGCATTGTTCCTTAAGTTATTCAGCAGACTGATAAAGGTCTCATCGGCCTGCCGGTAGATCTTTTCAAGTTCAATATAAACGGGAGGATGCTGTTGCAGTACCTGGGCATCAAAAAAGAATGCACTTTTATAAAACTCACCCAACAACTGCCATTCGTTTGATTTAACCACCGGAGGCAGCTGGTGTAAGTCGCCAATAAACAGCACCTGCACACCACCAAATGTTTCATTGTTCTTCCGGATATATCGCAAAACCATGTCCATTGCATCCAGCAGATCGGCCCGGAGCATACTAACCTCATCGATGATCAGCAACTCCAGGTCCAGGAAGATCTTCCTTTTGGTTGCGTTCATCTGCAAATGCCGGACAATGGTCTTCGGCGTATTGTAATGTTGATTAAAATGGCCTTCCCCCGAGGCGGGCTGTTTGGGCAGGTAGGTTCCAAAGGGGAGCTGAAATAACGAGTGAATGGTCACCCCTGCTGCATTAATGGCGGCGATCCCGGTAGGCGCCACAATAACGGCCTTTTTATGGGTCTGATTAATGAGATTTCTCAGAAATGTTGTTTTTCCTGTTCCTGCTTTACCTGTCAGGAAAATGTGCCTGGAGGTGTAATTTACAAATTTGGCAGCAAGGTCAGCAGGGTTCATTTCAGACATGCACAAATTTACAGAATACAATCGGTTGGGCGCCTATTGGTGTTTATTCACTTGCTAAAATTAACTAGAATTATAGCTTTTCGAAAAAAAGTAAAATAGCACGGAGTAGCCCGATAGCTGGCCTACGCATAGCGATGTCTAAACTTTGAACTTTCCAGAGATTTTGCGCAATTTTAAAACAAGCGCTACCCACCACCTCATTTGATATTACGCATGGACAAACTGATTGGCACTATCAAATACCTGATTCGCATCAGCGAAAATGAAGAGATCTTAATTAAAAAGTTGTTCAAACCACTGCAGTTGAAATCGGGTGATTATTTTCTTGAAGAAGGCCAGGTATGCAGGCATGTGGGATTCATTGAGCAAGGCCTTATGCGCTATCATATGAACAACGACGGCAATCAGAAAACACTATATTTTAGTAAAGAGGGCGGGTTTGTCTGCAACTACCAAAGCTTCTTACCCCGGGAACCTTCCAATACAAGCATTCAGGCTATCGAAGATACGGCATTGCAGATCATCAGTCGTGAAAATCTGCAACGGCTATATTCAGAGATCGCAGAAGGAGAAAAACTCGGCCGACTGGCCATTGAAGATGTTTTTCTAAGCAGTATACAACAGTTAAAGTCCTTTTACAAGGATTCACCGGCTGCACGTTATCAGCTGTTTCTGCAGGCCTATCCAGATCTCGCACAACGAATTCCTCAATATCATATTGCCTCTTACGTAGGTATCAAACCGCAGTCCTTATCACGCATCCGGAAAAAGCTCGTGGCAGAAAGGTAAAGCAGGTTTTCATTAGTTAACCGAGGTGAACGACTACCAGTCTGTTTTATCCGTGATTTGTATCCTTAAACAATTCAAATCATGGAAACACAGGTTAAACTACAAACATGGGGTATGCGTTCAGTTTCTTACTGGATCACCTTAATTATCGCACTAGGGATCATTTTCGTCGGTGCACGGTTCATTCTACAGCCAGTGCTTGCAGCTGCAGATTATGGAATTTCTCTTTCCGACAAGCGGGATATTCCTTTTGGGTATATCAAGGGCATTCGAGATATTTTCTCTGGAATCGTACTATTACCCTTGTTGATTATGCACATGCGAAAAGCTGCTGCCTGGGTTTTTACCATGGCTATTGTTGTGCCCGCAACAGACTTTTTAATCGTTGCAAGTACAAACGGCACTGGCGATCTGACCCATCTATTGATCCATGGGATTACCGCATTGGTCATGATCATCAACAGCTTTCTGTTGTTCCGCAGACCTTGAGTACTGCGGAACTCGAATCCTATGGCTGGTACCTGATGTTTGCAATGGCAAACCCTTGTTCCCTAAAGGGCACAAGTCCGCTTCTCACGGATATATTGATGTAACCAAAAGGATATTTGGACTTGACGGCAATCAGCCTGGCGCCGGAAGGGGAACTGATGGTTTGGCTTACCTCAAACAAGAAGGGCCAGCGATAGTCAGCACCTTTAGAGGAGTAAGTAACAACAACTTCCAAATCTTCTCCGGTCTTATTCGGTGCAATCTCAAATCCAAATACCCTTACCTCATTCTTAAAAGCAATACTCATTTCATCTTTTGGGAAAATGTCCGTTGTACTTCGACCCTGGGCAAATAAAACGGTCGGGTATTCAGATTCTGTGTATGGACTATAATTCCAGTGCGTCCACCAGCCGTTCACCCCATGGCTTAACTTTCTAAACCTACCTTCGGTAAAGTCAGGATCGGTGGTTAACACATTACCGTTAAACCTGATCGTGTGATTAACGGATCCTTCAGCCAGATTACTCAAGTCCACCTTTTGAGTTCCGTTCAGGTATTCGGCACAAATGGTGTCAATTACCTGAACTTCAATGTTTGGATATACATCTTCAAGCCCCGTTCCTATTCTTACCCTTGCCTTTGGAAGTTTTCTCCCTGGAAGTATGTTATTTAATGTGTCCGTGCCGACAATCGGATAAACCGCGTCAGCGATCGTGGCTGCCGGGCTTACTGCAAGTTTCTTGCTGTTTTCTTCGGTTTTCTCACAAGCGGAAAGCGTCAAAGCTAAAGCCACAACGAGAAGGCAGGGTACGTAAAAGCCTTTCATATCCTTTAGTTTAATTTGGTTGACACACAAATTTAAACCATTGAGTAACAAAGCATTAACGAATATTAGAGATAGAGCAGTAATGAGAATAAACGTATACAAACTGCGAAATTCTCGTGTAAAAATCCGAGATCAAACGGCAGCAAACAAACCGCCTATTGCTTTCCGCAGAATTTTATTTTCCGAAAGCTGACCGCAGCAGGCGCATCAGTTGACCAGCAGCTTGTATCCTTTTCCATGGACGTTCAGGATCTCTACCTTCGGATCTTCTTTCAGGTATTTGCGCAGCTTACTTAGAAAAACGTCCATACTGCGGCCGTTGAAGTAGTTGTCGTCGTGCCAGATGCTCAGCAACGCTTCCTCCCGGGTAAGAACCGAATTTTTGTTGATGCACAGCAATTGCAGCAGTTCAGCCTCTTTGGTAGATAATTTCTGATTCTGACCTTTGTAGTGGATCATTTGCGTGGTGAAATCGAAGGTATAGTCGCCGATCTCAAAAAGAGTTTGAGCATGACCGCTGGACTCTGGCTCCCGGGCAGACACCCGCTTCAGCAAAGCATTGATCCGTAGCAGCAGTTCTTCAATTCGAAACGGTTTGGTGATGTAATCATCGCCACCCAGATCATAAGCAGACACTTTATCTTCCATCATCGCCTTGGCGGTGGCAAAAATGATCGGTATGTTCTGGTTGATCTTCCGGATATCCTTGCCCAATGTAAATCCGTCCTTCTTGGGCATCATCACGTCCAGAATACAAAGGTCAAACGACTGCTTATTAAAAGCACGCAAGCCCTCCTCACCATCTGTACTTAAAACCACATCAAACTTACCTTTTAACTGCAGGTAGTCTTGCAACAGTAAACCGAGGTTTGGATCGTCTTCAACCAAAAGAATTCTTTTCATTTATATAGCGGTAAGGTAATTATAAACACGGTTCCTTTATCTTTCTCACTCTGGACTTTTATGGTTCCATTCATTTGAGACACGATGTCTTGTACATAGTTTAAACCGAGTCCAAAGCCTTTTACATCGTGCAGGTTCCCCGTAGGCACGCGATAGAACTGGTCAAAGATCCTTCGTGTATGATCTTTAGTCATCCCGATCCCCTGATCGGCTATCTCAATGATCAATGATTTAGCGGTATTACTGGTGCTGATCCGGATCTTTGGCGCATCCTTGCTATACTTATTCGCATTGTCGATCATGTTATAGATCATATTGGATAAATGCAGTTCATCCCCCAGGACAACCGGGTTAGTGGCATCCAGATCCAGCGTAACCTGTGCATCTCTCTTCTGCAGCTGCAGCCCCATACTGTCGGCCACCACAACGATCAGTTCGTTCATGTCCACTTCTTCCCGTTTCAGCTCCAATTCTTTTTTCTCCAGCCGGGCAATGCTGAGCACCCGCTCGATATGGTTACCCAAACGCACATTCTCATCATAGATGATACCGGCAAGTCGCTTGATCCGGTTTGTATCTTCGGCAACCTCCGGATCTTTCAACGCTTCACTGGCGATCATGATCGTGGCGACCGGCGTTTTAAACTCGTGGGTCATGTTGTTAATGAAATCGCTCTTCATCTCCGAGATTTTCTTTTGCTTCAGGATGGTGTACAGGGTATAGGAGAAAATGAACACCAGAACAAGCAACAGGCCGCCTGAGGAAGCCATGGTGGCGCTCATATTTCCGAAAATAGCCGCATTCTTTGTCGGAAAGCTCAAATACAGCATACCCGGATCCCGGATGATATCATTGAACAAGGTTGTCTTAAATGTATTTGATGGCAGAACCTCCGAGATCGGATTGGAAGCCTTGCTGTACAGGATGGAATCCCGGTTGGCCAGCTTTACCCAAAAGTCGTAGTTCAACGTGATGTTCTTATTGAGCAGCTCCCGCTTGATCAAGGTATCCAGCACATCTTTAGAGATCCGCTGCGTCAAGGGCTCATTCACATTGTGCATTTCCTTAGCTGCCTCTTCAACAACGTTGACGTCCGCCGTATTGTAAAGGCCGATGGTGTCTGATTCCAGTTGTTTCAATGCTTCCTGGTACCTGCGGTCTGCCAATGCATCCTCACTTTTAAACTTGGCAAGGAGCGCTCCATCTACACTAGCCAGGGAGATTTTGTATGGCCGGCCATCTACTTTACTATAAGCAAGGTATCGGATACTATCAGGTAGTTTGCTCGGGCGCATGGTGAAGGTCTTGGCCGATTCTGGCTTAAGTGATTTGCGTACATTTCCGCCAACCATATTGAAATCGGCATCCAGCCCGATGTTCACATCAAAGTTAAGTGGTGTCTTGGCCTGATCGCCCAGGGCAACATACTCCGCCTCGGTTACGATTGTGGGATATAAGAACTCCGCACGGATCACACTGTCCTGAAAGTTCAAATCGTCGATGATTCGCTTCTGCTGCGCAAGTCGCCTTTGGCGTTCATCTTTAATCTGCTTTTCCTTCAGTTCAGCAATGGCCTTAATTTGATTGCCCCGGTCCTGGCGTCTTTGGTTACGCCATTCCACATCCTTTTTATTGTAGTGTTTATAGGCGTAACGACGCTGAACCTTGCTCACCACCGCACTTAGCGCCTGGTTTACATTCTGCTCGAAGAGTTGAGAATTTAGGTTATAGGCTTGCTTAATGTAATACAATTGCATCACAACAACGCCGAGCAACGCAACCGTCATCAGCGCAGTAATCAACCAAAAACTTCTTTTCTTCATGTGATATTCAAAAATAGCGAAGCAAAAAGACAATGAGTCTATTTTAACACTTTTTAACAGCTAAGCAGATCGATAAGATGAAATCTGGAACACCCATAGAGACAGGGCTTAACTCGCCATTTTTAGGCGGGTAAATACCCTCCTGAATACCGCTCCAAACTTGATAGAAAAAGAACCCGAAACAGCCTCCAAAATCACCCAAAAACCAACCGGACCTAACCCAGATTTTAGACACAGCTTAAACACGCTCTATGTGGGTTTGGTGTGGGTGAGGTGTGGGTGAGCTCTGTGTGAGCTGTGCCTGAATTTCAAAGCTTTTTACTCGTATTTCAGACCTTTATTTGGTCCCGCGAAAAAGCGGTTTTTTTACAAACAAAAAGGCACAAAAAAAGGCTGCCTATCCTCGTCGGATCTGGCAACCTTTTTCAATAAAATTATTCTGATTCTTAGAACGGAAGATCGTCGTCGTCTCCTGGCTTGCTGCTCAAATCTACAGGCGGCGCATAGTCCGGTGTAGAAGCTGCACCTGCAGTGTTGCTTAATGTATTCAGTCTCCAAACGACCAAACTGTTGAAGTAAGATACCTTACCAGTTTTGTCTGTCCATGGACGACCACGAAGGTTGAAAGAAACTTCAACATCATCGCCAACTTTTAAGCTATCAAACAAAGAGGTTTTGTCTTGTAAAGCCTCAAATCTTATATATTCAGGGTAGGTGGGATTCTCCGCGTATTCTACAATCAGATCACGTTTTTTGAACGTTTCACTCACCTGTTGTAATGCCCCGATTTCGTGCACTTTTCCTTTAATTTCCATAACAGCTATGCTAAAATTCTACTTAGAAGTTCAAATCTCTATATTTTAATTGATAACTTAGCAGAATATATTATGCAAGTTTTCCACACCAAAAGTAAGGTTATCATAACCTGTAACAAACGCCTTTCCAGCTATCTGGCGGCGGAAGTTTTAGCATTAGGCTACACCATTGAAAGAGAATTTCCCACCGGTGTAGAGTTAAATATTACCTTAACCGAATGCATCAGGCTAAACCTAAATTTACGGTGTGCAAGCCAAATCTTATATGCGCTAAAAAGTTTCCAGATCAACAGTCCGGAAGAACTTTACCGAGAAGTCGTTGATATGCCCTGGGAAGATCTGATCGATTTTTCAGGTTACTTTTCAGTTACTTCAAATGTCGACAATGAGACGATCACCACACCGCTTTTCACCAACCTGAAGGTAAAGGATGCGATCGTCGACCGTATCAAAGAAAAGAAAGGCATCCGGCCGAATTCAGGCGCAGACGCCAACAAAACGGTCGTACACCTGTACTGGAAAGATCAGAATGCCGATATATTCCTGGATACCTCCGGCGAAACACTAGCGAAACATGGCTACCGCAAGATTCCTGGAAAAGCCCCGATGCTTGAAGCACTTGCTGCCGGCGTTATTTTAAGCACAACCTGGGATCAGAAGTCGCCTTTCGTAAACCCAATGTGTGGTTCAGGAACCCTGGCCATAGAAGCTGCATTGATCGCTACAAACAGAAGACCTGGATTGTACCGCATGAACTATGGATTCATGCATATCCTGGGCTATGAGGAAGAGGTATTCTTTGCTGAACGCCGCCTTTTGAAAGATCAGGTGATCAAAAACCTGGATGTAAGAATTGTAGCTACGGATTTATCGGAAGATGCCGTGGAAGTAAGCCGGAAAAACGCCAAAACTGCTGGTGTTGATGGCCTGATTACTTTCGAGGTATGCGATTTCGCCGATACGCCTGTACCGGAAGATGCCGGAGGCGTGGTTGTCTTCAATCCGGAATATGGCGAGCGCCTGGGTGTTCATTCCCAGCTTGAACTCACTTATAAACGTATCGGAGATTTCATGAAACAGCAATGCAAAGGCTACACAGGCTATATCTTTACCGGAAATCCGGATCTGGCGAAGAAAATAGGTCTTAAAGCTTCGCGCAAGCTGGAGTTCTATAATGGTAAATTAGATTGCCGCTTATTGGAGTACGAATTGTACACCGGCAGCCGCAGACCAGAGAGCGAACGCCCGGTGCAAAGCGATAAATAACCTTGAGAAAATACATCCACCAGTTACTTGGTCTGGCAGGCTTATTAATCCTGTTCTTCAGCTGTAACCCGTCCGATGTCCAGATGCCCAAACCCCATAGATCCGCCTATATCGCGATCAGTGGAACAGATACTGCCTGGCTTGATCTTACGGTCACCGGCACAAGTTTCAAGGGAAAGTGCGCCATAAATTTCAGCAATAACTATCTAGACTCTGGCCGGGTAAGAGGCCGGTTTTACGGCGACACCTTACTCGGCGACTTTCATTACCTGCATTATGGCCTGGAATGGAAAAGAGTTTCATTCGCGCTTTTAAAAAGGAACAACACACTGATCATGGGTGAAGGCGACCAGGGCTTCTACTTCGGCATACCTTATTTTAAACCGGATACACCCCTCCAGTTTGATAGCGTGAAGTTCGTTTTCCGAACAGATATGGATCATTAGTCCGGGAAAATCGGACCCGATGGCGTGCGCTGTATCAGACCGGCTGGTCTTATTAAAGTTCCGATTTAAACTACTGTCTTAAGAATTTTCAGGTCGACAAAGAACAATTCCATAAGAAATTTTGTTGAACGTACGAGTTTACCCCTTGTGCGATTTTTTTGTTACATGGAAGCTTAGGAGAGAAGTTTATACCTGAAATATGAAAGACAATATTGATTTAAAGACCAGGGTCACCGCTGCGAATATTCGAAAGATCAGGGCCCAGAAGAACTATACACAGGATTATCTTGCTGCAAAGCTCTCCATCTCGCAGAATGCCTACAGTAAAATTGAATTGGGTTATAGCAAATTAACCCTCAACCGCTTATTTGAAATTGCTTCCATCCTGGAAGTTGATGCGGTACAACTGATCAATCTGGACAATGACGATTTCGCACACGAGATTGCGGCGCCTTCAGCGGTCCAAAACAATCATTAATTCCGGTATCTTTGCGACATGCAGCAAGAACAGGAAATCCTTATCGAAAAGACCATCCAATTTGTTAAAGAAACCTTAGCCGGCGCAGAAGCGGGACACGACTGGTTTCACATTGAACGGGTATTTAAAACAGCCCGGACAATCCATGCCATAGAAGGCGGTGATGAACTGATCGTTTGTCTGGCAGCACTCCTTCATGATATTGCAGACAGTAAGTTTAACGGAGGGGACGAAGAAATCGGACCAAGGATCGCCGGAGAATTTCTGACCAGCCTGCATTTACCCACCGGGACCATCACCCAGGTTCAGTTGATCATTAAAAACCTGAGCTATAAAGCAAGCCTGGGAAAGATCGACTACCATTCCAAAGAGTTAGATATTGTTCAGGATGCAGACCGCCTGGATGCGATCGGCGCCATCGGAATTGCCCGGGCTTTCACCTACGGTGGATACAAAAACCGGGTGCTTTACGATCCGGCTATCGCTCCCGTTCTGAATATGAGCAAAGAAGCTTATAAAAGTTCAGAAGCACCAACGATCAATCACTTTTACGAGAAGCTGTTGCTGCTGAAAGACCTGATGAAAACAGATGCCGGAAAGGCAGTGGCGCAAAAGCGGCATGACTTCATGCTGAACTACCTGGATCAATTCTATGAGGAATGGGAAGGAAAAGCCTAACAATAAAAGAAGAACTAATTTTATTAGCTTTATTTACTATCTTTGTTAGCAAATAAAGTAGCTATGTCTGAACGGATTAGAGAAAAACTGAATATTCTCGCTGATGCAGCAAAATACGATGTTTCCTGCTCTTCAAGCGGAAGCAACCGGAAGAACACCAACAAAGGACTGGGTGATGCCAGTTCTTCAGGTATCTGCCATACTTACACAGCCGATGGCCGCTGTGTATCCTTATTGAAGATCCTTCTCACCAATCATTGTATCTTCGATTGCGCCTATTGTGTATCCCGCAAAAGCAATGATATCGAAAGGGCTGCTTTCACCGTAGAGGAGGTCGTTTCCCTAACCATGAACTTTTACCGGCGAAACTATATTGAGGGTTTGTTTCTGAGCTCGGGCATCTTTAAGAATGCCGACTTTACCATGGAACGCCTGTTAAAGGTCGTTAAGAAACTCAGACTGGAAGAAAATTTTAACGGATACATCCACCTCAAAACCATCCCGGGTGCCAGTGAAGAGCTGATCACCGAGGCAGGAATGTATGCAGACCGGATGAGCATCAATCTGGAAATGCCGACGGAAAGCGGATTGAAGCTTCTTGCCCCGGATAAGTCGCACCAGGAAGTCATCGATCCCTTAACCCTGGTTCAAAATCAGATCGTCCAGTTCAAGGAAGAGAAAAAATTGATCAAAAGCGTACCCAAGTTCGTTCCGGCTGGCCAAAGCACCCAAATGGTGATTGGCGCAACGCCAGAAAGCGACAAGGACATCATGCATACCGCAGCGGCTTTCTATAAAAACCTCGGCTTAAAGCGGGTTTACTACTCCGGATATATACCGATCAGCAACGACAGCCGCCTGCCTGTGATTGGAACACAGCCACCGCTGATCCGAGAAAACCGCCTTTATCAAACCGATTGGCTGATGCGATTCTATGGATTTAACGTCAACGAGCTGTTGAATGATGCAAATCCACACCTGGACGTCGACATCGATCCGAAACTAAGCTGGGCATTGAGGAACCTCCAATACTTTCCTGTGGATGTTAATGTTGCCAGTTATAAAATGATCCTGCGCATTCCCGGCGTCGGTGTCAGCTCGGCCAAGAAGATCGTTCAAGCGAGGAAGTTCGGACGGCTACGCATCGATCAGCTCCGCAAGATCGGTGTATCCTTCAACCGTGCCAGACACTTTATGCAGTGTGCAGATACACCTCCGCAGCTTCGGGATTACCAAAGCACGCAGATCAAGTCCTTCATCCTGGCTGAAAGCGAAAGCAAATACAAAAGGAGCACAAACAACCAGCTGATCCTGTTTTAATGCGGATAACTTACATTTATGATGGCAGCCTGGAAGCACTACTTACCGGGGTATTCGAGTGGTTTGAGCGAAAGCCGGGACTGGTTCAGCTCCGGAACTCCAACCTTCATCAGCCGGACGCTTTTCTGGAGGAGTTTACCGTGGTTGCAGACCGGGCGAAGGCGGACAGGGTATGGTCTGCCTTAC
>Ga0157371_10002663_pt1 | contig 16881 bp, 17 predicted proteins | sample C45metaG_FD_113462 | JGI IMG/M metagenome (GOLD analysis project Ga0157371, IMG submission 113462) | Corn rhizosphere microbial communities from Kellogg Biological Station, Michigan, USA - C4-5 metaG | ecosystem: Host-associated > Plants > Roots > Rhizosphere > Soil | place: USA: Michigan...
ATGAAGAGAGGGCCGACCACAGAATTGAATTATTATTATCATCGAAGCATCTTATTGGTACTAATCATTATGCTCGTTATTTTAGTAACCCCTAAAGTGAAAAAAGCATTAAAGCGGGAAGCCAGTTAAAAAACTATTTGACCTAATTATGAACAAGTCTAGAAACGATTTTCCGTTAGCGTCTATCTTATCATACTAGCTACTTTTTAATACACCTTTTTGAAGTACTTTCACTTCTTTAATAGCTCCTTAATTTCACGTGAGATGAAACATCGTTTACACAAATCTTTTTGCTGACCTTAGTTGTCATCTCAATGCTATAAATGAAAAAGAAATACCATAAACAGAAAACATCAAAAGGTCATAGCGAAGACCGCGCAAATGTTGCAGGTGGGCAGGATTATGAAGTTAATTATAAAAAGGTAATTGTACAAGAGCAGTGGTCAAGTAAACAATCCGATAAAGACTATGGTAATTCGAAAAAGAAAGTTGCAACGAAATTGTGGAAAATGAGCCGCTCCTTTGAAAGACTTTCTTTCTTTGAGTTCATCAATACTCCAGGAAATTTATACTTAAATATTGGCACAATTATTTTAATGTAGGTTTTTATGCTATCTAATCGGGAAATCAGTAAGCAATTCGCGCTTTATGCGGAGCTGATATTACTGCATAATTTCGACCAGCGACTGGCAGCCTCGCTGTCCAGTGCTTCTTATCGCATTAGAAATATCAATGAAGAGGTATTACACTTAAACGATTCAGATTTATCTAAATTATTTCGACCTGAAATAGTTAATATTATTCATGATTTAAAAAAGACAGGAACTTTGGAAGCTCTGGATGAGTTAATAGAACTTACACCGCAAGGGCTGTTCGAAATGATGCGCCTTCGTGGTCTTGGAGGGAAAAAACTCTCGCTTTTATGGCACAATGCAAAAATTGATAGCATTGATGCATTGTTGGAGGCCTGTAAAAATAATACTGTATCTAAAATTCCGGGGTTTGGAACTAAAACGCAGCAAAATATAGTCAAAGCGATTGAAACATACAGGAGTAATGAAGATAAGTTTCATTATGCAAGCGTAGCTGATTATGCGGGCATACTTGTAGAAAGGCTTCAGCAAATTTTCAAAACAAAACTCCTTAGCCTTTGTGGTGAAATCAGAAGGCAATCTACCACGGTTTCACGTATTGAAATTGTGACTGCTATCCCTGCGGAAAAATTAAAAGAAAAAGCGATTCGTAAGTTACTGATCATTCAGTTCTCAGATAAAGAAAAGACGATGGGACATACAATAGATGAAATACCAGTTATTATTTACCATACTACAGAAAAGCGTTTCTATTATGATCTATTCCTGGCAACAGGTAATGAAAAACACATAAACAAAGTGCTGGATAAAATAGACTCAAAAAGCTCCTATAATTCAGAGCAAGATATTTATAAGAATGCAGGGTTAGATTATATTCTTCCGGAGATGAGGGAGGATGTCGCCGAATGGAGCTTTAGAAAAAAAACCAGTAGTCTTATCTCTACCGAAGATATTAAAGGCGTGGTACACAATCATACAAACTGGAGCGATGGAGTTGATACCCTCATCAACTTTGTAGCAGCCTGCAAAAAACGCCAATACGAATATGTTGTTATATCTGACCACTCAAAGAACGCCCATTACGCCGGTGGATTAAAGGAAGACAAAGTGATGAGACAATTTACCGAAATCGACAAACTTAATGATAAACTTCACCCTTTCCGAATCTTTAAAAGTATTGAATGTGATATATTGGTTTCCGGTGAACTTGATTATGAAAATGATATGCTTCAACTGTTTGATCTTGTAATTATTTCTGTCCACCAATTACTCAAAATGAATGAGGAAAAAGCTACTGCCAGATTGATAAAGGCAATAGAAAATCCATATACCACCATCTTAGGGCATATGACAGGAAGACAATTACTCATACGCCCGGGTTATCCTGTAGATTTTACAAAAGTTATTGATGCTTGTGCTGCTAATAATGTTATAATCGAGATTAATGCAAACCCCTACCGCCTTGATATGGACTGGAGTCATATTCCTTATGCCTTGGATAAAGGAGTTATGATCTCCATTAATCCTGATGCACACAGTATTGGTGAAATCGATAATATACGATGGGGTGTATCTGCTGCACGAAAAGGCGGATTGACAAAGGATATGACTTGGAATGCTATGCCCTTGAAAGACATCGAAAAATGGCTGAAGAAAAACAATCGTGCAAGCCCGAATATTTGATTGAAGTTATGTTTCCATGATTGCGATACACTTTAAGAAAGGTACTTACAAAGTAAAAGCTAAAACTTACCAGAGAAAAAGCGTTCCAAATCATTTTTCGATAGGTAAAAATTCCTGTTGCACATCGTTGGTTTGCATTATTCCCCATTCAAAGGAATACCATATTTTCATTTTGTCAGCAGAAACTCTTTTTTTTACAAGGATATTCATCGAAGATATTTTTGATGAAAAATATTCCCTGTGTTATCTCATGTGTCAAGGATAAAAAGCAAGAATATTGGTCACACATTGACAAACAGTCATTTTGTAAATAGCTGTAAATCAATCTGAATTAAGGTTTTAGGAGAAGAAAATTGTGCCCGGGACCGGATTCGAACCAGCACATCCTTGCGAATGCTGCCACCTGAAGACAGTGCGTCTACCAATTTCGCCACCCGGGCAAAATAATCGGACAAAGATATTTAAAAACCGATGCCAAAAGTAATTGAAATACTCAATTTACCTTTCACCATATTTTCAGTGGCAATACGTGTGTAAATATTACATTTGTGTACATGCGCAAGACTCTTAACATCCTTTCAACTTCGTTTCGGTTAACCATGCAGGAATTGATGGTAAATAAGTTGCGCACATCACTTTCCCTGATTGGAATTTCCTTTGGAATATTTTGTATCATAGGCGTATTGGCAACAGTAAACAGCCTCCAGGCGAATATTCAGAACCAGATTAATAGCCTGGGAAGTAACACTATTTATATTGACAAATGGCAGTATTTCCATAATGGCGCCGATTATCCTTGGTGGAAATTTGTAAACCGGCCGGAACCTGCTTTTGAAGATGTAAAATTGATAAAAGAAAGAAGTGCACTTGCAAAAAATGTTGCCTTCATGATAAATCAACGGGTAAATGTTGAATATGAAACTTATGCACTCGAGGATGTTCAAATGTATGGAATTAGTGAAGAGGAAAATAGTATTCAGCCTGTAACCATTGAATATGGACGATTTATTTCAGGAACTGAGTTTTCATCAGGAAGCCCGGTGGTCGTTATGGGATACACAAACGCAGAAAATTTATTTGGAAATCCTGCTCTTGCAATCGGGAAAGAAGTGAGTGTAAAAAAGAATAAAGCGATGATAATCGGGGTGATTGAAAAAACAGGAAAATCTATGATAGGGATGGATTATGACCAGAGCATTTTTATTCCTTATCGTTTTGCAAGAAACCTGATCAATGAAAAAAACAGTTCTCCCCGAGTTATTGTAACAGCCAATGACAAAGTCAGCTCACAGGAACTTGCTGATGATCTTGAAGGGGTCATGAGATCGATCAGAAAATTGAGCCCGAAACAAGATGATAATTTTTCAATTAATCAAATTTCAGGAGCCAGTGAACGTGTAAGTTCCTTATTCGCGAATATAAATATTGGAGGATGGGCAATTGGCGTTTTGAGCCTGGTGGTTGGAGCCTTCGGAATTGCAAACATAATGTTTGTAACGGTAAAAGAACGCACACCTGTTATCGGATTGAAAAAAGCAATCGGTGCGAAGAAAAGAAGCATCCTTTCTGAGTTTCTTTTAGAATCAGCTATTATATGTATTTTAGGAGGAATGATTGGTTTGATTCTTGTTTATTTACTTACACTTATTCTCACCAACCTGTTCAATTTCCCGGTCTTTATATCCGCCGGAATTCTTTTTCTTGCTATTTCAATCTGTATTGTTATCGGCATACTCGCGGGCATTATTCCTGCTTTAACTGCATCGCGCCTGGATCCTGTTGTCGCTATAAGATCAAAATAACAAAACTAAAATCTTACTTGTTTCTTCGTTTACTGGTTTGATTAAGATCTAAATGCTTTTATTAGACAAATAACTCGCAGGATGAAGTTCATTTATAAATTTTCATCTACTTTTGTCGCAACAAAATTTTACGATAAACCTAATGAAGGTTTTAATTAAAAAAACAACCATACTTTCTCCCTCCTCTCCTTTTCACGGAAAAATTAAAAACATTTTTATTGAAAACGGCATTATTTCAAAAATTAGTGATGATAATGATGAAGCCGATGAAACGATAGAAGCAAATGATCTTCATGTTTCCGCAGGTTGGATGGATTGTTTTGCCAACTTTTGTGATCCTGGTAAGGAATACAAAGAAACAGTGGAAACAGGTGCGAATGCGGCTGCCGCCGGAGGTTTCACAGAAGTAATGCTCATCCCTAACACCGAGCCAGTTGTATATTCAAAAAGCCAGGTGGAATATTTGATGCAAAAAAGCAAATCACTTGCTGTTACGATTCACCCGATTGGTGCCATTACAAAAAATGCAGAAGGAAAAGAATTAAGCGAGATGTTTGATATGTTCAATTATGGAGCTATTGCATTTTCAGATGGAACTGCGCCGGTGCAATCATCAGGTATTTTACAAAAAGCATTGGAATATATTTTGGCAATAGATGGTACGATCATTCAACTTCCGGATGATAAGTCTGTCGGAACTTATGGCCTGATGAATGAAGGAGAAATATCAACCAAATTGGGATTGCAGGGCAAGCCGTCATTGTCAGAAGAATTAATGGTTGCAAGAGATATTGAAGTATTGCGATATACCAATTCTAAAATTCATTTCACGGGCATCTCTACCAAAAAATCTTTGCAGTTGATTGCTGAAGCAAAAAAAGAAAATCTGAATGTAACATGCTCGGTTACGCCTTACCATTTATTTTTTTGTGATGAAGACATAAAGGATTATGAAACTAATTTAAAAGTCAATCCACCTTTACGAACAAAAAAAGACCGTGATGCTTTACGTGAAGGAATTAAGAACGGAACAATCGATTTTATCGCTTCCCATCACCAGCCACAAGATTGGGATCACAAAGTTTGTGAGTTTCAATATGCGGAAAACGGAATGGAAACTTTAGAAAGTGTATTTGGTGCAGCAGGAATTTGTGGTGTTTCGACAGAGACTTTTGTAAAAATGCAGACAGAAAATATTCGCAAAATTTTTAATCAATCGCAAGTTTCAATCTCGATTGGTGAAAAGGCAAATCTCACCATCTTTGTACCAAATGAAGAATACATTTTTGAGGAAAAAAATATTTTTTCCAAAAGCAAAAACAATGCTTTTGTCAATAACCGATTAAAAGGAAAAGTAATTGGGATATTCAACAAAGACAGGCTATTTTTGAATAAATAAAATTTACCATGGAACAAACTGTAACAACTTCCACCACCAAAGGCATTGTAATTTCACTGATATTAATTGTAATTGCCCTGATATCTTATTTTTTGAACATGAATACAACTTCTTGGCTACAATATGTCAGCTATGCAGTTTTCATTGTGGGAATTATTTTGTCTGTAAACATCTATGGTAAAGAAATCGATCATAATTCAACTTTCGGAAATTATTTTGCTCATGGGTTTAAAGTTGCGGCCCTCGTAACCGTTATCATGATAATTTACATTGTCATTTTCGTTAACATTTTCCCCGATGTAAGAGAAAAAGCAATGGAAGCTGCAAGGACAAGAATGCAATCACAAGGTAAAATGACGCAGGATCAAATAAGCCAGGCACTTCTTTTTACCAAAAAATTCTTCATCGTTTTTATTATCGCCGGCACTTTGTTGGGATATCTTATTTTTGGAGCTCTTGCATCTTTAATTGGTGCAGGTATCACTAAAAAAAATCCGAGGCCAATTGAGATTGACCGCTAAATTTGTTTTCACATGGATATTTCTGTAATAGTTCCACTTTACAATGAAGAAGAATCTTTGCCAGAGTTGGAAGCATGGATAAAGCGCGTGATGGATGAGAATTATTACAGTTATGAAATTATCATGGTTGATGACGGAAGCTTTGATAATTCATGGAACAAAATTGAGGAGTTACATGCTATTAATCCTACGGTAAAAGGCATCAAATTTCAACGCAATTACGGAAAAAGTGCCGCCCTGAATGAAGGTTTCAAAATGGCTAAAGGGGATGTGGTGATAACCATGGATGCGGATCTCCAGGATAGTCCAGACGAAATTCCTGAACTCCGCAGAATGGTGCTAGAGGATGATTATGATATTGTTAGCGGTTGGAAGAAAAAAAGATTCGATAGTACACTTTCAAAAAATATTCCCTCCAAATTTTTTAATGCCGCCACCAGGAGAGCCAGCGGAATCTATCTTCATGATTTTAATTGTGGCCTTAAGGCATATAAACATAAGGTTGTAAAAAGTATAGAAGTTTATGGCGAAATGCATCGTTATATTCCATTGATTGCAAAATGGTCAGGCTTTAAAAAATTCGGAGAAAAAGTAGTCGAGCATCGGCCACGAAAATATGGTGTTACAAAGTTTGGATGGAACCGTTTCATTAATGGTTTTCTGGACCTTGCTTCAATTATGTTTGTCGGAAAATTTGGAAAAAATCCAATGCATTTTTTTGGTTTATGGGGAACATTGTCTTTCCTTTTTGGTTTCATCGTTTCACTTTATCTCACTATCACCAAATTCTTTTTTGATCAGACAGGAATGACACAGCGGCCATTGTTTTTTATTGCACTGGTAGCAATGATCATCGGTTCCCAACTATTTCTTGCCGGTTTTTTAGGTGAACTGGTTTCAAGGAACGGACCGGAAAGAAATCATTATTTAATTGAAGAGAAAATTGGTTAATCTGTTCATTTGCTAATTGACGATTGATCAATAACATGCGGCAGACCAACAAATAAGACGAAAAAATAATTTCACTTTGCCTTCCCAAAAAATAATAATTATTGGATCAGCTTATCCTTTGCGTGGCGGTGGTATTGCTACCTTTAATGAACGACTGGCAAAAGAATTTATTGACGAAGGATATGACACGACCATTTATACTTTTTCCTATCAATACCCGTCTTTTCTTTTCCCCGGAAGTACTCAATATTCATCAGCACCTGCGCCTCACGCAATTCCTATAAAAGTAAAAATTAATTCCATTAATCCATTAAACTGGATTACCGTTGGTAATGAATTAAAAAAATTAAAGCCGGATATTATAGTTGTAAGATATTGGTTGCCATTTATGGGCCCATGTTTGGGAACCATTTTAAGAAGGGTAAAAACCAATCATCATACAAAAGTCGTTTGCATTGCTGATAATATTTTACCACATGAGAAACGGGCTGGCGATAAAGCACTCACGAAATATTTTGTAAAACCTATTGATGCTTTTGTCACAATGAGTGAGAAAGTTCTTATGGATTTAAAAATATTTGTAAAAAACAAACCGGCGAAATTAGTTCCCCATCCTTTGTATGATAATTTTGGAGAAAGAATCAGTAAGGAAGAAGCAAGAAAAAAACTTGAAATTAAAAAAGCAGATAAAGTGATCTTATTTTTTGGATTTATCCGGAAATACAAAGGTCTCGATATACTCTTGGAAGCATTCAAAATATTGAAAGAAAAGCAAATTATTTCAAATTTAAAATATTGATTGCCGGAGAATTTTATGAGGATGAAAAAAATTATTCACCTCTTTTACATGATCCTAAAATAAAAGACAGCCTTATTTTACATACGCATTTCATTTCTGATAGTGAAGTGAAATATTATTTGTGTGCGGCTGATTGTCTGATACAACCTTATCGAAGTGCAACGCAAAGTGGAGTAACCCCCCTGGCCTATCATTTTGAAGTCCCGATGATCGTTACCAATGTCGGCGGTTTGCCTTCTATGGTTCCCGACAAAAAAGTAGGTTTAGTTGGTGAACCAACTGCTCAAAGTTTAGCTCAAAAGATCACCGAATTTTTTGAAACAGGGGAAGATCAGTTCTTGCCAAACCTTCGTGAAGAAAAGAAAAGATACAGTTGGAAAAACATGGTGGAAGCGATTTTAAATTTTTAATTTTGACTGTGCCTAAAATATTTTAACAAGAGAGAAATTACTTAGGAGAAAATTTTAAAATGATATACCGTAGTAAAGCTCCATTAAGAATTGGCCTGGCGGGCGGTGGTACCGATGTAAGTCCTTACAGTGACCAGTTTGGCGGCGCTATTTTGAATGCCACCGTTTCTCTTTTTGCCTACGCCAATATTGAACCTCTGCAAGAAAAAAAGATAATTGTAGAAGCTCTCGATAGGAACGAAATACACGAATTTGAATGGGCGCCGGAATTACCGATAGATGGAAAACTTGATCTGCTAAAAGGAGTTTGCAATCGTGTTTATAAAGATTATCAACTTCCCTCTTCGGGATTTCGATTGTCCACTTTTGTAGATGCGCCTGCAGGTTCAGGACTCGGCACTTCTTCAACTTTGGTGGTGGCTATTCTCGGCGCTTTTGTTGAATGGCTTAAACTTCCATTGGGTGATTATGATATCGCACATTATGCCTACCAGATCGAAAGACATGACCTGAAACTTACGGGAGGAAAACAGGATCAGTATGCAGCGATGTTTGGAGGCGTAAACTTCATGGAATTTTACGAAGATGACAAAGTGATCGTAAATCCGCTTCGGATCAAATCACAATATCTTCATGAACTTGAAAATAATCTTGTTTTGTATTTTACGGCAACAAGCCGTGAAAGTGCTTCTATCATTGACGAACAGGTTAAAAATGTAAATAACAAGAATGAAAAAAGCATTGAAGCCATGCACCAGTTGAAAGAGCAGGCACGGATGATGAAAGAAGCTTTGCTTAAGGGAAAATTAGATGAATTTGGCTCGATATTGGATTTTGGTTTTAAGCACAAACGCAATATGGCACACAATATCAGCAACAGCAGAATTGAAGAAATTTACGAAGCCACAAAAAAAGCAGGTGCTACCGGAGGAAAAATAAGTGGCGCAGGAGGCGGTGGTTTTATGATTTTTTACTGCCCTGGGAATACACATTATGCTGTGATTGATGAATTAAAACAATTTGGTGGAGAAGTAAAAAATTACACATTTACTAAGCATGGTTTGTCAACCTGGTGCGTGTAATTCATATAAAAAATATCGGTATACTTTTGTGGCCTAAGATCAATTAATGGAAAAAATAAAAAAGATAATTCAGGCATCGATCAACGTTAAAGAAAATATTCTTAATGATGACCGGTTGTTGCTTGCAATAAATGACGCAGTAAACGTGATTGTGAATGCTTTTGAAAAGGGTAATAAAGTTTTGTTTTGCGGAAATGGAGGAAGCGCTTCTGATGCCCAACACTTAGCAGCAGAATTCAGTGGCAGATTTTATACTGATCGCGATGCCTTGCCTGCAGAGGCTTTACACTGCAATACTTCTTATATAACCGCGGTGGCCAACGATTACAGCTATGATGTAATTTATTCAAGACTGATCAAGGGAATCGGGAAACCGGGCGATGTACTCGTTGGTTTAAGCACTTCAGGCAACAGTAAAAATATTGTAAATGCTTTTGAAGTTGCCAAGGAAAAAGAAATGCTTACAATTGGTTTTACCGGTTCCTCAGGGGGAAAGATGAAAAAGCTTTCTGATGTTCTTATCAATATTCCATCTGATGATACACCACGCATCCAGGAAAGTCATATTACTGTTGGCCATATCATTTGCCAGTTCGTAGAAGAAATTTATTTTCGGGATACCAATGATTAAACAAGCGATCATTCTTGCGGGCGGTTTTGGAACAAGATTGCGATCTGTGGTTTCAGATGTGCCTAAATGCATGGCGCTTGTCAATAAAAAACCTTTCCTGCACTATCTTCTGGAGTTTTTACAAAAAAAAGGTATCGAACATTTTATTTTCAGTGTTGGATATTTACACGAAGAGATTGAAAAATATTTACACGAAAATTATTCTGATCTTGATTATGATATTTCTTTGGAAACAGAACCGATGGGAACCGGAGGTGCGATTAAATTAGCTTGTGCTAAAACATCTGAACAAAATGTATTAGTCTGCAATGGTGATACCTTATATAAAATTAATATCAATCTGCTCGATAAGTTTCATAAAGATAAAAATGCAGAATGTACCCTTTGTCTTAAACCAATGGAAAATTTTGATCGCTACGGAGTTGTAGAATTAAATAAAGATCAGTCTGTGAAGTCTTTCAAAGAAAAAAATTTTTATACAAAAGGTCTTATTAATGGAGGTGTTTATGCTTTAAATGTTTCGGGGTTTTTAAAAAATGATTTACCGGAAAAATTTTCTTTTGAGAAAGAGTACCTTGAAAAGAATGTACAAGCTACCACATCTAAATCACCATTATATGGCTTGATAGAGCATGCTTATTTTATTGATATCGGCATCCCGGAAGACTATGAAAAAGCACAAAGAGATTTTGTAAGCATCTAAAATAATTTTTGCTCAAATTTGTTTGTTCACTATCAATAACCAATCTTCTTATTTTGAAAAGTTTAAAAAATATCAATTCTTCATGGACGCTTTTCATAGATCGTGATGGCGTGATGAATGATGAAAAGCATGAAGATTACATTCACACATGGGAAGAATTTAAATTTTACAAAGGGGTAAAGGAAGCCTTCGAAATTTTCAATAAGAAACTCGGCGTAATTGTTATCATAACTAACCAGCGCGGCGTTGCCAAAGGGCTTACAAAAATAGAAGATCTTCATCTGATCCATAATAATATGCAGGAAGAAATTGAAGCAGCGGGGGGAAGAATTGACAATATTTATGTGTGCACTGACATGGAAAGCGAAAATCGTAAACCCAATCCAGGGATGGGTTTACAGGCCATAAAAGATTTTCCCGAAATCGATCTTTCAAAAAGCTTGATGATCGGCAATACTATAAATGATATGAAATTCGGACGAAATCTTGGCGTTGCTATTAATATTTTTCTACCCACAACCCGTAAAGAAGTTCCTCTTGATCATGCAGATATCGACCTTGTCTTTGATGATCTTATTTCAGTAGCAAAAGCACTATAAGTTAGTTAAATATTATTTGGTTAACAATAATTTTTCCGAATTAAAGTTTATTTTGTCGAAACGTTTTTGAATGAATAAACTGTTTGTATTTTTAATTTACTCTTTCTTATTCTTAGATACTTCTTTTGCCCAGCATCTTTCCACAATGGAAACACAAATATTACATAAGAAAGAGGATTCATTAAAAACGTTAGCAAATCAAATTCTAAGTGGACGAAATGTTGAAGCGCGGTTTGCAGCTGATAGCCAGTTTACCCGAACTTTAGTTCGTGCTTTGCAAATAAAAAACTCATTTTATTATCCGTTTGATTCATTGGTAAGTATTGCAAGAGTAGTTCCGAAGGATAGCTCATTTAAGATATTTACATGGCAACTTGTAATTAACGGAGACATAATTCGTCAACATGGAGCCATTCAAATGAATACTCCTGATGGATCGTTGAAGCTTTTTCCATTGATTGATAAAACAGACCTTATCAATAATATAGATGATACTATTACCAGCAACCGCGCCTGGATCGGAGCTTTATATTATAAGGTGGTGGAAGAAAAAGCTCTAGGAAAAAACTATTATACCTTGCTCGGCTTTGATGACAACAATATGATAAGTGACCGAAAAATCATTGATGTCTTGACATTCAAAGACGGGCAACCTGTTTTTGGCGGCCCTTATTTTAGTTTTCAAAACAACAGTTTACAAAAAGGCGCAATTGATCGCTATGTGATGGAATATAAAAAGAATGCAAGCCCAAAGCTTTCCTTTGATAACGAAATGGATGTTATTATTTATGAGCACTTAATTTCAGAAACCGGCGAACCACAAAAAAAATACACTTACATACCGGATGGTGATTATGAAGGCTTAAAATGGAAAGACGGGAAGTGGGTTCACATTGAAAAAATTTTCAATCAAATTACTCCTGAAGGCCATGAGCCGGTTCCACAGCCGATACTCGATCCGAAAGGAAATATTGATGAATCAAAATTAAGTCAAAGAAAGCCAGAAAATCAGAATCCGGCGGCGTCTGATGAAAATCCTAATTAGTAATTTGTGACGAGCATTCGAAGAAACGCTAGATTTGTCAAATAAAAAAAGCCTATCCTATTATGAATACCTACAAATTTATAGTACCCGGGATGGGAGTTGAACCCACACGACCATTGCTGATCACAGGATTTTAAGTCCTGCGTGTCTACCAGTTCCACCACCCGGGTAAAACACTTTGTTTTTAAAACACCCCTCTTTGCAGCAGACCTAAAGATTTGGAAATATTATACCACTCCTCCGCCTGCCAACTATGGTTTTGATAAAAAAAAAGCAGATAATCTTCGTTACCTACTTTCTAAATTGTGAGCGGAAGACCGGGCTCGAACCGGCCACCCCGACCTTGGCAAGGTCGTGCTCTACCAAATGAGCTACTTCCGCAATTGCTTGTAAGAACTAAAAATGGTTTGCAAAAATAGGGCTTGAAACCTTCGAAGCAAAATTTATTTGTACTGTGGATTGTATTGAGTATTTCCTGGTATTTCAACTTCTGGTTTGCCTTTGTAACGATGCACATACATTGTATAGCATCCTCCTATTATCAGGGCAACCAAAACTGCAACTTGGCAATAGAATAAAAAACGAGAGGTTAGTACCCAACTGTATCCAACATCTTTACTCTTATTATCAATTACTTCTTCGTGTTCCATATTTTTTCATTTGCTTCGCAAAAATAACAGATTGAAGTCAAAAATCATTTTTTGATTCCAATAATTTCAGAAAATCTTTTCTTTTTTTCAATAAAAAACTTTTTTATAATACTTCCATTAAATACACCTGTAAGTTTTTTTAATTTGACTTTTGGTAGTTGATCTTTTTCTTTATGTCGCAAATTCCATTTGATAAATGCAAAATGTGCTTTTTGAATCGATTTAAATGTTTTAATATCTCTTTTGCCCAAAGCCTGCAGTGCCGCAATGTTATCAAGAAATATACGATAAGATATTTTTAAAATTTTTTCAGAAACGGTCAAATTTTTAGCAAGCATAGCCAGGTTGTTCCTGAAATTTAAAAAAATCTTCCTTTCATTACCCGCAGGCAATGTCCCTCCCCCAACATGATATACTACAGAAGAAGGCACAACAAAAATTTTATAACCCGCTCTTTGCATCCGCCAGCAAAGATCTATTTCTTCCTGGTGGGCGAAAAACGATTCATCGAATCCGTTTAACTCGTGAAAAATATTTGACCGCACAAAGAAAGCGGCGCCGCTGGCCCAGAAAATTTCTGCAATGTCATTATATTGGCCTTCATCAGTTTCGCAAAAATCAAATATACGACCACGATTAAAAGGATATCCAAATTTATCGATCCAACCGCCGCTTGCGCCGGCGTATTCAAACCTACTTTTTTCATTGTAGGAAAGGATCTTAGGTTGGCAAGCTGAGACCGTTTTATCGCTTTCCATCTTCCAAACGATTGGTTGAATCCAACCTTTTGTAACTTCCACATCACTGTTCAACAAAACGTAATACTCAGCTAAAACATTCTGTAGTGCTGTATTGTAACCTTTCGCAAAACCTTCGTTTGCAGTGTTATAAATTATTTTTACAAAAGGAAAGTTGTTTCGTAAAAAAGAAACGGAATCATCGGTTGATCCATTATCGGCGACAATTATTGAGAGATTATCATAATCAGACGCAATAACAGAGGGCAGGAATTTTTCCAAAAAATTTTTCCCGTTCCAATTAAGAATTACAACCGCCACTGATGGAATTGAAGTCAATGAATTATTTATTAATGAAACACAAACATAAAAGATTTTAATCTTCATATGCCGTAATTATGCGAAATAGATTTTAGATTTGAAAATAAACTGCTCTAATGCTGAGGCAACTCTTTAATCTGCGGTCCGCACTTGCGCTTATTGCTGTTGCAATTGTCACGGGAACCATTTTCTATTCTAATTTTTTATCTAAAAAGATAGAGGTTGAGGAAAGGGAAAAAATAAACCAATGGGTAGAGGCCAATAAATTTATAGCAACCGCTCCTCCAAATGTGGACCTTACACTGGCTAGCGAAATTCAACAGAAAAATACCGATATCCCGATTATATGGACAAATGAAAATGATAGTATAATTGACTCGCGCAACATTGACACTTCTTTGATTAATTCACATCCGGATTTCTTAAAACAAAAATTAAAGGAATTCAAATCTGCCCATCCACCTATTATTCTCCAGTTGAGCAAAAACCCTTTCGTCGCGGATAAATATTATTACGGCGATTCCAAATTATTGAAACAGGTGCGGTATTACCCGATCATTCAATTGTTAATAGTTGCATTGTTTATATTCCTTACTTTTTATGCAATGTCTGTAAGGAATAAATCGACACAAAACCAGGTGTGGGCAGGGATGGCAAAAGAAACGGCTCACCAATTAGGGACGCCTATTTCTTCGTTACAAGGCTGGGTAGAGATGCTCAAAGAACAGGTTGAAAATTCGAGCATATCCAGTGAAATGGAAAAAGATGTGAACAGATTGAAATTGATCAGTGACAGGTTTGGGAAAATAGGAAGTTCGCCACATTTAGAAGAAGCAAATATTATAGAACAAGTGGAAAAAATGCTGGTCTATATTAAAAGACGATCTACTGAAAAAGTAATTTTCATTTTCGACAGGCCAGAGGAAGAAGTGTATGCTCGCATATCAGAACCTCTTTTCGATTGGGTAATAGAAAATCTTTTAAAGAATGCGCTTGATGCAATAAATGGAAGAGGAACGATTACCGTAAAAATTAAAAAACTTCCTTCGCGTGTGATCGTGGATGTTACTGACAGTGGCCGCGGAATCAGTAAACAAAATATCAGCAAAGTTTTTAAACCCGGCTTTACTACCAAAAAAAGAGGATGGGGATTAGGGCTTTCGCTTGCAAAAAGAATAATTGAAAAATATCATAGTGGACAATTATTTGTAAAATCTTCAGAAGCAGGTAAAGGCACTACTTTCAGAATTGTTTTAAATACCTAGGCTTTTAATTGATCTGTTCATTAAATTTGCAACTCATTCATTGGCTGCGGAGGTGGCGAAACTGGTAGACGCGCTACTTTGAGGTGGTAGTGCCCGAAAGGGCTTGGGAGTTCGAATCTCCTCTTCCGCACTTTTAAAGCCCGCTGCAATAGCGGGTTTCTTATTTTATTAAACCAAAATAAAATTCTGGTTTATTTATTTGTTGATTCAAGAAATTGTACTGCTTTTTTTCATCCATATAATTTCATCACCACAATTTTTCTAAATTGCAGCCATGCGAAATTATGAAGATAGTTACCGGCATAAGGGATTACGAAAAAAACTTCTGGATTCACTGAGAGAGAAAGGAATAACTGACGAAAACGTACTGACCGCAATGATGAATATTCCACGGCATTTTTTTCTTGACACCGCATTGGAACATATCGCTTACCAGGACAGAGCCTTTCCTATCGGTGAAGGACAAACGATTTCACAACCATATACAGTTGCCTATCAAACTCAGTTATTAGAAGTCACACCTTATCAGAGGATTCTCGAAATAGGAACCGGAAGTGCTTATCAGGCAATGGTTCTGGCTGAAATGGGTGCTTCCGTTTTTACGATTGAAAGACAAAGAAATTTATTTGAGTCCACAAAAAAGTTTGTTCTAAGATCGCGATATCTCAACATTAAATTCTTTTATGGCGATGGCTTTGAAGGACTTCCCACGTTTGCACCTTTTGATAAGATCATTATTACTGCAGCTGCTCCTTTTATTCCTCCGAAATTAATTGACCAATTAAAAACAGGCGGCAGCATGATCATTCCTCTTGAAGACAACGGGCGTCAAAAAATGATGCGTATCACTAAAAACGCTGATGCAAGTATTGATGAAGAAACATTCTCAAATTTTTCGTTTGTGCCAATGCTTAAAGGAAAAAGCTGAGCAAAACTTTTTTATAATTTAATATTTATTGCGGCCATAAAATTAATTCCTGCCATAGGGTAATAGTAATTTTCTACGCTAAATTCTCCAGCATAAATATAATTGTAAGTGTATCCATTTGATTCATACATATTATCAAAGACATTATTTACCTGGAAAATAAAATTTACTTCTTTTAAAAATGTTTTATGAATAGTGTAAGATAGTTTTACATTTTCAACGAAATAAGGATCGATACTTCTGCTGATATGAGAGGTGTTATCAAGGTATTGCCTTCCCACATATTTCGATTGAAAGTTTATCTCTGCATTTTTTACCGGGATAAAATTAATTGCAGCCGCCCCTACAACATCCGGTGAAAAAGAAATATCAGTATTGTGGTAAACATTTTGTTTCTGACTGCCATTGTCATAATCATCTACGTATTCAGTAAAATCTTTTATTTTGTTTTTACTCAAACTTATATTGGCAAAAGCATTAAACCATTTTATAATTACCGCGTCACCCTGTAATTCAACACCAGCACGGTAACTCACTGGCGCATTCGTTCTTGTGTATGAACCGACATCATTTATCTTCCCGGTATTCACGAGTTGATTGTGGTAATACATATAATAAAAAGTAGCGCCATAATTAATCGGTTCGTGTTCTTTTTCAACCCCTAACTCAACGTCATATAATATTTCAGCCTTGGGTATTTGGTTGATGCCAGCTTCAAAATCATCACGGTTAGGTTCCTTCGCCGCAACTGAAAAAGAAAGA
>Ga0157371_10002665_pt1 | contig 16879 bp, 15 predicted proteins | sample C45metaG_FD_113462 | JGI IMG/M metagenome (GOLD analysis project Ga0157371, IMG submission 113462) | Corn rhizosphere microbial communities from Kellogg Biological Station, Michigan, USA - C4-5 metaG | ecosystem: Host-associated > Plants > Roots > Rhizosphere > Soil | place: USA: Michigan...
CTGCTGGTAGATCCCGATCGAGACGTCTCGCAGGGCCTCCATCAGCGACCGGTCGCCGATGATCTCGACCGCCCGGTCGAAGTCGATGTTCTCGTCGTGCTCGCCGATGTCGGCCTTGGTCGCCGGCGTGAAGATCGGCTCGGGAAGCTTGTCCGACTCCTTCAGGCCCTCGGGCAGCTCGATCCCGCAGACGGCCCCTGACTCTTTGTATTCGCGCCACCCGGAGCCGGAGAGGTAGCCGCGGACCACGCACTCGACCGGGTACATCTCCAGCCTGCGCACGCGCATCGCCCGTTCGGCGACCTCCTCGGGCACGTCCTCGCTGATGAAGTGGTTGGGGACGATGTCGCCGGTCAGCCCGAACCAGAAGACCGACATCCGGTTCAGCACCTTGCCCTTGTCGGGGATCGGCGTCGGCATCACCACGTCGTAGGTGGAGATGCGGTCGGAGGCGACCATCAGCAGGTCGTCTTCCCACTCGTATATCTCCCGCACCTTCCCCGAGGAGAGGAGGTTGAGGTCGGCGACGCTCGGCATCGGCGCGATGCTACCCGGCCCGGCCTCTGCGATGCTTCTTCGATCCCGCTACCTCCGGAACCTAAGATCCCGCCGCTGGTCCAGACGCTGCGCTGGGCCTTCCGCCCGATTGCCTTCATGGAGGACTGCCGGCGCCAGTTCGGCGATTCCTTCAGCTTCCGCTTCCTCGGCTTCGAGCGGCCGATGGTCCTGATCAGCGACCCGGAGGCGATCAAGGCGCTCTACCGCCAGCGCGAGCAGGCGCTGCCGCCGGGGCGCAACATCGTCCTCGAGCCGATCCTCGGCTCGAAATCCCTGCTGATCCAGCAGGGGGCCGAACACCTCAGCCGCCGTAAGCTGATGCTGCCGCCCTTCCACGGTGAGCGAATGCGCTCCTACGAGGAGACGATGACCGCGATCGTCGAGGCCGAGATCGACTCCTGGCCTCTCCATGAGGTCTTCCCGATCCACGCGCGGATGCAGGCGGTCACGCTGGAGGTGATCCTCCGCGTCGTCTTCGGCGTCTCCAGCGGGCCGCGGCTCGACCGCCTGCGGGAGATGCTGGCGACGGTACTGACCGAAACCGCCTCGCCGGGCCAGCAGGTCTGGGGGCTGGTGAAGCAGCGCTGGGGTGGCGGCGGCATGTTCGAGCGCTTCGAGGGGCAGCTGCGCGAAGTCGACGAGCTGCTCTTCGCCGAGATCGCCGAGCACCGCGAGCGCCCGGACCTCGAGGAGCGCGAGGACATCCTCTCGATGCTGATGACTGCCGAGTTCGAGGACGGCTCGCGGATGGAGGACCGGGAGCTGCGCGACCAGCTGATGACGCTGCTGCTGGCCGGGCACGAGACGACGGCGACGGCGCTCGCTTGGACCTTCGACCTGCTGCTGCGCCACCCGGCGGCGCTGGGGCGCCTGCGCGACCAGCTCGCGGCGGGCGAGGAGGACTACCTGAGGGCGACGATCTCCGAGTCGCTGCGCTTGCGGCCGGTGATCCCGCTAGCTGGGCGGCGGCTGACCGAGGAGCTCTCGGTCGACAGGATGACGCTGCCGGCCGGGACCGACGTGACCCCGGCGATCTGGCTCACCCACACCCGCGCCGACGTCTATCCCGAACCGTTCGCCTTCAAGCCGGAGCGCTTCCTCGAGGACGGGCCCGACACCTACGCCTGGATCCCCTTCGGCGGCAGCGTCCGCCGCTGCATCGGCGCCACCTTCGCCGAGTTCGAGATGCGCGTCGTCCTCCGCGAGGTCCTCACCCGCTGCGAGCTGCGCAAGGCCGACCCGCGCCCCGAGCGCACCGGCCGCCGCAACATCACCCTCTCGCCGAAAGCAGGCACGCCGGTGATCCTCACCGCCCGCGCGCCGGCGCGCGAAGCAGCTCTAGCATGACAAAACATTTCTGAAGGCTTTCGTCTACACTCCTCCCCATGGAGGCACTTCTGGAGAAGGAGGGGACGGTGGAGAGCTGGAACGACGAGCGGCTGGACGAACTGAGCCGGCGGATGGATGCGGGCTTCAACGAGATGCGTGAAGGCTTCGCGCGGATAGAGGCAAGGTTCAATGGGGTAGACGCGAGGTTTGCGCAGGTGGCAACGAAAGAGGACCTGCAGCTACTCACGTCCCGCTTCGACCGACTGCAGAACACGCTGCTGATCATCGGAGGCGGCTTGCTGGGCACGGTGATCGCCTCCGCCGCCGGAGTGGTCGTCGCCTTAGCTTGACTTCGCTCAGCCGCCCGACTTGGCGGGGGAGCGGGGATGCTCCTTCGCCCAGCGGGCGATCGTGCCGGAGCCGGAGATCACCTCGCCGTCGTCGAGGACGAGGATCGGCACCTCGTTGGTACCGCTCAGGCGCTTGATCTCCGCCCGGTCCTCGCTGCGGCTGCCCCACGCCCATGCCGCCATCCGGTAGCCGCCGACGGTCTTCAGCTCGTACTCGTAGCCGGCCGCATCGAGCGCCTTGCCCGCCTTGGCGCAGGGATGGGCGAAACCAGGCCCATGCGTCTTCTGACCGCAGGTGTAGAGGACCATCGGTGCAGCCTAACCGCCTTGGCGCGATCGTGGGTTAGGAATACGATCGCCGGGTGGGCGACGGGGTCCCCGCGGAGAGATTGACCTTCTGGCAAAGGGCGGCGCAACGCCGGCTTCGTCGGGCAACGCGCAAGCAGAAGGACGAGCCGCTCAGCTCTGAAGACTGGGCCGCCTACTTTGCGATGGCCTCGGACCCAACCGGACGGACCGTGAGCCGGCTGCTGCGCGCCCTCCCCTCCAGCCCCCGCTGCGGCATCTGCGGCGCGCCCTTCTCCGGCTTCGGCAGTCGCCTCATCCGTCCCTTGGGCTACCGACCCTCGCGCAAGAGCCCGAACCTTTGCGCGACCTGCGTCGAGGCGGCGCCGCCGGGCGGGATGACGACCGAGGCTGGCGTCCTCTTCGCCGACATCCGCGGCTTTACCAGCCTCTCCGAGCAGCGCGACCCGGAGGAGGTGAGCGCGCTGCTGCGCCGCTTCTACAAGAGCGCCGAGCACGTCCTCTTCCCGGAGGCGATCATCGACAAGCTGATCGGCGACGAGGTGATGGCCCTCTACCTGCCGATGTACCGGCACTTCGAGGAGGCGGCGCCGGTGATGCTGCGGCACGCCCGCGAGCTGCTCGCCGCCCTCGGCTACGGCTGCGAGGAGGGACCGATCGCCGAGGTCGGGATCGGGCTCGACTACGGCGAGGCCTTCGTCGGCAACGTCGGCCAGGGCGCTGTCAACGACTTCACCGCGATCGGCGACGTCGTCAACGTCGCCTCGCGGCTGCAGGGCCAGGCAAAGGGCGGCGAGATCGTCGCCTCGGCGCGGCTGGTCGAGCGCCTGGACGCGCCGCCGCCCGGCGAACGGATCGAGCTCGAGCTGAAGGGGAAGGCGGACCCCGTCACTGCCTACCGGGTCTGAGCGAGGACTCGGTGACGGCGCGTTCACCGGACCGCACGTCACCGTCTATGCACTTAACGAGCGGGCCGAAGGCAGTGCTACATTCGTAGCATGCATGTAGAAGTTGCTTCAAGAGAGCTACGGAACGACACTGCCGGACTGCTTCGGAGGGTCGAAGCGGGAGAGAAGATCGTGATTACGCGCAGGGGCAAGCCGGTGGCGGAGCTGGTGCCTCATCGGCCGACGCAACCTCGATGGCTGGGGCCTGACGAGGTGATGGAGATCGTCACGAGGTTCGCCGCCGATCCTGGCCTGAAAGCCGACCTCGAGCGACTCGCAGGTGATACCACCGATGACCTTGGGCCGATCTCGTGAGCAACCGACCCGCGCGTGGCCTCCTCGACACCTCAGTCTTCATCGCCGCCGAGACGGGCAGACGGCTGAGGTCTGAGTTGATGCCGGTAGCGAGTGCGATCTCCAGCATCACGAGGGCAGAGTTGCGAGTGGGGGTGTTTGCTGCAGGCACTGTCTCCTTGCGCGACCGTCGCATCGCTACCCTCGAGGCGTCAGCCCGTTTTCCGGTTATCCCGGTGGATGACGAAGTCGCGCGGATGTGGGCGCAGATGCGGGTCTATCTGGCCGCAGCCGAGCGTCGAGTAAATGTCAACGACATCTGGATTGCGGCGACCGCCGCGGCTTACGAGATTCCAGTGGTGACGCAGGATGACGACTTCGACGTGCTCAACGGCGTTGCCGGTCTCACCGTAGTGCCGGTCTGATTAAGCTCGCAGAGCTTCCAGGCGCTCGAAGATCTCGGGGACGTGGGTGAGGTAGGCGCTGTAGTCGAAGACGGCGTCGAGGCCGAGGTCGGGGGCGGCCTCGGCGAGGAGGTCGCGGAACTCGGTGCGGGTGTCCCAAGCGCGTTGGGCGTTCTCCTGGACCACGCGGTAGGCGTCGTCGCGGGTCATTCCGGACTCGACCAGGGCGGTGAGGGCGCGCTGGCTAAACAGGGCTCCATACGTCAGGCCGAGGTTCTCCTGCATCCGCTCCTCGTTGATCTTCATCCCCGAGGCGACCTTCGCCGCCAGGTCCTGCATGTAATCGAGCAGGATGGTGGCGTCGGGGAGGACGACGCGCTCGGCGCCGGAGTGGGAGATGTCGCGCTCGTGCCAGAGGGCGACGTTCTCGAGCCCGGTCTGCGAGTAGCCGCGGAGGACGCGGGCGAGGCCGGTAATCCGCTCGGTGCGGATCGGGTTGCGCTTGTGCGGCATCGCCGAGGAGCCCTTCTGGCCGGCGGCGAACGGCTCCTCGACCTCGCGGACCTCGGTTTTCTGCAGGTTGCGGATCTCGGTGGCGAAGCGCTCGAGGCCGGCGCCGGCGATCGCGACCGCGGCCAGCAGCTCGGCGTGGCGGTCGCGGGGGACGACCTGGGTGGCGACGTCCTCACGACCGAGCCCGAGCTTTTGCATCACCCGCGCCTCGACCGCCGGTGGCACCGAGGCGTAGGTGCCGACCGCGCCGGAGAGCTTGCCGACCGCGAGCTGCGCGAAGGCCTCCTCGAGCCGGTCGAGGTTGCGGTCCGCCTCGAAGACGAAGCCCGCCAGCCGCAGCCCGAAGGTCGTCGGCTCGGCGTGGACGCCATGGGTGCGGCCGACGCAGAGCGTCTCGCGGTGTTCGAGGGCGCGCTTCAGCAGTGCGTCGCGGTAGGCGCAGGCGCTCGCGAGGACGATCCCGCCCGCCCGCCGCAGCTGCAGGGCCAGCGCCGTGTCGAGCACGTCGGAGGAGGTCAGCCCGTAGTGGATCCAGCGCCCGTGCTCGCCGACCGAGGCGGCGACGACGTCGACGAAGGCGGCGACGTCGTGGTCGGTCACCTTCTCCCGCTCTTCGACCGCCTCGACCGTGAAGGCCGCCTTCGCCCGCGCCTGCTCGGCGGCCTCCGCCGGGACCACGCCCTCCGCCGCCCAGGCCTCGGTCGCCGCCAGCTCGACCTCGAGCCAGCTTTCCAGCTTCGCCTGCTGGGTCCACACGGTTCCGATCTCCGGCCGCGTGTATCGAGGTATCACCGGCCACCCCCGGACGCGGGAGTGGGAGCCAATCCATATCTGATTCTTTTGGCCCCCACGGGAGCAGAGGAGGTGGCCTTATATGTCACGCGTTGATTATCCGCCCGGCGAGGACGCCGGCGTTTTTGGCGCCGTCGATCGCGACGCAGGCGACCGGGATGCCCGGGGGCATCTGCACCGCCGAGAGCAGCGCGTCGAGACCGCCGAGGCTCTTGCCGAGGATCGGCACCCCGATCACCGGCAGGTCGGTGTGGGCCGCGGCAACTCCCGGCAGCGCCGCCGACATCCCCGCCCCGGCGATGATCACCTTCAGGCCCCTCATCCTGGCGTTCTGGCAGTACTCACGGACCAGCTCCGGGTCGCGGTGGGCGCTCATCACCCGGACCTCGTAGCGGATGCCCAGTTCCTCGAGCGCTTTCCCGGCCGGTTCCATCTTCGGTTTGTCGTTTTTCGAGCCCATGATGATCCCGACGTGCGGCTCGTCGACGTCGATCTCGGTGAAGGCTTCCTCGACGGTCGCCATCGTCGCCGTCTCGGTGGGGTCGGCCGGGCCGGTTCCTGCCGACTCGGTGGTCCCGATGGGCTGCGGCTCCTCTGAGATCTCGCTCATCTCGCTCCTCGGATTCTGTTGGTGAACTGGATTAGTTGGGGACGCGCTCGACGGCGCGGGCAGCGATGTCGGTGCGGACCTGCACCCCGTCGAATGAGATCCGGCGGGCCGCATCGTATGCACGATCGCGAGCTTCGGCGGGGCTGCTACCCAGGCCGGTCACATTTAGCACCCGGCCGCCGGCGGTGACGATCTCGTCGTCGCGCTTTGCGGTCCCGGCGTGTGTGATCTCGGCGAGCTCGGCCGCCTCCGCGAGGCCGCTGATCACGTCGCCCTTGGAGGACGACTCGGGATAGCCGGCGGAGGCGAGGACGACGGTCACGGCCCAGTTGTCAGCGAACTCGGCGGTCATCCCCGCGAGCCCGCCGGGCTCGCGGGCGGCGAGGAAGAGCTCGGTGAGGTCCGACTGCAGCCGCGGCAGCACGGCTTGCGTCTCGGGGTCGCCGAAGCGGGCGTTGAACTCGAGCACCTTCGGGCCGTCGGCGGTCATCATCAGCCCGGCGTAGAGGACGCCGTGGAAGGGGACGCCGCGCGCGGCCATCGTCGCCACGATCGGCCGGTGCACCCGCTCGACGATCTCCTCAACCTCGGTGGTGCCGAAGCCGGGGACGGGGGAGTAGCTGCCCATACCGCCGGTGTTCGGTCCCTTGTCGCCGTCGAAGATCCGCTTGTAGTCCTGGGCGGGGGCGAGCGGGACCACGTTCTCGCCGTCGCAGAGGGCCAGCAGCGAGAGCTCTTCGCCCTCGAGGAAGTCCTCCATCACCACCGTCGTCGCGCCGAAGCGCTGCTCGGTGAAGAAGACGTCGAGTGCCTCGCGCGCCTCGCCCTCGGTCGCGCAGATGATCACGCCCTTGCCCGCAGCGAGCCCGTCGGCCTTGAGCACAGTCGGGGAGGTCGCCCGCACGAGCTGCGCGTCGGCCTCCTCGCGACTGCGCAGCAGGGCGTACCCCGCGGTCGGCACTCCTGCCGCCTCCATTAGCTCCTTGGCGAAGGCCTTCGATCCCTCGATCTCAGCCGCGGCCTTGCGCGGGCCGAAGGCGGGGATGCCGGCCTCCTCGCAGGCATCGACGGCGCCGGCGACCAGCCCCGCCTCGGGGCCGACGACGACCAGGTCGACGCCGTGCTCCTCCGCCGCGCCGACGATCGCCGCCGCGTCGTCGACCGCCACCTCCGGCAGGCCCTTCGCTTCCGCGGCGATCCCGGCGTTGCCGGGTGCGCAGAGCACGTCGCCGACCTGCGGTGAGCGCCGCAGCGCCTTCACGATCGCGTGCTCGCGACCGCCTCCACCGACTACGAGGACCTTCAAGAGCGGGTTACAGCGAGGAAGCCATGTCCTCGGCCGGGATCGCGGCGAGGGTCTGGCTGGTCATCGTCCCGCGCGAGCCAAGCTCGACCGAGACCTTCGCCATCGTCTTGTCATCGGGGGCCTCGACCACGGTGACGAAGTCGTACTGCCCAAGCGTCGCGTACTGGGAGATCACTTTGACCCCCATCTGCTCGACCTCCCGGTTCACCTCGGCGATCCGGCCGGGATGATTCTTCAAAGTCCGCACACCCTCAGCGGTCAAGTTCGTAAGCATCAGGAAAGTAGGCATCCCGTGTCCTCCCAAAAGGTCTCGATGGCCGTCAAGACAAGCTACCCGCTTGGCCGTGATTCGGGAGCGCTCCTGTACAGGGGTCCGGTCATCCTCCTCCGGAATTGCGCGGCACGCGGCTCCGCCGCTTAGCCGCAATGAGCCAGCGCGGCTTCGCCGCGCCCCAAATCAGATTGCATGTCGCCGAACATTCCTCCGGAGGACGACCGGACCCCTCTCCAACACGCCCCGGCAGACGCTAGGGCCGAGAGCAAGTTGTGGTTCTTTTGTCCGCCTATTCAGGACTTAAGCACCACAACTTTGGCCTCAAGGAAGCTGCAGCTCTCTTGTGGTTCTTTTGTCCGGATATAGAGGACAAAGGAACCACGACTTGCTCTTGAGCTGCGAGATGGTTTCGTGGTCTCCCTCGAAGTTCAGGGGACTGTCGCTAGGACGGATGGGTGTCCCTCTCGGGCCCGGCGTCCTGTTCCTCGCACAGACCACTCAGCGAGAGACGGCTACTTAAAGGCGAGGAACCCAGGGACGAGAGGGACACCCATCCGTCCCTACAAGAGCGGCTAGTACCCCGGCGGATGCCGAACCACGAAGCCTTCGGGGTACGGAGGCTCGATGTGCCAGCGGGGGCCGGTTCCTTCGGCATCGCCGACGGTGTCCCAGCGGAGGCCCGCCACCTCCATGTAGGTGTGGGTCGCGCTGGCGTAGATCGTGATCCACTTGCCCGGGCCCGGTTCGCCGTAGGACTCGAGCGAGCCGGAGGTGAGGGGGGTGTCGAGGAGGCCGCCGCCGTACAGGGCGAAGGAGACGGCGCCGGAGCAGTCGTAGCCGTAGGAGTACCAGGAGCCGTGGCCGCCGCCCCAGACGTAGGGGGTATCGGCGATCGAGTTGGCGGCGGCGATCACGGCCTTGATCGCCGGCGGGGCGCTCTGCGGCGCGGCGGCGAGGCCTTCGGGGGTGAGGACCGCGTTCGCGCCCGGCGCTTCGAAGCCGGTCGCCAGCGGCGCGATCCGCCAGTCGATGTAGCGGACTTTGCAGCCGCCTTCGATTTCGCCGGCCTCCCGCAGGACCTCCTGGACGTACCACTCGGCCTGGTTGTGGGTGAAGACGCCGGCTTTGATGCTGCCGCGCGACCAGATCATCCGCGCCAGCGTCGCCGCCGAGTCGGCGATGTCGTTGTGGCGGACCTTGCCGTCGTTGTCACCGTCGACCGCGTAGCGGTGCCACTCCATCGGGTCAAGGCCGAGGGCGCCTTCGGTGTTCAGTTGGTGCTTGGTCATGCCGCGGCCGAACCGCGACTCGAGGCGGGCGATCGCCGCCAGGGTCCAGACGCCGCGCTTGCCGAGTTCGTAGCGGGCGGCCGCGTCCTCAAAGGCCTGTAGGTATTCCTCGGGGATCCGGTGTTTCCAGTCCGCCGCCGCTTCGCAGGTGAGGACGGGGATCTGCGGGCCGAGGCCGACGGCGCTGAAGGAGTTGCTGCCGACTTCGTCCGCGTAGCAGCCGGCGTTGGCGAGGACCTCTTCGACGTACCAGTCGGCGTGGTTGTAGGCGAAGATCGCGCCGTAGGTGTCGGCCGGCATCCCGGCTGCTTTCAGGTAGCTCGCCGCGGCGAAGATCGCGTCTTCGGGGTTGTTCGGGTCGGCGACGCCGTCGCCGTTGGCGTCGACCCCGTAGGTGCCCCAGGTTTCCGGCATGAACTGCATCCAGCCCTCGGCGCCGGCCGAGGAGGGGCCGAGGTTGGTGCCGAAGGCGGTCTCGACCGCGTTGATCCCGGCGAGGATCGCCGGCCCCTGCGGCCCGAGGCCGTAGCGGGCGGAGGCGCGCTGGTAGATCGGGATCAGGACCGGCGGCACGCCGCTGACCGCGCAGCTAGAGGCCGGAAGGGAGGGGATCGCGAAGGTGCCCGCAGGTGGCGCGGCGGTCGCGCCGACCGGGGTTTCGGTTTCGCTACTTCCGGTCGATGCGCCACCGGTGTCCGAGGTGCCCTTGCCGGCGTTGACGCCACCCGTGCCGCCGGTCGGCGGCGGAGTGTGGGTCGCCGGAGGCGGCGGCGAGACCAGGGTCGCGCCGTGCTTGACGCTCGGTTCTTCCGCCGGCGGCGGCGCGAAGTGTTCAGCGGGTTCAGGCGTGACCGTCGTGGTGTCAGGCGTTTCCGTCGCTTGAGTGGGCGGAGCTTCGACGGTCGTTTCGGTCGACGGAACCGCCGCCGTTTCGGCCTGCGCGCGGGCGACTGCAACTGGGACCGCCAGCGCCACCGTCGCCGCTGCGGTCGCGATGACCGCCCTGATCTTGCCGGTGCTCTCCATCAGCCGAGGACGTTGGTGACGCGCCAGCCCTGGTTTTTCAGCTGTTCCATTTCCAGCCGCAGCTCGCTGGTGACGCCGACCCGCAGCAGCGAGACGCTGAGCGGGTAGATCGTCCCGTGCGAGGGGGCGGGGACGATGTTGAGCACCTTCGCCTGCGGGACTTCGACCCCGGCGGGCTGGTGCGGCGGCCGGCGCAGCAGGGCCTTGGTCAGCTCCGGGGTCGCGGTCGCCTTGAAGGTTTCGCTGAACTCGGTTTCGTCGCCGCCGGTCTCGTAGACGACGAAGGCGTTGGCGAATTTGCGGGCGACGGCAGTCGCGGCGGGTCCGGCCGGCGGACCGTCGGGCAGGTCAGCGGTCTGGGCGGTCGAGGTGGTGGCTCCGGCGGAGCGCGCGGCGGTGGCGGCAGGGGAAGAAGTGATCGTGTCGGTGGCCGGGTTGCCGGTGTTGGCGGCGGTCGCGGCCGCTGCGCCTGCGCCTCCAGTTGCATCATTTTCGACACCCTGCGACTGCCCGACCTTCTCCTGTCCTTCGGCCGGCTTGAAGACGGGGGCGGCGCCGTGCAGCGTCGGCTCCGCCTTCGGGGCCGGCTCCGAAGGCGGCAGCGTGTGCGGGGTTTTCTCCGGCGCGACGGCGACCGGGGCCGCGGCCGGTTCGGGGCTACCGGAGCCTCCGCCGAGCGAGGCGGCGCCCATGCCGACTCCCAGCACCAGGACGACGGCACCACCGGCGACCGCAGCGCGACCACGACGCTCGAGCCCCAGCAGCCGGTCCTCGACCGGCCAGAGCAGGTGCTCACGCAGCGCCAGCGAGAGGTCCTCGAGGGCCTCCAGCGGGCGGCGCTTCGGCCGCGCGTTGATCGGGGTCGGGTCGTTCTCTATTAGGTCAGCCATTACGTCTGCCGCGTCTCTCCCATCGTCCAGATTGGACCAGACAATTAAAGAGCACCTTTGGGTTGTTGTTGTTTCGGCAGAACCGAGCGGGAATTTGAGCCCTAAGCCGCCGTTGCAGCAGGCGTGCCGGCGCGCTCGAAGACGACTTCGCCGTCGCCGGCGTCGACCCGGACCACGTCGCCCTCGCCGAACTCGCCCTCGAGGATCTTCAGCGCCAGCTTGTCGACCAGCTGCTTCTGGATCACCCGCTTCAGCGGCCGCGCTCCGTAAGTGGGGTCGTAGCCGAGGTTGCCGAGCAGAGTCCGGGCATCGTCGGTGAGCTCGATCTCGATCCCGCGCTCGGCCACCCGGCCGACCAGCTGGTTGACCTGGAGCTCGACGATCCGGCCGATGTCAGCCTTGCTGAGCCGGTGGAAGATCACCGTGTCGTCGATCCGGTTCAGAAACTCCGGCTTGAAGGTCGCCGCCAGCACCTCTTCGATCGCCTCGCGGATGCCCTCGTCCACCTGCTCGCCGGCGATCCGGTCCGAGCCGACGTTCGAGGTCATGATCAGGACCGTGTTGGTGAAGGAGACCGTGCGGCCCTGGCCGTCCGTCAGCCGCCCGTCATCCATCAGCTGCAGCAGCGTGTTGAAGACGTCGGGGTGGGCCTTCTCGATCTCGTCCAGCAGCACCACCGCGTAGGGCCGCCGCCGCACCGCCTCGGTCAGCTGCCCGCCCTCCTCGTAGCCGACGTAGCCGGGGGGCGCCCCGATCAGCCGCGCCACCGTGTGCTTCTCCATGTACTCGGACATGTCGAGCCGGACGATCGCCTGCTCGGAGTCGAACATGAACTCGGCAAGCGCCTTCGCCAGCTCGGTCTTGCCGACCCCGGTCGGGCCGAGGAAGAGGAAGGAACCGATCGGGCGATGCGGGTCCGACAGGCCGGCGCGCGAGCGCCGCAGCGCGTTCGAAACCGCGGCGATCGCCTCGTCCTGGCCGATCACCCGGTCGTGCAACCGCTCCTCCATGTGGATCAGCTTTTCGACCTCGCCCTCCATCAGCCGGCTGACCGGGATCCCGGTCCACTTGGCGACGACCTCGGCAATGTCCTCCTCGGTCACTTCGTCGGCCAGCATCGTGCCGCCGCCGGCGTGGATCTCCTCCAGCCGCGCCTGCTGCTCGGCAACTTTCGCCTCCAGCTCGGGGATCTGGCCGAATTTGAGTTCGGCTGCCCGCTCCAGGTCCGTCTCGCGTTCGGCCCGCTCGACCTCCTGCCGTGCCTCCTCGAGCTCGGCCTTGGCGGCGTTGATCAGCTCGATCGGCTCTTTCTCGTTCTGCCAGCGGGTCCGCAGCCCCTCGGCCTCCTCGCGCAGGTTCGCCAGCTCCTCCTCGAGCGTCCCCAGCCGCGCCTTCGAGGCCTCGTCGGTCTCTTTCTTCAGCGCCTGGCGCTCGATCTCCAGCTGCTGGATCCGCCGCTCGACCTCGTCGATCTCGGTCGGCACCGAGTCGATCTCGATCTTCAGCCGCGAGGCGGCCTCGTCGATCAGGTCGATCGCCTTGTCGGGCAGGAAGCGGTCGGCGATGTAGCGCTCGGAGAGGGTCGCGGCGGCGACGATCGCCGAGTCGGAGATGCGGACCCCGTGGTGGTTTTCGTAGCGCTCCTTCAGCCCGCGCAGGATCGCGATCGTGTCGTTCATGTCGGGCTCGCCGACCAGGACCGGCTGGAAGCGCCGCTCCAGCGCCGCGTCTTTCTCGATGTGCTTGCGGTACTCGTCGAGCGTCGTCGCCCCGACCGCGCGCAGCTCGCCGCGCGCCAGCATTGGCTTCAGCAGGTTGGCGGCGTCGACCGCGCCTTCGGCGGCGCCGGCGCCGACGATCGTGTGGAGCTCGTCGAGGAAGAGGACGATCTGGCCCTCGGCCTGCTGCACCTCGTTCAGCACCGCTTTCAGCCGCTCCTCGAACTCGCCCCTGTATTTGGAGCCGGCGAGCAGCGAGCCGATGTCGAGCGCGATCACGCGGCGGTCGCGCAGGCTCTCGGGCACGTCGCCCTTGACGATCCGCTGCGCCAGCCCCTCGACGATCGCCGTCTTGCCGACGCCGGGGTCGCCGATCAGCACCGGGTTGTTCTTGGTCCGGCGGGAGAGGACCTGGATCACGCGGCGGATCTCCTCGTCGCGCCCGATCACCGGGTCGAGCTTGCCGCTCTCGGCCTCGGCGGTGAGGTCGCGGCCGAATTTCTCCAGCGCCTGGGCGTTGTCCTCGGCGTTAGGCGAGGTGACTTTGGCCGGGCCCTGGACGGCTTTGACCGCGCGCTCGAGCTCCTCGCGATCGGGCAGCAGGCCGGAGACGCCGGAGCCGTCTTCGGCCAGCGCCAGCAGCAGGTGGCCGACGGTGATGTAGCTGTCGCCGAACTTCGCCATCGCTCCCTCGGCGCCGCGGACGACGCGCGCCAGGTTCGAGGACATCCGCGGCTCTTCGCCGCCGCTGACGGTCGGCAGCTTCCCGACCGCGTCGCTGGCGCCGGCGCGGACCGTCGCCGGGTCGGAGCCGACCCGCTGCAGGACCGCGGCCGCCATCGACTCGGCCTGGTCGAGCATGGCGAGCAGCAGGTGGGCGGAGGCGATCTCCGGGTTGTTGCGGGTGCGCGCCAGCTCCTGCGCCGCCGCCACCGCTTCCTGCGATTTGACCGTGAACCTGTCCGCCTGCATCAGCTCTGCTCCTCCAGTCGTTTGCGCAGCCGCTCGTTTTCGGCCCGCAGCCTCTGCACCTGGCCTTCCAGCGCCAGCACCATTTCCACCCCGGCGAGGTTCAGCCCTTCGGCGGTCATCTGCTGGATCCGCCGCAGCCGCTCGACGTCGCGCTGGGAGTAGAGGCGGGTGTTCTTCGGCGAGCGCTTCGGCGCGATCAGCCCGCGTTGCTCGTAGATCCGCAGCGTCTGCGGGTGCATCTCCGCCAGTTCGGCGGCGACCGAGATCATGAACACGCCCTGGTCCTGGTCGAAGCTCGCTTTCACCCGCCGCCGGTAGGTGGCCATCAGCGCGCCGCCTTTCGCAAGAGCTCCGCCCGCGGGTCGCCGCCGTTCAGCGTCTCGGCGAGTTTGTCGACCGCCTCGCGCTGCTCGTCGCTCAGCTCCTGCGGCATCTGGATCTCGAGCCGGTAGCGGATGTCGCCGTTGCCGCCACGTTTCTTCGGCGGACCCTCGCCGCGCAGGCGCTGGACGCTGCCGTGCTTGGTCCCCGGCGCAACCTTGATCTTCTTCGTCCCGCTCAGGGTCGGCACCTCGATCGTGCCGCCGCGCAGCGCCTCCGGCACGCTGATCGGCACCGTCACCTCGAGGTTGCCGTCGTCGAGCCGCTTGAAGACCGGCGAACTCGCGACGCGGGTCGTGACATAAAGGTCGCCGGGCGGGCCGCCGCGGGGTCCGTCCTCGCCCTTGCCGGCGAGGCGGATGCGGCTGCCGTCCTTGACCCCGGCGGGGACATTGACTTTGTAGCGCTTGGTCTGCTGGGTCAGGCCGGAGCCGCCGCAGGTCGGGCAGGGGTCTTTGATGATCTGGCCGGAGCCGCCGCACTGCGAGCAGGGCTGGCTGATCGAGAACAGGCCCTGACCCTGGTTCTCGATCCCGCGGCCTTCGCAGCGCGGGCAGGTGGTGGGGGAGGTGCCCGGTTTGGCGCCGCTGCCGTGGCAGGTGGCGCAGCGGGATGACTTCGGGACGGTGACGCTGATCTGGGCGCCTTTGATCGCCTGGTCGAAGCTCAGCGGCACCTCGGTCTCGAGGTCGCGCCCGCGCACCTGCTGGGCCTGACCGCCGCGACCACCGCGGTTGAACACGCCGCCGAGGATGTCGCCGAAGTCGAAGCCGCCGAAGCCGCCGGCCTGGCCCGCGCCGGCACCGCCGAACGGGTTGCCGGCACCGCCGAAGCCGCCGAAGCCCGCGAAGGCGCCGCCCTCGTCGTACTCCTTGCGCTTCTCGGGATCGGAGAGGACGTCGTGGGCGGCGGAGATCTCCTTGAATTTGTCCTCGGCCTCTTTGTCTCCCTGGTTGCGGTCAGGGTGATATTTCCGGGCAAGTCTCCGGTACGCCTTCTTGATCTCCTCGTCCGACGCCTTCTTCGAGACGCCGAGCGTCTTGTAGAGCTCGTCAGCCACGTTCCTCCTAAGCGCTCACCACGACTCGTGCGGGCCGGACCAACTGGTCTCCGAGCGCATAGCCCTTCTGCATTACCTCGAGGACGACCCCGCTCTCGGTCCCCTCCACCGGCTGCGTGGAGAGAGCCTCGTGCTTGGTCGGGTCGAACTTGTCCCCCTTGGGGTCGACTACGTCGATCCCGTTCCGCGACAACGTCTCGCGCAACCCGGAGAGCACCATCTCAACGCCCTCGCGCAGCGCCGCGCCATCGTCGGCAGCCTCCAGCGCCCGCTCCAGGTTGTCAACGGCATCGATCAGTTCGCGAGCAACTTCGATCTTCCCCCGGGCCTGAGCTTCCTGCACCTGCGCAGCAGCCCGCTTGCGGAAGTTCTCGAAGTCGGCCTTCGTCCTGCGAGCCAGTTCGAGGTACTCCTCTTTCTCCTGGTGAGCGTCGGCCAGCAGCTTCTCGAAGTCCTCCTCAACGGCCTGAGCCTGAGACTCATCCGCATCTGCCGTGGGTGGCGACGATGCCGAGGACTCTCCCGCTAGGGAGAGCCCGGTATCGGAGACAGGACCCGCGGGCCGAGTGCCCTCGTCCTGAGGACTCATTTGCCCTCCTCGTCGACCACCTCGGCGTCAACGACCTCCTCCTCATCAGCGGAAGTAGCGCCGTTCTCGGTCGCTCCCTCCGAGGCCGCCTCGGCCGAAGCCGCCGCGTAGATCTGCTCGGACACTTTGGTCATCGCCGTGTTCAGGGTCTCGACCTTCGAGTCGAGCTCCTCTTTCGAGCCGCTCTCCAGCGAGTCGCGCACGTCCTTGACCGCGGCACGCACCTGCTCCTTGGAGGCCTCGTCGACTTTGTCGCCGGCCTCGTCGACCGCTTTCTCGGCCTGGTAGGCGGCGTTCTCGGCGAGGTTCCTCGCCTCCGCCAGCTCGCGCTGTTTCGCGTCCTCCTCGGCGTGGGCCTCGGCGTCGGAGACCATGCTCTGGATTTCCTCATCGGAGAGGCCGGAGCCGGATTTGATCTCGATCTTCTGTTCTTTGCCGGTGCCTTTGTCGGCGGCGGAGACGTTGATGATCCCGTTGGCGTCGATGTCGAAGGTGACCTCGATCTGCGGGATCCCGCGCGGCGCCGGTGGGATCCCGGTCAGCTGGAATTTGCCCAGGCTCTTGTTGCCGCTGGCCATCTCGCGCTCGCCCTGGAGCACGTGGATCTCGACGCTCGGCTGGTTGTCGTCAGCGGTCGAGAAGACTTCCGACTTCTTCGTCGGGATCGTCGTGTTGCGCTCGATCAGCTTCGTCATCACGCCGCCTTTGGTCTCGATCCCGAGAGTCAGCGGGGTGACGTCGAGCAGCAGCACGTCCTTGACGTCGCCGGCCAGCACGCCCGCCTGGATCGCCGCGCCGACCGCCACGACCTCGTCCGGGTTGACGCCCTGGTGCGGCTCCTTGCCGGTCAGGTCCTTGACCTTCTCTCGCACCGCCGGCATCCGGGTCATGCCGCCGACGAGGACGACGTGGTCGACCTCGGTGTCGGCGTCTTTCAGCGCCTGTTTCACCGGGCCGACCACGCGGTCGAGCAGGTCGCCGGTCAGCTCGTTCAGCTTCGACCGGGTCAGCTTCAGGTCGAGGTGCTTCGGCTGCCCCTCGACCGCGGTGATGAAGGGCAGGTTGATCTGCGTCTCCTGGGTCGAGGAGAGCTCGATCTTCGCCTTCTCCGCGGCCTCGTAGAGGCGCTGCAGCGAGTTTTTGTCCTGGGAGAGATCGACGCCCTGGTCGCGCTTGAACTCCGCCACCAGCCACTCGACGATCGCTTTGTCCCAGTTGTCGCCGCCGAGGTGGTTGTCGCCGGCGGTCGCCTTCACCTCGAAGACGCCGTC
>Ga0157371_10002668_pt1 | contig 16874 bp, 15 predicted proteins | sample C45metaG_FD_113462 | JGI IMG/M metagenome (GOLD analysis project Ga0157371, IMG submission 113462) | Corn rhizosphere microbial communities from Kellogg Biological Station, Michigan, USA - C4-5 metaG | ecosystem: Host-associated > Plants > Roots > Rhizosphere > Soil | place: USA: Michigan...
AAAAACTTCATTTCCACGGCCACATCTGGTACAAAGTCACCGCTCTGAGCGGGTGTCGTATAATGGCATTACTCCAGCTTCCCAAGCTGATAACGAGGGTTCTTAATCGGCCCCGTCCGTAGGTGCGTATTTGTAGTGGTGTTTCGCGGGTGTAGTTTAATGGTAGAACTGCAGCTTCCCAAGCTGCTAACGTGGGTTCGATTCCCACCATCCGCTCCAATACCCCATTACAAATCAAGAGTTTACAAACCTTCGCTCCGCAACTCGTCTCCGCAAATTAGCTTTCCTAGCAAGTCGTCCCTAGACCTCTCCAATACGCACCAGACTGCAAAAGTCGTTACGACAACTCCCATCCTCTACCCCTTCCGTTGCTCGCCCTCTAATACCAACCTACACACCCTACGGAAAATGGTGCGCCGTGAATTTCAGTTTGGCTTTTGGTTCGAGCAGGTGGGATATCTCAAGCGCGACCCATTACCACGAAAAAAACTAGCCCATCACGTCGCGCCCGCTGCATCCACCGCCCGCTGACCACCGAATCATGAGATAGAGAGCGCGGGTTGAGACCAGTCCAATCTGCCCCGACTACCAGCCACCACACCTAAACGAGCCTCTTGCATTCTCGCAGCCGCGCCGCTAGTCTCGGCTCTGCGCTAGGTAGGCGCACCTCACCCGTCAGTGAAAGCTGGTAACGGCACTACCTGTAAGTAAACGATCTCATAGGCCATGATTTTTTTGCGGCCCCAATAAGACGTAGGCGGGTGGCGTTGCATATGGGGTTGGAGAAAATACATGAGCACCCTACTTACGCTCCAAAAGCAGCACTCCTCGCTTCTCGAACAGCCTTCAACCATTCGCGGTATCAAGAAAAAAGCCAAAGCTATTCGTCAACCCGGACAGAAGCATGCGACGGCACTAGATTTTGTCGCCAAAGCTGCCGGTTATCGCAACTTCCATCACGCCCAGCGAGAACTTTCTCCAGCCTCGCCGCAGCACCGGCCGCCGCCTGGCCAACACTCTATTTTCATTTCAGCCTACTGGCGTGACAGAGACTCGTCTCCAAGATCTGCTGGGTGCGAAACCATCCAGATCCACCTAAGCCGCCCGGTGAAGGATCTGATGACAAGACATCAGGGCACATATGCTCGAAACCTTGAAGGTTTTCGCCTAGAGGCGCCTGATAATCTCGAAATGCGCGCTAACACAGATAGCCAAGCTCGGGCGCGTGAGCTCCTCGTACGTGCAGCACTTTCAATACAATTTATGGAAGTCACAGGCCTACGCCCCGCAACTTCGGAAAGGAATTTTAAAGCGCTCGAAAATCTAGAGGGCTTTCCATCCAAAGATCACGTTTCGCTCTGGATTGACCCGAACTCAGGTGGATGGATTGCACTGGATGAGCCCTATGGTCACGTTAACGAAAAGTCGTTAGTCAGCAAACGTGCCGAGTGGATTACTGACCACGCATTGCACCTGCACAAACCCACTTGGGGTGGGCTCTACTTCCCAGGGAATGCCGTACCGCACTTAATCTCTTCGGACGGGGAACTTCTGCATAGAGTTGCTAGCTCAGTGGAAGCGCTAGACCCGATAGCGGCTGTACCGTCAGACACGCAGCCATGGGATGGCACTTCCGCTTCCTATACTTCGCAATTCGTTAGCCCTGCCAGGGAGGCCAGCGGCGTTGCACGCAAACCTCGGCCTGGAACGACGTATGGGTACAGCAAGGGCGCGATTGAATACCACCGTGAAGCCGGCTACGCGTCTCTTTGGCGCCCTGAAACGCAAATGAGTCTGGAGGATCATTCGAAAATTGGGAGCGAGTTCCAGCGCCTTTGCATATCGCCGATGACCTTCAACGCACACAAAATATTCCGGAGCTGGTGCTCCACGCTGGAGAATTGGATGTATGCGGAGTATCAGAAAAGCGAGCGGGACGACAAGTTCTACGACACTTATTACGGTGGCAACCCTGCACCATACGAGACTGTCGAGGATCAACAGTCGGCCATCGACCGCGTATGTAAAATTGTTTTGGCAGGCTATATCGACTGCAAGCCGCGAAGAGATCTGCTGAAGGATCTCAAATCAGCCCAGGCGATCATTGCGAAAGTTCTGCCCCGCTAAGGTTTACGATCGATCCTTGGTCTTTTTCCCTTATGCTCAAATAACCAAGGGTGACTAGCGAGCTGTAAAAGCCTACTCACCCATGGTCAAATCACCATTGATGCAGGAAACCCCGTCACGCCCATCGAAGGATGCAAAGCATTTGGCAGCTTTCATCATCTACGCTTGGGCGCACGGGGCCACTGTCAGGGCGTGAATGCTCCCCCCCACGTGGGTACCCCGAGCATGGAGGCCCAGCACAGATGAAAAGTACCGCAGCCCGTTACGAGCGGCGCCTCCCCCTCGATTGGACAAGTCGTAGGCTCGATGCTAGCGTTTGACTGCATCGGTCGACCTGGATCGAGCGGTCGGTTCGCAAAGGCAACGCCTCAGGTGCTCCCCATCTTTTCGCACGCATTTCGACAATAGTCAGCGGGCAGCCGACACCGTGACGTATTGGAGAACTGCTATGCGTATTCCAATCTATTCCGAAGATTTGCTGACCCGGGGCGGCTTCAAACGAATCGCAAAAAAACTTCAGCGCCAGTGGCCTGGTCAGAGCTCAATCAAGCTCTGGTTCGCTCGTGAGATTCTTTCAAAAGGGATGGGCTACCGCGACTATCACGACGTATTGATGTCATCCAAAACATGCCAGCTCGGAGCTATCGCACCTACTGAAGGTCAAGTAAGGGCTGGCATAATTTCGGCTATGTCTAACGCCCTTCGATCAGACAACAACATCACTATTGAACTCGAAGAGCTACAGCACTTTGTGGAGACGTTGCCACTGTATTCCCTCCTTGCGTTTAAAGACCAATCCGGAGCACGGCCGTTCGATAACACCCTCACGACCCCTCTCCAACTTTGTAGTGATGATCAGAAAAAGATCGCAGCGGCTGATCAAGACGCGCACCAGCTCCGGCAGGCAGCACCTGTCACTTACATCAAAAAACGTAAGTCCGTCGATGCGCATGTGAATATGATCAGCCAGGAAGCCATCCAAGCAATCCGCGAGATCTTGGAGCGTTCAGGCAGCCTTCGTGATCAAAGCCTGTATGTCATGATGCAGACAGGATTGCGTTCGCAAGTCATTCTCTCCACTAAAGCACGCTTCGAACCCGCCTTAAATGATCGAGGCATTATTCAGACCCTGAAGGCTCCCGTTCTAATATCCCAAGGCGCAGAGGTTATTGGTCGATACATAGAGGCCGAAAAGCTGAAGTCGGATGATTACCTTTTCCCTTCCGATAGCGACCCTAAACGCCCAATGACTTCCCAGGAGCTGGGAAAAGTCTTTGCGTCCTGGATTTTGAAAGCGCAACTGGCCGGCGGGAAATTTACGCCACACAACGTTCGAACATTTTCCATCGCGCACGCCATTAACACTTCAGAGTTGAGTCCAAGTCACGCCATTAACACTTCAGAGTTGAGTCTAAGTACTGGGCACATATCACGGGCGATGACTCAGCACTACGTTACTGCGGGAGATACCACGCCCCACAAGACCTGACAGCGCTTGGTGCTTGGTGCTTGGTGCTCGGATTATATGAGTTTTTGGGCATCTACCATCGCAAATCTGAGCGAGTAAGTACGCCTACGAGAAAGTCTGGGCTTTCTGCACCTTCGCACCACATGAAGGTGCGGGAACCCTTGGTTTTGTTGCAAAGACCGTTAACGCATTCTGGTAGCAAATAGTGACCCCAGGCCGGGATAGAAAGAAAGCAGGGAGAAAAGAGGAAGAAAGGAAGAAAGGAAGGGAAGAAAGGAAATAACGTAGCCGGCAATGTCGAGCTCAAAACAGAACAAAACGGCGTAAACACAGGAAAGTAAATCGCTAATAGTTATAACAATTGGCGTGCATAAATCCGAACCGATGCTAGCTTGAGTTATATCAGACCACAGGCGGAGTGTCAATATATGTTTAATTCGAAAATTTCCCTCGTGCCCGCCGAAGCGCCCTGTCGCCAATGAAAAACCTAACGCTGCTACCAACAAACGGTGTTCCCCGGCTATACACCGAAGACGGTATGCCTGTGGAGGCCTACAACCGATACACCCACTACCTTTACCTAGACCCACAAGCAACCCTAAGCCCAGCAAGCAAAAAAGGCTGTCACCAGAGCACCGCCAACTTCTTCGATTACCTATATGAGCTTCGCATCGTGGGGGGACAGCTCACACCTTCGCCCCGACTGGCAGATGAATGGGTTCTTGGCTACGGGCGTTTTCTTCTTGAGGCTGACCAATCCAACGACCCGGTGTTAAGGCGCACAGCGGTGGCACTTGGAAGAAAACCGATTAGCCGAAAAGCGTGCAAGACATACCTGCATGGCGTGAACCATTTTCTGAAAGTTGATGCATTACTGGAAAAACAACACCGCAGGCTTGAAGAGTTGCTACACACGACCCAGCCAACCTACCAGCCCTTCATACCCATAAACTGCCCTTCCGTATCGCCTCGCTCCATTGGCGCTAGCAACATGATTCGGAGAAACAGCACGCTGGGAGCGAACTTAAGCGTCTCTCACATTGAGGTGCCCAGGGCATCGGGCATCACCGTCAAGGAGCGTAGCAAGAGCAGGATACGAGTGGTTAAGGACTTCCCTGCTAGACACTTGATCGAGACCATTGAAAACCTGTCTTCCGCGCGCGACAGATGCTTTCACGCAATGATGTCCGCGGGAGGCTTACGGTTCTCCGAAGCATTGGCCATGCCAAACGACCTGATTGATATTCCCAATAAAACAATACGCGTAGAAGACCCCAACGACTGGCGACAATCTTCGAAATACAACGAGAACGATCGGCTCCCCTACAAAGGCAGGGAGACTGCCATTGTTTATTTGATACCGGAGCTGAGAAATTATTTGTTCGAAAAAATTATTGAATACAAAGCAGTAAGACCTTCTAGCGAGAGCGATCTGTTGTTTGTCTATGAGCAAGATGGACGCTATGGCGAGCCGATGTTTTGTAGAGATATAAAAAATCTTAACGGCTTGTTCAATTGTAGTTTTAAGCGAGCCCAACAGAAAACTTTAAAACTACTGAAAGAAAGCGACCAATTCAAGCCGAATTATACGGTTCACAGCTTGCGGCACTTCTACGGCATGTGGCTTAGAAACGATACTTACGTCCTTGGACGTAAACAGATCGGACTGGAGCTTAGTGAGGTTCAGGTCAGGATGGGCCACAAATTAATAAGATCAACTGAGATTTATGCATACAAACGAGATGAAATTCTAAACATCGACTACAACATATCTTGGCAACTTATGACAGGAAGTCTTGGCCTTCCTGATCTGATGGAAGCGAAAGCGGTGGCGTTCGAAGCCTTGGCGGAACACGTGAGATCAATTGGGAAAGGACACGGAGTGAGTCATGATTAATGCCACCCTTAATACTCTATTCTTTCGGCCAGAATACTCAAGCAAGACCGCACACCGCATCGCGAGAGAATTGTGCAAGAAATTGGCAACCTCACGCGGGTCACTACCCCATAATTATAATTACACGGATAACCGCAGAAAAAGATATGTGTACAGTTTTCAGTGGCTCATTGAACAACATAAACAAACGTCCTTGAGCAAAGAAGATCTTCAAGCTCTGTACGATATCGCGAACACAAAAAAAACTGACATTGACAAACTTCGAACGCTTTACGTTCAGATATTCGAGCAAGAACCAATATGTATTGACGACGTAAATGGACTCAGAGGGCCAATAAAAGCGCTGATGGTTATGCTGTGGTCAGAGAAGCAGATTCTCCTTCCATTACTATTTGACCGCAAAGGAGTGAGCGCAACAGTTCCAGAAATCTACAAGCTTACTGATGGATTTGTCGCAGAGATGATCAGCTACAGCACAAACGAAAACTTAAAACATCACTTTAGAGAATTTGTTTATACTACTGACTGGACAACTGAAACAGAAATAAGTTTTAGTGAACTATGGGAGACAATCCCAAAGCTTCTATTGCTTACTAAAGAGTATAAGGCTTTAGATCGAAAAACTGATTACCCAAAGCATTGGTGCATTTTGAGTTTCGCTGGCTTATTCTCAGCATTACATCCAAAAATTATCGACTCCAATAAAATAATACTACTAGAGAAATATCAACAATCATTATCTGCTTCCAGACATTTAGAAAAAAATATCGCAACACCTGAAGAGTTCGAAAACTACTTTAACTCTTCCTATAGCAATAGGCTTAAACAACGCCAGGATATCAACGGGGTCATCCAGGTAAAACGTAACCTCGGTCTAGAGCACGCCCCCGATGACCCGGAGGGATATTTTTCAGCACTTGCTTCACAAAGACATCGCAAGGGGCTGAGCTGGCTAAACGACAACTTTTACGGAAACCGTCCAGAGTTGGACATATCTACCTCCACACAATGGTGGAGGCCGGCAATGCAATCATATAGACAATATCTTAATCGTAAAGTCGAAAAATCGGCTCGGGGACAGACTGCGTCCTACCTAAACATCTTGTGGGATTATGTATTTTGCTATCTACCTCACTGGCGCTCTATAAACCCCGACAGTCCAATCAAACTCCCAATTAAAATAAACGACTTCTATAGAGAATTTTTCTGGAATCGTTATGATTCCGATAGTTTCGATGGTACAAATACATTTGAAGGGATCAAACTGCCAGTCCCCTTGATTGAATTATACAAAACAAGGAGATCTGATAGACAATTAACTCAATTCATTCGTGCAGTGTATAATTTTTTTAAATTCTGCATAGCCGAAAGAAAGCAAATAAAATTAAACGGGCAGCGGGTAATCGACGATTATTTTAGGAATCCTGTTGAACCAAGCATCGATAGTCAAGGTAGTGGCCCCAGAGGCAATACAAACAAAATTGTATTACCTCTGAAGGTTGTACCGTACATAGAAGCCTATACACACTTATTAAATGTCATTGGCGTCGACTTTCAGAAAAGACTGCTTGCTGGAGAATTTGAACAACTCATCAAACAGCATTGGCGCGGAACGTATATCGATCTAGCAGCCTTTGGACTAAATTACACAATAGAAATACCAGGATCACCTGGAGAAGTAATTAAAATCCCGATAAAAGAAATTCCAAATTGCTTTAATTGGAAGCGAGACATCTACAAACGAAAGGATGGCTCGACTTATGAAACTATACTACCTCATCTCGGCTCGCTACGAATGCTGATGGTATCTCTGCATGCAGGACAACGCATGCAGAATAGCCAATGGTTAGACCTAGACACGTTCGACGAATACGAGAGATTTAATCCGGACAATAAAAGTTATTTGGCTACGCTACTTATCAATACTGACAAAATAACTCCGGAAAGAACCGTATCAATACAGCGATCGGTATTCAACATTTTGCTAGAAGAGAAATATTTTCAGTTAAATACTTTGCTTATACCGCCCAAAGAAATACATTACGAGAATGATGAGCATACAAAATATAAAAAGTATCGTCCTCTATTCAGAAGCACCTTTTCAGAAGAAGAATTACCATTCAGCGATACAACCTATGGTAGCACCTGGGTAAAAATCCTTCAGGGGCTTCAAGAGCTTTATAATTCTCAACGTCCCGAAAATGAACATCACACATTCGTATATCACAGTGGAAGAGCGTTCAAAGCGATACATACACCGCACGCATTACGCACCACATGGATAACGTGGATGCGTTTATACGGTGGTCTTGAATATGTTTTGATTATGAAGCAGGTCGGCCACTCAGAAATCACAATGAGCTTCCATTACACCGCACCTGATGTGCTAGAGACAAATTCACTCATCGAAGAAGCATTCCATCAAAGGAACCAGGCTGCCTCAACGAAAAATCCTTTCGACCTCATCACCAGCACGGCTACGCGACCATCACTTGAAACATCCGCCTTACGATCGGGTCTTTTGTTTAATCCACAAGCCACAATCGAACAGCAGCGTCTGTTTAGCGTATCCAGCCAGTTTGTCGAATCTAAACAGACAGGCCTGGGAATGATTGACGTATTGAACCTAGGCAGCTATGGGTATTACGACGACTGCATCTGTCCCTTCAATGGAAAATGCCCAAAAGCGCTTCTGAATTTTACGGGTATGGCGCGGTGCTGCAGTATTTGTCCCTTTGCTATCTGGGGACTCGACCATCTGGAGGGTGTCGAGGCGAAAAAACGCTTCTATCAACTGCGCGTCAATCATTTGCTACAGGTATTCGATCACTTGATCGAGCGGAAAGAGGAAAAAGCGGCTCAGGAAATTCGCGCGGATCTGAGTCTGGCCAGTTTAGAGTTGGCTGGATACCATCAGATTAGTAATGTCATTCGATCTGAAATCGAAAAGCATCCCGCCATAAAAAGTTCCTATGCAATGCGCCGCCCTGAAATCCTGGAAAAGCATTGTAAAATCAAGATTGATATAGAGCATCCGGGATGGAGGTATATATCAAACCTTATTGATCTGAAGAACTATCCACAGTTCTGCGCTGACTCTTACTTACAGATCCTGAACCGGTTTTCTCGTAACTTGCCGCCACTTGGTATTGAGGATGAGAAACGTACTCCGTTGGATCGAGTACTCGCACAGATATCCGCGACAATGAAAAGTGAGGGCATCAATCTTTCACAACTGGCGGATCGCTTATCCAGCGATCAATATCGGCTAGAGGTTGAGGAACATGAGTAACTTCACTCCAGGCCAGAAGGAAAAAGTAGAAGCAGGACTGGCTATTTTGAAGAACATAGTCGCTACGGAACTTAAACCAAACTATCACCCTCAGCTCATAACACACTTCATGGAAAATATGGCAGAGCTGTCAAAATTCGATATCTCTTGGCTCATTCGATCGGATAGTCCCTATCGAGAATATTTGGTTTCGGTATTTAATGAAATCAAAGACAAGAAAAGGCCCAACCCAACCACGGAACTTAAAAACAAAATTCAAAAACTTGAAGCTACAATCATGCTACAGAATCACAAAATAGAAATCCGGGATCGCATAATCGAGAATTTGAATATCCCGCAGGTCGAACACACAGATGATACTGGTGACTCATCGCCGAAAGTGAAAAACTGGCTCAAAGAGTTCGAAGATACATGCCATGTGTTAAAGGCAATGGTTAATCATTTTTCCAGCTTGGGGGTCACGATCCACGACGGAAAGATTCTCGATATGGGAAACATAGACGGCATACCCAGGACAGTTGCAGCGGGAACTCAACTGAAAGCCTACCTAAAATGGCTTGAAACCCATGAACTCCCTACACCGCTACTTGACCAGCATTAATCCATCGAACCCTAAAGCGCAGCGGTTGCGTGGCTACCTGCTGGATTGCATTAGCGGAAAGGCGACCCTCCCAACCTACAGCGGTAAAATTAACTCCTCTGCCTTGGCGACGAAGATCAACTGCGACCGACAGGCGTTCTATGGGCACAGAGGATCGAAAGAGCTCAAAGACATTTTTTCCGCTCTGCTGGTCGATGGACAAGAACTCATCACCGCATCCGCATCCGCATCAACACCTAGACCCCAAAAGGCCAACACCCAAAAAACCAGAACCCAAGAAGACAAACCCAGGAAGAACAAATCCCCAGAATCTCGTAAGAAACGAAATATCCCCAGTGACCACCTGCAGTTGCTTTCGACCATTTCACAACTGGAATTGGAACTCGCCAGGAACCAGCAGCTGCGGATGGATGTGCTGTCAGGGAAGATTATCGTGCTATGAGAGTCACCTTAGTCACGATCACCCTGACAGCCATCGGCGAATATGTGGCCGTAGCAAAGGTGCGACAGGGTGCTCGTGCAATTTCCTTTGTCCTACCCACCCTTCTTGAATCCCAGACCTGCCTGTTGCCCGGCGAATCCTACGAGGTGACGCTTATAAAGGACAAAGTCAAGATGAGGTGTGCCGCCTCGATGACTCACTTGGCGCATACACCAGCCAGTTTCGCGGCAAGTCTAAAATATTTCGGTGTAATTCCCCGCAGAGGATTCAATCCTCGCTCCGCCCAACGCATTGCAAAGGCATTCAAGTCTCGCCCGGAAGCGTTACTCGACATCTTTCTTCAGGGGGCTTTGGAGCCTATCAGCGAAATTATAGGTGTCGTCCAAGCCCATTCATTATTATCGGCTTTTCAGACCAGATGTCGTTTGATAGCGCTGAGCAAAAAACTGATTCAACTCAAGATTTCGAAACAAGCCGCTCCCATCCTGTTAAACCTCCATGGGCACGATGCGCTGGAAAAAATTACGGAGCGACCTTGGCTACTCGTCCCTTTTGCACCAGCTGCTGTCACGATTGAGGGAATGACGGCAATCGAAAGAATTGGGATGGAACTGCTCCATTATCTTCGTACCCAGTCTACCAAAGGCTGCTTGGCGGTCTTGATATCCGCACTCCCCCCAAAGCTTGGATGCGCTGTTGATCTTTGCAAGCAAAGAGGAGCTATAGTTCAAGAGGGAGACAGTATCCAATTGGTCTCACATTTCATTCTTAAGGAAAATATCGAGCGATTGCTTTATCTCCTTGACGCGACGTTATCTCCTAAGTTCTTGGATTACGAAATTGAGTACAATATCGAGCGCCTAGAGATTTATCATGGACAACGCTTTAGTGGCAGCGACATCTCCATATCTAAACAAGTCATCAATTACCCCATCACACGCTTATACCACACGAATCCAATCACCATAGATCAAACACTGCACAACCTCTCCGAGGTTTATTCTGACATATACAATGGTGATATTTATCGAATTTATGCAGGCATAGTGACCAACGCAAAGCAAAACACACCACGCCTGCATCATTATTCATCTGTAATAAACTTCATCAGCAGTGGCAATGAAAAAATCCAAAATAGCCTCATACTTATAATGGACGCCTCAAAACTCAGCCTCTCGGAACTTTACCTCATCCTTGAGAAAATTCATGCTTCCACGAAAATTTTAATGATCTACCACGAAACACCTAATCCAAATGCCAATCACTTACTGATCAACCGAATACTAAGTCGCTCCCCCTTCACCTCAGACGCATTATAAAGGTCATCCATCATGATCCCGAGATGCTGCTTCTTCTAACCCTGATAGAGCAGCGGCGCCTTTCACAGCCGTAAGCCCTTGTACCGCTGGTCGGTATTACTCCTCCAAAAAAACGAACACAACCGATTACTAAAAAGCCAAATCATCGACTATGAATTTACTTACAAATCAATATACATACAAACCGACAAACCTCAACCAATTGATTTTTATAGAATTAAAAATTATTCAAAGACCCACACACATTCGCAATATTATAAACACCCATATTAGCCCAATTAGACCATCTTCAATAAACGCATAAATAGCTCCACCCTTTAAGTTATGGATCACGCAGTCAGACCAAACTCCTAATTGACAACCTGCGCAGACCATACTTCAATTCAAACACCCTCACCAAGAGTATCAGAAAATGCAATACTCTCGATTCTTCTACACAGAGCATGAATCGTCCGTGGATTCCAAGGAAGAAGGAGCTTTTACTATACTTTCGACACCCCAGAGTCGAGATATAAATTTTAATCTGCGCTCAACAATTGGATTACAGCGCGTAGCCATACTATGGGATGGCGGTATTGACACCCGAGTATTTCATCTGTTGGAGCGTGCGCTAGTCATAAGCGTTCTATCACCAGTCAAAGTGCTTCATGCATCAGAAGGACTCTTACACGTTTTAATAGATAAAGAATTAAGCATCAAGAACCGAAGTCTATTTGAAGAGCTGTGGTGGGACTTGGCCACTCATGTTATCTATGACGAATGGACACTGTCAGTTTTCCCAGAGGATCAGATATTTACTCCGCTGGACGGTGGCAGAGTATTTAGAGATCATTGTAAGGATATTGTTTCCTCCCAGTCACTCGGAATTACTGACTATTCATACGACCTGTTCCTTTTCACTGATGAGTGGGAGCCCGAAAACCTGACTGTCGATCCAAGGCAGTTCAGATAGTACGACGATCAACTCTAAGGTTAGGGCTTCCAGGAGTGCCTTTGAAAAGACTCTACAATACTAAAAACGCATCCTCATATCTGGGTTGCCGGAACACTTTCTAGCCCCATTCCCACTGTTCAATTAAAGAAGATAAGCCCGCAGCCGCATTAATTGGGCAGGCAACCGCCTGCCTGAGTAATTGGGACACTCGCCATGCTGAAAGACTTCATGACGACAATCAGATGCCATTCGCGAAGAACTGGTACGTCCAGCAAATGCCCCGGAGCACTGTGCCTGATTTTTTCCCCGCTGGGCTTTAGCTAATCTTCCCAAATAGGTTGAGGAAATCCCATGAACAATTTGCTGCGTGAATTACTAAAAGAAAAACGTATGGCGCGTGGAATCAGCACCCCTCAGGCCGCTTGGTGGGCCGGGGTGAACGATCGCGCTTGGCGGTCGTACGAAACCGAGGAAGAAAACAGCTCTTCAAGGGTGCCATCGGAAAGTACTTTGAGGTGTTTTTTCCAACGCTCCGGAATCAAGATGCCGCCTGAATTCAGAAGGTATCTGGCCCCTCACGGTCAGGCCCGCACATTAAGCGTCACTACCTATAAGGGCGGGGTGGGGAAATCCCCTATCACCATCAACATCGCCGCGTGCCTGGTTTCCAAGGGATTCAAGGTTGCGATTGTAACAGATGACATCGTTTTCCGATGCATGAATGCGGATGGAGAAGGCCCTGAGGCCGGCTCTCTCGTCAGTCAAATAAGCTTCTATGATGATCGCGACATTTTATTTTCTGCCTCTGAACTCAAGGCGCTAGCCAAAGAAATCCGAGACAACGTTACGAACGCACCTGCCGAGAAACGACTCGAACGGGAAGCCACTTATAGCGGGACAATTGAACGCTTACATAGAAAGCGCAAGGCGACACTGACGTTTAAAAACCTGAAACAGCGTTACGATTACATACTGCTAGACATGAGCCGAAATCTTGAGATTTTGCGAAGACACGTCGAGTTGATTGCGTTGATTCTGGACAGTAATTGCTATCAATCTGTCGGCAGTGCCCTCAAATTTATTTCTCACATTAAAGAGATAGGCGGGAGAAGCGCCATGCCCAATCTATTTGGGTTAGTCACTCACTATAATGTTGGCGGAGAAAGCCAGGAGCTGATCGAGTTTGTGGGCGACCTTCAGGGCGTCCCTCAAGACGTCAGAGACGAACTGCAGTCGACGCGATTTGACACCTATCGTCACCGTGAGACCATTTTGGAAAAAATGAAGGTACTAGAGATTCCACTACTCGACACCCGGATGACCGCCACACACGAGATTGTCATCGATATTTACAACAGTACCCGTGAGCTCATGAAAGGCTATTGCTACTTCCATTCGATCTTGGACATTGCCCCCAAGTCTTATGCTTGCGAAGAAGTGTTCCGACTCACAGAGGAACTGACCGAGCAAAAGCTCTGATGATACTCGCGAACGCCAAACCCCGATCACGTCGCCTGGCGGCGGTACAGGCTAGTGGTATACCCACCAGCCTTTTAAGCGTAGCGTTCAACAGAACGAAAGCCGGCAACGCCGTCCTTTGCAAACAAGCTCATGGAGCTTGGCACCACACGATGGCAGCCCTATCGTTGTCCAAATGCCCGCCTCAACAGCCTCGACTGGTTGATACTCTTTGATTGATGAGCCCATACCGGCTCAACATTCAGCGAGATTGGCATGTATGTGGCCGGCGTACCTACTCATCCAAAATCCCCTCGGCTACATATCGTCGGTGAAACATTTCGCGAACTTCTATAGCAGACCTGTAGGCATCGACTGGCGTCTCGCCAATCTCAGCGGGGTATGCCTCGGGCCGCATCGCTCGAAGACAGGCAAGTTCATCGAGATTAGCTAGAGCTTCTGCACGGCGCCTCGTAATTATGGTCTGAGCGAGCTCGTTGAAAAACGGATCTGGGCCATGGTCCCAAAACCATTGTTTGAGGTCGGAATATATCTGGAGGTGCCGACGGTCAAACCCACCGATATGCTCGTTGATGTCAAATGGATACCGGCCGCTCTCGTATTGGTAGAGAACGAAATCCTGCAACCTGCGCGCGGTTCCGTAGGTATCGTCGAGCAGAATATTTTTGTGCAATTCGTAGGGAGACTGAATCATCGACGGGATCTCGCTGGGTTCATCTCAGTCAGTGTAGCGATCACGTCCAAACGTGCGCGTTAGCGAGTAGAAAAGTATCTACTAATGATTACCTTGCTCGCTTTCGATATCCCCACCAATTCTCCGCCGCCATACCGCCGCCAACCTGATTCAATCTGGCGTTTACTCTATGCTTGCGAAACCCAAAAAACCTCGGATTCCCCTCCCCCACCCTCCGTCGTCCATCTCAACTTGACCTGGTACCGAAGCGGACTCGCCAAGTGGAAACTCGCCAAGAGTTTCACCGTGCTGCGGGGCTTGAGCTCAGGGCACGGCAAGAGATCACGCGCAGTCACCAGAGGGTTGTCGGGACTATCAATCAGCTCCAGATCGACATCAAAAGCACTTCCCTGCCCCGTATTCGTGATGATGAAATAGCTTGTTTTGGCCAAGCTCGTAATATGCACACCCAGTTGCGGAACCGCTTTCTCCAACCTGGCGATTTCGAGTGAATCGATCTGTCGCAGGGCGAGCTCTGAGGTGATCTTGGCTAAGTCTTCCTGCACCTGACCCAGTTTTCGGCCGCGAACCAAAGACACGGTAGACACCACCACAGCAAGAAGAGACGCCAGCAGCGTTAAGGTCTCATACAAGGTCACTTGAACTTACCCTTGAACAGACCTTTCAGCATTTTTTCCACCTCAGCTTTTATTTCAGGTATTACCACATTCATCGCCTGATCGAGCCCTACCTGGCGGATGTCGCCCACAGGAAAAGACTGCGCGCAGGTAACGCAGGTAACCCAATCACCATCGCTCACAACCTGCGGCTGCTCGAATTGAGTACCACCGCATTGAGGGCATTGAATGGTGTGTTGTTCGGGAATATTCATGCCGATCTCCAGGTTGGATGTCATGGCCACAGCACGAGCCCCAATTCTTTGATCCGAAGCGCCATCGCGCTGTCGGAGACCCGAAATTGTTTAGCCAGGGAATTCATTCTTCGGCTGCCAAAGTTTTCACAGCGAGCCAAGGCGAACTCGCGATCCAAGGAGCCCTGCGAGGCATATTGCAAGGAATCAGGATCGTTGTGGTTCAAGTGAAAGGACGTCGTTTCGGTAAACTTAAATGCGCCTTTGCATCCAAACTGCGCTTCAAAATGCGCCGTCAGAAGGTTCGGCGGCATGAGAAAGCATGCGGCGAAATAATCCGCTTCGCGTTCAATGTCTGATCTATGACCGGCATTGGCAGAGCCGTCCAGTGGACGGTCACGGAGCATGATCTGACCCTCGTGCAGCATGAAGTGCCCTACTTCATGAGCGCCAGTAAACCGCTGAACTTGCTCAGGGTAGGCCATCGAAATGGCAATTTTGTTGGCCTGGCGATCGATGAGTCCCGCGATGCCTGGGCCCTGGCCAGAACGCATGAATTTGGTGGAGCCCAGGTTTGGGAGCGTCAAGTATTCAACATCCAGCAGGTACGCTGCAGCGTCGGGTTCGAGCATTTGAAGGGGTATCAGCTGTCGATTGGGCCACAGCACTTCCTTTTGCTTCCAGATTTCCCGATGCAGCAGCGCGACTTCTTGCTGAATATTGGATCTATTCATGGAAAAACACCACATGATGTGCCATTAAACAAATTAAAGCACAACATGTAGATTCGGCAATTTTTTTGGATCTTTTTATCACCAGCTTTTTATGGTGATACGCGTCATGAGTCCCTAGCCGCTCTATCTGGAGATTCAAGGGTCAATAGAATGTGACGAAGTGCATCCGAATTCCGAACATAATCATTGTCGCCAAAGCGGTTGGTGATCAGGCCGCGCAGCTCTAGTAAGTCCCCGGCTGCAGCCAGAATATCAGCCGAAACGACAACACCGGCGCATTGTAAATGGCCGATATCCTCTGCCCTTCGCTTCTGTCGGGCACAAGCAGCAATGCCACGCGCTCACACGTCACGTGCATCCCACCCTTTGATATTTGTCGCTCGCATGTGTGTCATATGGCTATGCCATACGGGCCTCAGGACACAGCGCAAACGAGTAGACGTTTTCGCGGATCAGAGTGATCTTTTTACAGCGGCTCGAAGTGTCATTTGTAAGCCGGCTACGGCTGAAGTAGAGGGTAAAGCTCATGAGCTACGGCTGCGCTTGAATGCAACCAACGCCGCAAGCGCCTGCGCGACACTCATCCCCTCTCGCTCTTTATTGATAATAAAGTCCGCGTCGAAGGTAGCAGGATCACTCTCCGTAAAGTCTGGATAACCTGCTTCGGCATGCTTTCGTGCGTTATCAATCACCGATTGCAGCCCCTCACGCTCCGCCAGTGACACCGTCTTTTTTCGAGTCAACAGGGTTACTCCAGTCAGCAGTTAGGAGCAGATCATAGACCAGGCCGGCGGCAGCGGGATTGCCGAAAAATGGCAGACCGAATGTAAGGCGATCTGGTTGCCCCCCAGCGTGGGGGCAAAGCGACTTCAAAACTTCTATCCGATCCCAACGTCAGTGATTGAAAGCAAGAATCTCAGCCAAATCGACCACCTGTTTTCGATCATCTTTTTTCAGGCAGTGAAAACACTGGAGCAGATGAGCCGTCTCGTCATCCTCGCAGTAAAAATAGGCCACCGGCAAATTCAGCACTGCCG
>Ga0157371_10002672_pt1 | contig 16869 bp, 18 predicted proteins | sample C45metaG_FD_113462 | JGI IMG/M metagenome (GOLD analysis project Ga0157371, IMG submission 113462) | Corn rhizosphere microbial communities from Kellogg Biological Station, Michigan, USA - C4-5 metaG | ecosystem: Host-associated > Plants > Roots > Rhizosphere > Soil | place: USA: Michigan...
ATGCTTTTTCAGGCGCATTTGGGCTGGCTGCGGCACGAGCGACTAATCGCAGTATATCTGGATTCAAAGCGGCGACTGCTGAGGATAGAGCGGGTAAGCGAAGGTACACGTGACAGTGTTCCATTCGATCTAAACAGGATTATCCAGAGCGGCTTGGAGGTTGGCGCTTCCGGAATGCTCCTAGTTCACAATCACCCTTCCGGCGATCCTGCCAGCAGTCAACCAGACAAAAGGGCAATCAGCCGGCTAAGCAGTGTTGCGGCTGACTTGGATATGCACCTGATCGATGCACTTATCGTGGCAGGCGGGGAGTGTCACTCGATCCTCAATGAATGGACAAAGACAGTTCACGACCTTTGAACAGATCACTCGCCACGTCTCGTCTGCTTTTGCGCGGCTGCTTGGTCGTGGATGTCCTGCCGACGCAAACAGAGTGTGGGCAAATGCCGCTGCTCAGCACTCATTGACAGTTCAGTGCCGTCGATCGCGGCAACTCCGTGCCGGGATTCAAAAGGCAAGTTCACGAAGTGCGGAACGAAAGGGGCGAAGCCCGCCTAAAGATCAGTTTGCGATGTAGGATTTGGCTTGGCACTAACGGGGAATCAGTGAGCCGAATCGCTGTGAGTGGGCGCCGAAAGGTGCCCGCTCACCTCGTGGCTTTCAGGGGATCACTGTGCGCAGGTTGCTACTTTTGGCTATTCTCGGCCTGTCAGTCCCGTCCTCCGGAACGGTTCGGACGCGGCCCATTGCCCTATCCCCGTCTGCAGCGAACGACCTCGAATGCTTTACGTTAGGGCTGGTAGCGGCCGGCGGAGCCAACCAGGCTGCTAAGCGGGACAGTGCCGTGGCCGGCCTATGGTACTTTCTGGGACGCTTGGATGGGGAAGCGCCAGGCATCGATCTCAGGAAGGAAGCGGACCGCGCGCTCGCCCGAATGAGTGGAAATCCACACACGAACGAAATTGGCGCGGCGTGCGACGCGCAATTCCGCAACCGGAGTGCGGATTTGATCAGGCTAGGCGGGCGCGCCTGACGCCGGCAGGTCTTTCCCTCTCCAAATCGGACCAGACAACGAAGGGTTCAGCCGCAGAGAGAGATAAACCGCTTGTCGTTCATCGCCGGCAATTTAATCCCAAATGAACAATCGGGCAGCCAACCGTTTACCCGCAGCTTCTGAAATTCTTGCTCCTGAACTCGAGGGAGAACGACATGAAGAAGAAGCTTATGATCACGGGTCTGGCGGCGGTGCTCGCCGCTCAATCCACACCCAGCTTCGCACAACCAACGACTTGGGGATTGTGTTGGGCGATGCCGCGGTGGGCGATGAATTGGGTACCGTGCTTTCCAATGCTAACCCCCGGTCAGAGGGTCGGACAGAAATAGTTCAGGGTTACGAAAATGAGACGCTGCGTTTGGCCTACTCTCAGTTGTGGCAGGAGCTTCTTTGCTCGCGTCCGGCGGGTATCATGCCTGTCGCGAGCTGAGGTCCGTTGCTGAGAGAGTCGGCCAGAGCGCAGCTGCCTCTCGACCTCAATCAAGGGACGCTCGCCTTCGCTATCGACCCAGAACTCTCGGTTCCCGCTCGGAACCATGGCGCAGGCGCTGCGCTTTTGGCCGCCTCAAAAACAAACGCCGACGAAGCGATGAATGGCCGGATACGCGGTAGAATCGCTTCCACAGGCACAGTCCAGTTCGACAGATCCGCTCTGTAGGCGACTGGTCGTCTCCAATTATACCCTGCAACCACTATTGCCATGACCTCCAGTCGCGGTCGACCGTCGGCTCGTACGATCCGAAAAACCGGGCCTCCGCTGTTACCCGGAAGGGCCGCACAACTGGTCCCGCGAACAGAGCGACTGAAGGTATCGGTAATTTCGCAGGAAGGATCGATAGTGAGTCCTTTCCTCCAATTACGGTCGTCCGGGTAACCTGCGTTTTGCACGCCATCAGCTGCGCCGGGTTCCTGGTCGTTGAGCTTCACGTACCCCAGACTTGCGCCAAGACACCTGTCCAAGCGAAGTAGCATCCAATCTCGGTCGCGCTGACCACTCTGCTGTTCTGCAGTGTCTGCCGGAAGACCTCCGGCGGCTACCACCGTTCCGAAACTGGCCATCTGCTCGGGTGTACCAGGCGCGCCTACGAATTTCAGACGTTTGCCGAGTGGATGATCATCGTCATAAACGATATGTTGCGCTGTCAAGACGTCACACTCGTCCACAAGAAAACCGGTGCCACGACGTGCTCTCCACAGCTCACTCCCACTGACCATGCCGATCGGCGAGTAGACAGAGCCTGGAGCCGTACTCACATATTGGCGATCGTCTGCGTCGAAAATTGCTGCACGCGAGCCGCATGCGAAGCAAAGGAAAGACAAGAAGCCTAAATACGAAGCTGCGAGCCGCACAAATCTCCGTAGCTAGGATTACGCTATGTTGATCGGCCTATAATATCGGAAGTGGAGCAAAAGGACTGCTACGCGGTAGCTCTATAATCCGTTACGGATAATAAATCAGCTACCGATTAACGCACATCATCGATGCCATTCTTGTTCACGTAGACAAGAGAGGTACGCGATGAAGCCGATTAAATCCCTGGCTGCTCTATCACTTGCTTTCGCAACTCCAACTTCCGCTGCGAATTACGGCCAGACACAAATTGAGCAATGCGGATCGCCGGGCACCGAGCATTGGCTCATGGGCTGGAATTCATATCACATGGTCCTCTGCTGGGCCCAGTCGTGGATAGCCGGGAGGTAGGCAAAGGCGAAGCTCGCCCCTTGCGGCACACGGACAATTTCCAACCGCTAGCGCGGGTCGCTTCCTAGACAGCGACTTTCAGCCCGTGAAGCTTGATGACCATACCGTCTTCGAGGACCGGTGCGGCGATAAGCCGGATCCATCGCTCGCTTCCAATTGCGGGGTGAATTTCGATGTCGAGGGTAAACCCCCGCTTGTGTTTGATGGCGTGGGCGCGAAGAGCCTCCATCTTTGCTCGGGAGTGCTCCGCGTACATTCGGACTGCGGTGTCTCTGCACGCGCAAGTGTCTCGCGGCAGGCCGAACAGGTCGAATACTCCACCCGACCAGATCAGTGAGTTGTCGCTTAAGTCACATTCCCAGCAACCTGAGTGCAGTGCGCCTATCTGCCCGGTGGTCTGCGGCAGAACCGCATCGACTGCGGCACTGTTCAGGACAGCGCCAAGCTCAAACCTCTTCGGCTGTTCGATCAGGGCCCAGCTATGTTGCAGCGGAAGCGGACCCAAGCGCTTCCCCCGCCGCGAAAAACCCGGCTCAAACATGACTAGCGTGCAACTCGGCTACCCCTGAGATTCGGTGCTGCTTATCGTGGTTCGCGTCAGAAAGCAGACAGAACTCTGTCCGTTTCGGAGCGAGCGCAGCATCCAAGAAGAGCATCACGAGTGTCCGCTTTCCACCGAAAGTCGCCGTTAGCGGCCCCCTGCTGTCGACCCGGGCGAGGCATCGGCATGACGCGAAAAAGCCCGGCCATTCCTGACCGGGCTTCGCATCTGAGATGTCAATGTAGCAGTTACCGATAGCGCCAGTGGTTGTGCCACCGCTCTCGATGCCACCAGTAACGACGGCCGTCCCAATATCCTCGTCCCGCATAGAAGCGGCCGACCACCAGGACAGGCGCAGCTGGGGCATACACAAGTGGACGGCGGTTAGGTGCGCAACGCCCGTAAATGCCTCGGTGCCAACCACGGCCGCATCCCTGGCGGGCGTATGCAGGAGAACCTGCGGCAAGGGCGACGCCCAACGTAGCTAGTGCGAGAATTGTCTTTCTCACGTCCATTCTCCTCAAAGCGCCGGGCGCACGTACCGCCCAGCTGAAAGACCCCGCTTGTTGAGAAGTCTACAACAGGACGCTTGCATCCTACTGAACGCGAAAGTTATTCGCCGTTCAGCGGCCTTCCAGCCGAGACCGACTACGTCCGTGTTCCACCCGTTGCGGACATCGGCTCGAACGCTAAACTAGACGTGTGAATTGGCGCACGGATAAGCGGCTGGCCAACGGGACGATTAGTGAACGCTGGATAGTTCGATCGGATACCAACGGCGGCCATCCAGGCCGTGAAAGCCGAGCCAAACGCGAACATGCAGAGCAAGAGCCAGCGCGTCCAGTTTTGACGGTGACGGGAAACAAGCAGGGTGAATGCGACGCTGATCCCGGCACTAACGACGGCCTCCCACACGCGCGCGTGTATGACGATCCTAGGGATCAGACCTAGCGCGATGGAGGCAAGCTGTACGATCTAGAAAGGTCGAACGTTTAGTGGCGCATCGATCATACCTAGAAGCTCGCACGGGTAGTGGATGTCCGCAATGGGTGGAAAACGGACATAAGGGATTGGCATCTATGCCTCGATGGGGAACCGATCTTGAGATGGCGGTTGTTGAAATTGCGCCCGTTGGTTTCACGGTCTTTTCGCTAGTGTTGCAGCAGGCCGGCGGCCCTTGCCTCCCAAGGGCCGCCTTTTTTGTACCGGCCGGCGGTGTGCTGGCCTTGGGAGCTCATTTGGCACTGCATCTAAAAATCGACTCCGGGTCGCGCCCGTAGATGAGCTAACGCGTCCAAATAGCCGATGGGAGAGTCCGGCGACTAATCCGCTTGGTCGAAGTCGGCCGCGGAAAGTTCGGGTGGAGAGGCGGACTCTGGTTTCAGACCTTCACTCTCACCGGGGCATCCAGGCGAACAACAAGGGACGGCGTTTCCCTCACTCAGAGTCGAGCAGCCCCAATCAACACGCTGCGCCTGGCCACCGGACTGCTTTGCGGATTCTACCCAGCAGATCCTTCGGTGCGGCGCGCGTCTTCTAGCCAGCCGTCGCCGAGCGGGTTCATTCCCTACACGCCAGCGGCGACACTGTGAATCTGCCCTCAGCCTCGGCCCGATTGACTGCTCTGTATTATGCACATAATACAGCTTCTCTACTCCGAGGAGGTTTCGCATGATGTCAGCTTCCCTTGCGACGTTGGGCGCCATGCTGGCGGCCTCGACCACTCCGGCGGCTGTGCTGCCACCGGGATTTGCCCAGCAGGCTGACAAAATCGTCGCCCAATCCTGGCCCGCCGACGGGCCCGGAGCGGCGGTGATTGTTACCGAGGGCGGGAAGCCCATCTACGAAAGGGGCAGGGGGGTGCTGTCAGTCTAACGGCAACTTGTCTCTGATTGGCATAGCACTCCCCATTGCCAACATGCTTCAGGCCATGACCGACTGCCACTCGGCCAATGCGGCCGAGCGGCGGGTCTTGTAGGTCTGGCGATCGACGAGGTGGCGTTCGTGGTTGAAGTGGTTGTGAACGTTTGCGTGGACGGAGGCGAACTTCTGCAAAGCCGCCATTCGCCTGAACCGCTGCATCGCCCGTTCTCGTCGCCGGAAGGGGAGGTGGCTATTCTCCACCCGGTTGTTGGCCCAGCGTCCGACCTCCTGCTTCTCCGAGCAGCCGAGCTCGGTCATCGCCGCTTTGTACGATCGCAGGCCGTCGGTGGTGATCGCTTCAGGCGAGCCATGACGCCTGAGCGTTTTCTTCATGAACGTGAGTGCAGCTGCCTTGTCTCTCGTCCTGGTGACGAAGCTCTCGAGGATCTCGCCTTCGTGATCGACCGCTCGCCACAGGTAGACCATCTCACCGTTGAGCTTCACGTACATCTCATCCAGGTGCCAGCGCCAGTGTCGAAACCCGCGCATCCGGCTCACGCGCTGGCGGCGGATATCGGCTGCGAACAGCGGCCCGAACCGGTTCCACCACAACCGCACCGTCTCATGGCAGATGTCGATGCCGCGCTCGAACAACAGATCCTCGACGTTCCGCAGCGACAGCGGGAAACGCACGTACATCATGACCACCAGGCGAATGACCTCGGGCGAGGAGTTAAATCGCTTGAACGGACTGGCCGGCTTGGCCCTGGGCTTGCGCTGCATTCGCTGCGGCTACCAGCTGCCCCGTTAACCTGACAACGCCTAACCTGGCCAACATTCTCGCTGCCGCTTGAGCCAAACCATTGCGACAACCCTCGTTGGCCCCATATTGTGCAGTGCAGCATTTATTCGACGCTGCCCATTCAGCCCGGGAGTGTGCCGCATGCGAACCCTGTCCGACACCCTCACCTGCCTGAAGCGGCTGCGGCCGATACCCGCCGCGTCCATCCCAGCCAACGGCCGCCTTGAGCCCCTCGTTGGATTTGGCTCGAACCCCGGCCGCCTTAAATCCTGGATCTACCTGCCTGACACCGCCGGTCCAGGCGCGCCGTTGGTCGTCGTTCTCCACGGCTGCACGCAGAATGCGAGCGCCTACGACGAAAGCTCCGGCTGGTCCCGGCTTGCTGATCAATTCGGCTTCATCGTTCTTTATCCGGAGCAGCAGCGGGCGAATAATCCGAGCCTGTGCTTCAACTGGTTCTCTCCAGCGGATGCCGCGCGCGGCCAGGGCGAGGCGCTGTCGATCCGCCAGATGATCGCGGCGGTACAGACGCGTCACCGCACCGACGGCGAAAGGGTCTTCGTCAACGGCCTATCTGCGGGCGGCGCGATGGCCGCCGTCATGCTGGCGACCTATCCGGAGGTCTTTGATGCTGGCGCCGTCATAGCAGGCCTGCCGTTCGGCGTTGCCTTCACCGTGCCCGAAGCGTTCGATAGGATGCGAGGCCACGGCGGTCCCACACCGGAACGGCTCGCAGCCCTGGTCAAGAATGCTTCTCGCCACACCGGTCGCTGGCCGCGCTTGTCGGTTTAGCATGGCACCGCCGACAACACCGTGGACCAGCTCAACGCGTCAGCATTGGTCGCGCAATGGCGCCCGCTTCACGGCGTGCCAGCGGCGCCAAGCGAGACTGACACGGTCAACGGCTACCCGCACCGGGTCTGGCGGGATGCAAGTGGCCGCGCGGCAATCGAGGAATATAGCATTACCAACCTCGGCCACGGCACGCCGCTGGACATTGCGAGCAGCGGCCACGGCGAAGCGGCGGCGCCCTTCATGCTGGATGCCAATATTTCCTCCACCGGTCTCATCGCCAGCTTCTGGGGCATTGCTGCCCAACCGACGGAGGTGCGGACGAGCGCCGCAGCCGAGGCGGTGCCAACGCCGTTGGAAAGGTCGAATAGCCGTCCTGGCGCGCTCCCGCAGGCAAGCATCCAACGCACCATCGAAGATGCCCTGCGAAGCGCCGGACTGTTGAGATAAGTCAGCGCTCATTCGCTGCCAAAGCCGGAGTAGCTAGTGTCAGCTTTGCGTCGAAGCGGACAGTCCGCGCCGTTAGTGCGTCGATCCGAGCCAATGGGTTCGGCCCGAAGGCGTTGTAGCTACCAGATGGGCGTTGCTAGGCTCGGACATGCACGCATTCATTATTGAAGACGAATATCTGGTCGGCCGCTCTCTGCAGGATATGCTGGAGGAGCTCGGCTTTGACTTCTTCAGTTTCGCTCGATCGGAGGATGCCGCCGTCGCGGGCGCACAGGGGCAGAACATTGACCTGATCACGGCTGACGTACGCCTGTTGCCTGGAGACGGGGTGGCGGCGGTTCAATCGATCTGCGCCGAGCGGAAAATCCCGGTAGTCTTCATTACAGGCTATGCCGAAGAGCTTAGGGATCGAGTGCCGGACGCTACCGTCATCCAAAAACCTATCAACCCGGGAGAGCTGGCTGCGGCAGTACGGAGTGCGCTCGACAAGGAGCAGGAGACCGACTGATCGCGTTGTTTCCGGTCACCCTACACCCCTCTTACCGTTTGTCGCGGTCCCGAGAGAGTTGCCGGTCCGCCTAGTCTATCGCCTGCAGCAATCCTGAAAAAGCAGGGCGTCACGTCGATCGACCACAGACGTTTGAATTTTTTGCCCAGACGCTCAACATCGAGAGCGGTGAGAAGTCCAACGGCAACGATGCGGTCGGTCACAGGCACTCCATTCTGCCCGCTCAAAGCAATAACAAACACTTAACAGCTACGTGCCAGCCGTTTCGAACGCTCTCCGACGATCCGCCCGGAGTGCGCGTTCGGCGGTTGGAATAGAGGCACCGTTCAATCCGCCATGCTCGTGCAGGCGCACGGCAACTAGGGACCGTATCGTTCGATGTTCTTTCTGATCGTCTCGGCAACGGTCTCATCCTCCGCTGCAACATGATCGACCACCGATTGAGCTTCGCGCTTGAGCCGATCGTGCCGCTCTTTCTCCGTCTCGGCTTTTCGCGGCGCTCGCTTCCTAGGTTCCATCTGTGCTGGAACGTTTCATTCCGACATAAGTGGCATCAACGGATTCCCGCCGCTTCGCGCTCTGGGCACCGGAATCCATAAAGGCTCATCTGGCGCTGGCATCGATTGTTCTTCGGCACCCAGTTTTAAGGTACGGTCTAGTGTCTGTAACGGGTCGCTTCCGGTCAGTGGCAGGTTTGGGTGGAAAGCGGACATAAGCGGATGGTCAGCTAACCGCCAATTGGCGCCACAAGTTCTGCGCTGTCACGACATCGGTCGAGGCAGAAGTGCCCGAAGTTCCCCGAGCCATTCGAGCCGAGCCTCAAGCGCCTTGATGGCGCCACGAGCCGAAGCTTGGAAGGTCCAACTCCCTTTCGCTTCAGGATCGCCTCGGTAGGCGTGGGCGAGTTCCAGGCGGCCTCGCGTGATCTCTTCGGCGCGGTCGATGAATTGAAGCTGCTCAGTAGGGGTGAGTGCCGCCAAATAGGTGACCCGCATGCAGATAGGATCTGGAGCGGCACTCCCCATCTCTTCAGTGAGGTTTGTCACCCAATCGTGCAGAATGGACCTCCCCTTATCAGAAAGCGAGAGATGTTGTGAGCGGCGATTGCCACGGCTCTCTTCGCTGGCGCTGAGAAAGCCGCGATCTTTCAGTCGACGAATAGCCGGATAGATCGCGCCAGTGCTGGACGACCATCGCGAGCTGGGCGAGTTACGAAATCGTGATAGCACGGCATATGTCGAGCACGGCTGCCGACTGGCAACGATCCCGAGGATTACGCCCTCGAGTTCGGTGACGCCGACGCTTGTTTCCAGTAAGGGGACGCGTATATTGCGATTCGCAATATCTGAGGTCCGCGGATGCGATCCCTTGTTCATGCTGCGTTTGCTGCTCTCTTCCTGGCATATTCGTCAGTCGCACTCGCAAAGGTCCCGGCGATCGACGTCACTCCGTTTGAGCGGGCGCTTTCGAGCTCCGTGGTTGGCAAGGCAACTGGTGCCATCCTCGTCGCCAAACACGGGCGCATCTTGTGGGTGGGCAGCGTTGGCGATCCTGCAAAGGGCATAGTAGCACCTTCACCAGACGCTGCATTCGACACCTTGTCCATCGGGAAAACGTTTACTGCCATCGCTGTTCAGCGCCTCGCAAACGACGGCAAGATCGATCTTCATGCATCGATACGCCGTTACCTTCCTGAACTTCCGCCAGCGCTTGAAGGGGTCACGATTCAGTCATGCCTCGATAATGCGAGTGGGTGGGGGCCTTATGTAAACGACAAGGGCGATTTTGATCCTGAGAGCGAAGAGCAGCTGTTAAAAGACCTCGCTACTGCTGAAAGGGTAAAGCCGATCGGCCAGTATGCCTACTCGAACACAGGCTTTCAGGCGCTTGGGCTCGTCGTCGAGCGCATCACAGGCAAGCCCTTCAAACAAGCCATGCGTGATCTTGTATTCAAGCCGGCGGGACTGACCTCGACGGACTTTCTTGGATCAAGCTCGTTTCGTCATCGAAGCGTGGCCATCGGCTGGAAAGATGGAAAGACCACCGGATCCGCGCGAACTTGGCCGTCAACCTGGTCGCTGACTGGCGCAGCCGGAATCGCAAGCACGGTGAGGGATCTTTACCGGCTGAATAGCACCTACATCGCTGGCCTGGGTCTTGGTATCGCAGGGCGCGCGAGAATGCTCGCCGATGGAGCGTCAACGGGACGAGCTACACCCGGCATCCGCGATAAGGGGATCACGGGAATGACTTACGGCTCGGGCCTCTATCACTGGCAAGACGCTCGAGGTCGGCGCATACATTTCCATGGCGGCGACGGAGACTTTGGCTTTCACGATGCCATGTTCTGGCGGGAGGATGATAGCCTATTCATCGTGGGGCTTTTCAACAGTGGGGGCCCCACCCGAGGCTTTGATCGAGCGGAGTTCTTCAACGCATTCGCGGCGGCCGCGGAAGAGCAGCCGTGAGCACACCTGCAGCGCTGCATAATGTCGGCAATGGGTCGAAAGCGGACACTGCGACATGCGAATTTACCTTACTGCCGTTGGAGCAAGGCCCCATCGTAACGGTTGAGCAGCAGAGTAGCTGTTTTTAACTTGAGGTAGACTTGGAGCCCCGAAGCGAGCCGCCTAGGGCGCCGTTAGACGCCGCAGCGGCCGCTGAGCCCAAGAACGGAATCGTTCGGCTCGTCGGCAAAGGCGTCGTGACTGGCGCCGCCGACGACGACCCCTCGGCGATCGGGACTTATTCCAGCGCAGGCGCAGCCTTCGGGCTTTCGATTCTGTGGATCGCGCCTGTGCTTCTGCCGATGATGTATGTCGTCGTCTACATCTCCGCGAAGATCGGACAGGTGTACGGCAAGGGCCTGTTTGCCTGCATCCGCGACCAATTCCCGCGCTGGGTGCTGGTACCGATGGTCGTGCTCGCTTTCATGGGAAACATCATCGAAGCAGCGGCTGATCTCGGAGGGATGGGAGCGGCTTTAAACCTGCTGATACCATTGCCCATTCCGGTTCTCGTCGCGATCGCTGCCGCAGTAATTTATACTATCCAGTTTTTTGGGTCCTACAGCACGATCAGGGCTGTGTTCCGTTGGCTGGCCCTCGTTCTCTTTGCCTATGTCGCTGCCGCCGTCATGGCTCGGCCGAATGTCAACCAAGTGCTCTACAACACCTTCATTCCGCACGCGCGCTTCGATCCGGCGTTCCTCGGAATCGTTGTTGCGTGCATCGGAACTTCGCTCTCCGCCTATGTGTATACGTGGCAATCCAACCAGGGGTGCTGTCAGTCTAACGGCAACTTGTCTCCGATAGGCGCAGTTCGCGCCGGGTTGATGACGTTCAGGCCATGAGGTTCTGCCACTCGGCAAATGCTGCCGAGCGGCGGGTCTTGTAGGTGGTTCGGTCGACGAGGTGGCGTTCTGAGTTGAAGTGGTTGTGGACGTTGGCGTGGACGGAGGCGAACTTCTGTAACGACTTCAGTCTTCGAAATCGCTGCATCGCCCGTTCTCGCCTTCGGAAGGGCAGGTGGGAGTTCTCCACCCTGTTGTTGGCCCAGCGGCCAATCTCCTGCTTCTCTTGATTGCCGAGCTCTGCCATTGCCGCCTTGTAGGAACGTAGGCCATCAGTAGTGATTGCTTCAGGTGAACCGTGGCGCTTGAGCGCTTTCTTCATGAACCTTAGTGCTGCAGCTTTGTCGCGAGTGCGGGTCACGTAGCTTTCGAGCACTTCCCCTTCGTGATCGACGGCGCGCCACAGGTACACCATCTCGCCATTGAGCTTCACGTACATTTCATCGAGGTGCCACTTCCAATGACGAAAGCCCCGCATCCGGCTGACCCGCTGCCGGCGGATGTCGGCAGCAAAGATCGGACCAAACCGGTTCCACCACTGCCGTACTGTCTCATGGCAGATGTCGATTCCACGCTCGAAGAGGAGATCCTCGACGTTCCGCAGCGACAGCGGGAACCGCACGTACATCAGCACTGCCAGCCGGATCACCTCGGGCGATGAGTTGAAATAGCGAAACGGATTATCGGGCTTCTTCGGACGAGGCATGGTCTCGCCCCTAGCCAATTTCCATCAATCCGACAGCCGGTGCATTTGCTCTGACAATGCCCTTCCACCAGCTCGGCAAAGTCGAGCAGCGAGCGGGTGACCTCAAGTGAGGAGTTGAAGCGTTTGAATGGGCTAGGCGGTTTTGCACGGGACTTGCGGGGCATCAAGCGCCGCTAACCGGCGGATGTGACGGAAGCTAGTGCTGCCCTGTTGGCCTGACAAAGCCCATTTGAGGCAGCGAGTTGAATCGAATAGCACTCACGCCTCCTGTTTGAGTGGGCGGTGCAGACAGCACATTGGGCGGTCCTTGCCCCCAAGGACCGCCCCTTTTCAAAGGGCCGGGCAGTGCCCCAACCTGGAACACTTGCGACGACCAACGGCGGCCACGGAAACCTGCTGGTTGAAGCGTCGTTCAGTTGCTCACGCTTCCGGGACTGAACGGAGAGAACATTGAAAGAATGGCGGCGGGGGCATTCGGGCTACGGGGAGGACTCCCAAAAACTTCGAACCTCATTGCGCGACATTGCCGAACAGATTGTCGCCCTCGTCGAAGACCTTGAAGTTCTAAATCCGAGGCCAACTCAGACGAAAGTCTCAGATGCCGCGACACGAGCCAGGAACCTTCAGCGTTTGCGTGCAAAACGCGAGCGAATCTTCGGCGCCTCACTCTTCGGCGAGCCCGCGTGGGATATTCTCCTCGATCTTTATGTCAGTGAGGCGAACGGCCGGGAGGAGTGTGTCTCGAATGCATGTCTGGCATCGCGGGTGCCGCCCACGACGGCGCTCAGGTGGCTCCGTGGGCTAGAAGAGCAGGGTTGGATCAGTCGCCGAGCGGATGACGCCGACAGGCGCAGGACTTTGGTGAAGCTGACGCCAAAGGCGCGAGACGCAATGGACCGTTTCTTCGGCCAGCCGGAGCTGCAGCGCTTTGCCGCGGAGTGACGCACGTTTCCGGAATTCAGTCAGTGAATGGTAGCCGCTGCATGATCCTCGACACGAGCTTGGATCAGAGACAACACCTCATTGTCCGCAGAAATTGGTGCGAGTTCGGCGCATCCGACTCTGCTGTTCAGGAAGCGCATCCCTTTTTGGAGTAAGTTGATGTCCCGCAAAGCCGATATCGGGGTACTGCGATGTGTGACTCTCGGCCTCACCGGACCCAACTACTGGCTGACGCGCTACTACATCTCGAAGCTGCGCTGCGCCTTCTCGACGAAGGTTCAGCTCAGGCAGAGATTGGCGCTTATGTTGACTTGGCAGCCTCGAAGCTCAGCGACTTGTTAGGGCGTGAGCGGGAATCCGCGCCCCCCAGTCGTGATCCCCTGAATTAGCGTGGCATTGATCGCTTCGGACAGTGTCCGTTTTGGGTGGAAGACGGACATCGGGCAATCACGGTGCTCGGGACCAGAACCCAGGTGGTTGAGCTCCGCTCCTTCGATATTGGAGGTAGGGAAGGAACGGAGCTCGTTTGATCCGGCATGCTCCAGGTGGGGTAGGAGCCGCTGACAGGCTGCTCATTGGCGCAACGTTGTTTAAGCACCACTTGCGCTTAAGTCCGTAACGGGTGGAAAATGGACATAGAAATGTGGTGCGGTGTTCGCGCTCCGGCCGGCCAAACTTTGACCGTTGATTCTGCGCTGCAAAATAACTGAAACCGCGCCGTCACGCGCGTGTCACCGAGCGAGATTAGGACCCCTCTCGGATGGCGTTCAGCCATGTCCAATTCGAGACTTGGGGGCCAAAATGAACAGCTTTATTCATGGTTTGATTTTCGCAGTTGCCGCTGCGTCCTTGTCCGCCACCGCCGACGCGACCGTCACCGGCGCGGGTTCGACGTTCGTCTTCCCGGTGCTTTCGCGGTGGGCGTCCGATTTCAAAGCGGCGGGCGGTGATCAAATCAATTATCAATCGATCGGCTCAGGCGGTGGAATCGCCCAGATTAAGGCTGGAACTGTCGATTTCGGAGCCACGGACAAGCCCCTTTCGGCCGAGGAACTACAAGCAGCCGGCCTGATCCAGTTCCCGGTGGTGATCGGGGGGATCGTTCCGGTCATCAACATTCCTGGGGCCCACCCGGGCCAGGTAAAACTCAATGGCCCGCTGCTGGCGGCAATCTATGCCGGCGATATCAAGATGTGGAACGACCCTCGCATCGCGAAGCTCAACCCCGGCCTCCACTTTCCCTCCAAGGAGATCACGCCAGTTCACCGTTCTGACGGGTCGGGTACAACCTTCAACTTCACCCATTACCTCAGCCAGGTTAGCCCAAGCTGGAAGGCGAAATTCGGCGAAGGGACGACGGTGTCGTGGAATGGAGGGATCGGAGGCAAGGGCAACGAAGGCGTCGCCAGCTACGTCAAGCAGATCCCCTATTCGATCGGTTATGTTGAATACGCCTACACCAAGCAGAACAATCTCGTTTATGCGCTGATGCAAAATTCGGCAGGCAAGTTCGTAACGCCGAACGCGAAAAGTTTTGCGGCGGCGGCTGCTACTGCCGACTGGGCACATACCAGGGATTTCAACCTGGTGATGACCAACGCGCCGGGTGCGAGCTCCTATCCAATTGCCGCAACCACCTTCGTACTCCTGTACAAGCAGCCAAAGAACGCAGCCGCCAGCGCATCGGCTCGGAAATTTTTTGGATGGGCATTGGCTAAGGGACAGCCGCAGGCGCTCAGTCTCGATTATGTGCCGTTGCCGGCCCCGCTAGTGAAACAAATCCAAGCCTACGTCGGATCGAACGTCAGATAGGCAAATGACGCTGGCAACAGAGCGGCCTGGCGGAGCAGCCGGGCCGCTCTCGTTTTTTTTCACACCATCTGCAAAATACCTGATCCGCGCGAAGCCGAGACACGTCACAATTTCGTAATGGCAGCGTCACACGGGCGTAGCCGAACAACCGTAGAGGCGAGTCCAACGGCAGCGCGGGGCTGCCGGGGGGCTCAAATAACGGATCTCGGCCGGACTCGGCTGAAGCTGCCTGTGTTCCCAAGCAACCACCGCAGACACTCCTACCGATGGCTGTCGCTCGGCGGCTGCCGGACAACATCGAGGGTTTAACGAGATGAAGACAATTCTGCCCATCCTGCTCGCATCGACTGCCTTGGTCGCGAGTCCCGCTTTTGCGAAGACGGCGCATGCTCACCGGTCCCATTCGTCCGGGACCGTCACGATGTCGAAGGCGCAGCTCGACGGAATCATGTCGAAGATGCAGGCGATGCAGGACGAGATTGACCAGTTGAAGGCTGCCCAGGCAAGCAACGCCCAGCCGGCTCAGGACACGCAGGCGGCAGCCCAGATCCAGGCGCTCCAGGAGAAGGTCGACGCCCTCCAGGGTGCGGAAACAGCGACGGCCCAATCTGCAGCTGCAGCCCAGACCCAGGCGGCTGCCGCGCAGACCGCTCTCAAGGTCACCAAAGACATGGCGTGGGCCGCCAACACGAAGATCAGCGGCAAGGCCTATTTCAACGTGAGCAACATCGACCAGAAGTCGACGAATCTTGCTGGTGTCACCACGAAGAATGCAGCGAGTGGCACCGAGGCGGAGCTGAAGCGCTTCTATCTTTCCGTCGATCACAAGTTCAGCCCGATCTTCTCGGCCAACATCACAACCGACATGCGCTACGGAACAAACGGCACAACTAACGACGTGCTGGTGTACGTGAAGAAGGCCTATTTGCAGGCGACTCTGGCGCCGGAACTCTACGTCCGTGTCGGTTCGGCCGATCTTCCGTGGGTACCTTTTGTCGAGGCGATCTACGGCTATCGCTTCGTCGAGAACACGCTGATCGATCGTACTAAGTTCGGAACGTCGGCCGATTACGGCGTGCACGTTGGCGGCGCCTTCGGCAATGGCCTCGTCAGCTATGCCGTTTCGGCGGTGAACGGCCTTGGCTACAAGACTTTGGCGCGGAAGAGCGACACGGTCGACCTGGAGGGCCGGATCAGCGTCAACCCAATCAAGCCGATCACGCTCGCGGTAGGCGGCTACACCGGCAAGCTCGGCAAGAGCGAAGCCGACCTGCCCGACACGTCGACTCCGCACACCGCCGAGCGCGTGAATGCGCTTGCCGCCTACACAGACAGCAAGATTCGAGCCGGCGTTGAATATTTTTGGGCGAAGAACTGGACGACCGTCGCTTCCCCGCCCACCGACAAGGCTGACGGCTGGTCTGCATTCGGTTCGTATGCCTTCATGCCGCAGTTTGCAGTGTTCGGACGCTATGATCACGTGAAGCCGAGCCACGATCTCAACCCGGCGTTGAAGGACGACTATTTCAACGCTGGTGTCGACTACAAGCCGCTTCCGCCGCTCGATCTGGCGCTGGTTTACAAGCACGACAAGGTGAAGAACGGCACGCTTTCCACCTCTAACGGGACCATCGGCGGTCCTGCGCACGGCAGCTACGACGAGTTCGGCCTGTGGGGCCAGTTCGTCTTCTGATCCGAATGTCTTTTCGTTCCCTCCCCAACGAAAAGACCGCTCCTCCGCCCACGGGCGGGGAGCGTTCTCTTATGAGGTGCGGTGAATGCCAAACAACCGCGAGCCAACTGGAAACACACTCGGGCCATTCGGTAATGCAGACACTAGAACTGAAGCCAATCCGCTGCTCAGTCCGCTGCTCGACGCTCTCGACGACCCAGCGCTGTTGATCGAAGGTGGAATTGTCCGGATTGCCAATCCGGCGGCGAGAGAATTGCTCGGCCGGACGATCGAAGGAAACGACATCCGGATTGCCATTCGCCAGCCGCGGGCACTGGAATTCCTGCTGGCGGCGCGGCCCGGCGAACTTGAAATCAGCGGCATCGGCGATCTCGGGTGGCCGTGGCGACTGTCTCTTCGGCGCATCGCTGGCGGAGCGCAGCTTCTGCGGCTGACCGATCGCTCGGTGGCACATGCTGCAGAAAAGATGCGCGTCGATTTCGTTGCCAACGCCAGTCATGAACTGAGGACGCCGCTGACCGCCGTGCTTGGCTACGCTGAAAGCATCGAGGATGGTGATTTAGACCCGCAGCTCGCAGCAACCTTTGCAGCGACGATCAAAAGCGAAGCCAAGCGGATGCTTCGGATCATCGAGGATCTGATGGGCCTCTCA
>Ga0157371_10002674_pt1 | contig 16868 bp, 9 predicted proteins | sample C45metaG_FD_113462 | JGI IMG/M metagenome (GOLD analysis project Ga0157371, IMG submission 113462) | Corn rhizosphere microbial communities from Kellogg Biological Station, Michigan, USA - C4-5 metaG | ecosystem: Host-associated > Plants > Roots > Rhizosphere > Soil | place: USA: Michigan...
GAGTCGATGTAGCTGCAGGGCGCGACGTTGCTGGCGAGGAAGCCGGACATCAGCTTGACCCGCTCGAAGGTCTTGCCGTACTTGCCGCCCTCGGTGCCCCAGGTCGGGCCGACCCAGGCGCAGTGGGTCTTGGTGGCGGCGATGGCCTTGGTCAGGCTGGTGGTCTGCTGCCAGACCCAGGTCTTGGGAAAGCTGGGGTTGGTGTAGCTGGCCATGGTGTCGCCCATGACGATCAGCACCAGGTCGGGCTTGTCGGCGGCGATGAGTTCATTGATCGGCTGGGTGGCGGCCTTGCCCCCGAGCACCACCGCCTTGTCGCCGTTGCGCCGCTCGGCGCCGCCGCAGGTGCCGGGGGTGACCTTGAGCCAGTCGCCGGCGTTGGTGCCGCAGATCCCCAGGGTATGGACCTTGGCGCCCTGCTGCACCAGGCTGTCCTGCAGGGTGCCGATCAGGTAGTCGGGGGTGGCCAGGTGGCTGTCGCCGATCATGAGGATGGTAAGGCCGGTGAGGAGGCTGGCTGCCATGGAAGCTCCGTGAATCAGTTGTCGTAGGGGGACCGATAGGGACTGACCGGCAGGGCGAGTGCGCGGTCCTGGGGTTCCAGCGCATAGCGCAGATAGACGCCGCCATTGAGCTGTTGGAAATCGCGACCGTTGTCGACGCCGAGGTTGCCGCCGACGAACAGCTGGCGACCGAGCTGGTACTCGGTGGCGCCATAGAGGCTGTAGCCGAGACTGGTCTTGCTCTGGCCGCCATAGACCGCCGGGGCGCCGAGCGCCTGGCTCGCCGCGGCCTGCAGCCGGGCGTCGGTCGGGTAGAAGTCGGCGCCGTCCTGCACGATGCGTTGCACGCCCACCGCGCCGCGCAACTGCCAGGTCCAGCGATCGGTGCGCTGGGACCAGGTCAGGGGCACGCCCAGGGCATAGAAACGCTGCGGACTGAAGTAACCGCCCTGGCCATAGGTGAAGAAGGCCTGGTTGTTGTCGTAGGCGATGCCGGTGAGGGACAGACCCAGGGTCAGGCGGCTGTCTTCGCGGTTGATCAGATAGCGGTACAACCCGGTGCCCAGCTCGGCGCGGCTGTTGTCGGCGACATGATTGCCCAGCAGCCGGTACCAGGAGGCATAGGCATAGGCACCGAACTGGCTGTCGTCGTAGCCGAGCTGACCGCGGAAGCCGTTGGCGGTCACGCCGCCCCATTGCTGGCCGGTGCGGGCGTCCTCGCTGCCGGCGAAGGAAGTCAGGCTGTCGATCACCGCGCGGCGCGAAGCTGACAGGGTGTAGCGGGTGTCGCTGGTCAGGGGGCGCTCCAGGCTCACGCCACCCACCGGGGTGGAATAGAGAAAGCCCAGCGGCGTGGTGCCGGCGTCGGCCTTGAGGCCGAGCTGGGGATCGCTGTAGGCCACCGCCAGTCCCACGCCGCTGTCGCTCTGGCTGCCCGGCGAAGCCTCCGGAGCGGCCTGGGTGGCGGCCGGACCGCCACCGAAGCGACTGCGGGCTGAGCTGCCGACGCTGCCCGCATTCAGGCTGACCGGGGTCACCCGCACGGCCAGGCGTACATCGCCCAGCGGGAAGTCGATCTCCAGCGGCGCCTCCACGTCGGTGAGCTTGCCCAGGCCGCGCTCGTTGTCGTTGCTGCGTACGGTGAGGCCCTGGGTGATGCGCGCACTGTGGCTCTGCAGCAGGTCGTCGAGGGCGCGTTCGGCGGCGCTGTCGGGCGAGGCCGCGGGTGCGTCCTCCAGCGGTGCGGCCTTGGCGGCCGCCAGCAACTGGTCGGCGGTCGGCGGGATGGCCTGGCTGGCGAGGGTGGCGCTGCCGCGCCGCGGACCGAAGGGATTGGCCGGCGCACTGGGCAGGGGGCGGGCGGTCTCGGCGTCGCGGCGCTCCACCGCGACTACCTGGCGCAGCAGCTCGCTGGCCCGGCCGTCCCGGCCCAGGGCGCTATAGAGGCGGGCGGCCTCGGTCAGCACTGCCACGTCGTCGGCCCCCAGGGTGACGGCGCGTTCGAGGGCGCGTTCGGCATAGGCGTTGTCCCGGGCGTGTATGGCGGCATCGGCCGCGCCCAGTTGCAACCGGGGATTGTCGGGAGCACGGCGCAGCAGGGGCTCATAGAGGCGCAGCGCCTTGTCGGCATCGCCATTGGCCAGGTACAGCCGCGCCAGGGCGGTATTGACCAGGTCATCGTCCGGGCGTTGGGCCAGGGCCGGCGCCAGGGTGTCGTAGGCGGTGACCAGATCGCCCCGCTCGCGGAGCTGGTCGGCCTGGCGCACCCGGTAGCGATAGAGCAGGTCTTCATAACCTTTGCGCTGCGCGGTGGTCAGGCGCTGCCCCTGGAGGTCGTGCAGCAGGGCATTGACCTCTTCGTCGGCGCCACTGCGCAGCAGTACCTCGCCGTATTGCAGGCGCAGGGCGGGATCAGGCGTGCGCTCGCGGGCCAGGACATCGCGCAGCAGGCGCAGGCCGTGTTCGGGATCGCCCGCCTCGGCATAGGCCGCCGCCAGGCCGCCCAGGGCAGCGGCGCGCTCGCCGGCCCAGGGTTCCAGGGTGGCCAGTTGGCGACGCGCGGCCTGCTGCTGGCCACGGCGGGCCAGGTCACGGGCGGCGCTTACCTTCGCATCGAAGTCGAGATCGGCGGCCAGACCGCTCATGGCTGGACTGCGCTGGGCTGGCGGAATGCGACCGAGAAGATCGCGCGCCGCGGCGGGATCGTTCTGTTCCAGGGCGAACAGGGCGCGCACATAGAGTGCCTCGGGACGCTGGGGATCCCTGGCCAGACCGCGGTCCAGGGTCTGTTGCGCCGCCTGGGCCTGACCCTGGCGTAGCTGCAGGCGCGCCAGGGCGAGCAGTGTCCAGACATCGTCCGGATCGGCGCGACGTGCCTCTTCCAAGGCGCGCCGAGCGCCCTGGAGATCGCCACGGCCTTCGGCCAGCTTGGCCTCCTGCAGGGCCTGGATGGCCTTGAGCCGATCCAGATTGCCGAGCTTGGCGCGTTCGACCGGCGTCAGGGTGTCGAGCAGACGCAGGGCCTCGGCCGGACGCTCACTGTCCGCGAGCAGGTCGATCAGGCCCCGGCGGGCCTCGAGATTGCGCGGATCCTGCTGCAGGATCCGCCGATAGCCGGCCTCGGCGGCGTCCAGCTGGCCGGTCTGGGCCTGCAGTCCGGCCAGGGCCAGGGGCGCCTCCGGACGCTTGGCATCCAGTCGCAGCGCCTGCTCCACCCAGGCGCGGGCAGTGCTGAAATCGTTGGCCTGCTGGGCCTTGCGCGCCTGGGCGAGCAGGGTCCAGTAGCGCACCTCGGCGAGGGCGGCCTGCCAGCGGGCGCCGCCTGGCTGGCGGCTGGCGCGGGTCAACAGGTCTTCGGCCTCGCTGAAGCGCTGCTGGCGCTGGCGCACGATGCCCAGTCCGCCCAGGGCATTGGCATCGTTCGGCGCCGTCTTGAGACGCGCCTGGAAGGCACCTTCGGACTCGCCCAGGTCATTGCGGCGCAAGGCCTCGATGCCGCGGGCCAGCCGTGGGTCCAGGCCGCCGCTGCGGCTCAGGGCACGGCCCTTTTCCAGCTGGGCGCGCAACTCGGCGTCGTCGGGGTGCTGGCGCAGATAGGCTTCGAACAGTGGCGCCTCGGCCGGGCCGGGCGGACCGCTCCAGACCAGGGCCTGGCGCCAGTATTCAGCAGCTTCGCCGCCGATGTCCTTGCGCGAACTCAGCTCCGCCAGGGCCTGGATACCACGGCTGCGACTGGCCGGAAAGCGCGCCAGGTGCTTGGCCTGGATCAGCATCAGCGCCGGATCGGTGGGTTGCAGCTTGCGCAGGCGCTCGATGCCGGGACCGGCTTCCTGCCAGCCGTTGGGGGTGTAGGCGAGGATGTCGTAGTACTCCCGCGCCAGATCGCCCTGGGGCAGCCGACCACCGAACAGCTGACGATAGAGCGCCAGGGCCTGCACGGGCTCTTCTTCGCTGACCAACTGGCGGGCATCCACCAGGCGCTGTGGGTTGTCGCCACTGGCCAGGGCGATGTCCTGCTCCAGCTGCAAGGCCTGCTGGGGCAAGGGTTTGAGGGCCTGCAGGCGCCGCAGATAGGCCTGGGCCGCCGGTAGCCGGTTCGCCTGCACCTCGATCAGGCCCAGGCCGTACAACGCTTCGGGCTGCTGCGCATCCAGTTCGAGCAGCTTGTTCCAGGTCTCCTGGGCGCGGGGTGCGTTCTTGCGCGCCTGCCAGAAATGGCCCTGCTCGATGAGCAGGTCTGCGGGCGTGCCGGCCGCCAGGACCAGCGGTGGCGTCAGGAGACCGGTCAGCAGGGTAGCCAATAGCGGCGCACGGATCATGGTCTAGCGCTCCAGCCGGCGACGGGCACGGGCGCGCAGCGCCGCATAGAGCAGACCGGCCAGCAGGGCCACGCCCACGGCGCTCAAGCCCAGCATCAACAGCGGGTGGCGAGCCAGTTGCCAGCGGGCATAGAGCAGTGGCCCCAGGCTGCCGACGTGATAGGTTTCATCGGCCACCAGGCTTTCCACCTGTTGGCCGCGGACCGTGGCCAGGCTGCCTTGCAGCGCCTGGGCATAGTCTTCCCGGGTGGTGAGGGCGCGGCTGATGTCGGCCAGACCCTCCGGGCGGGCGGCGACCAGGGCCACCACGCTGCGACCGCTCTTGAGCGGCGACTCGAAACCGGCCACGAAGGCGACGCCGGCACCGCCACTGGCACTCAGGGCTGCGCGGCTGCGCTCCAGGCTGGCCTCGTTGTCGCGGCTGAACCACTGCCGCACCCGGAACGCCAGGTCGGAAACCTCGAAGCGTTGGGTATTACCCGGGAAGCCGGCTGGCAACTGGGCCGCCCAGCGTTGCAGCAGCGGCTGGTCAGCGCCGCTGGCGATCAACAGCAGATCCTTGTCGGCCAGCCCCTCGACCTCGCCGCCGCGGGCCACGGTGACCGCGGTGGCGGGATAGCCGGTGGAACTGCCGAAGCGGCCGAGCACGTTCAGGTAGGTGTCGATCTCCGCCGCGCTGGGCGCCTCGGGCAGGATCACCGCGGTTTCGCTCAGATCCGCCAGGCGGGTGAAGGGAAAGCCACTGTCCTTGAACACGCCCAGGTTGGGCAGGGCGATGAAATGCCGGTAGCCGGACAGGTCCAGGGTGGAGTCCGGTTCCAGGGTGCCGCGCATGTTGTCGATGATGACGTCGCGGCATTCACCCTGCTTGAGATAGTCGTACATGAAGCGGAATTGCAGGCGGGCCTGCAGGGCCTCGCCATCCAGCGGCAGCCGCACCTCGGCTTCACGGGGCAATTCCTCGTCCTTGATCAGACCTAGCAGGCCCTGGTCCAGGTGCTCCTGGGAGGGCAGGGCGATGGACTGGACGAAGCGGTCGTTGAAGCTCACCAGCAGCGAGGAGTTGGTCGCCACCGGCTGCGGGGTGTAGCGGTATTTGAGGTGCAGCGGCAGCCCCTGGTTGCGCCAGAGGAACAGGTCCGGCGGCAGCCGCAGCGGCACGCTCACCGTGCCCGAGTCATAGCCGGAGACGGCCAATTGCTTGGGCGTGGCCAGTTCGCCCAGCCGCACCGGACGGTCGCTGGGCAGCCAGTTGGGCGCGTCGTAGGGCTTGCGCGGCTGCAGCGTCTGCAGGCTGTCGATGGTCATGCTCTGGCCGGAGAGGGTCTGGTGGCCCAGCGCCACGGCGCTGGCGGCGCGCTTGAGTTCGTTGGCATCGCGCCCGGAGATCACCAGCAACTGACCCTGGGGATCGAAGGGATTGACCAGGATGTCCACCCGCGCCGCCGCCGGCGTCGGCAGACTCAGGCCGAGCGTTTTGGCGCGTTCTTCGCTGGTGACCAGCACCACGGCATTGCCCTTGGCCGGCAAGGCGCTCTGGCTGCTGGGAAAGCGGGCGCCACGATAGCTGGCCAGGGCGCTGAACCAGGACGACAGGGTGCCGGCGGCCTCCAGGGTGCCGTTGTCCGCCGCACCGGCGATGACGAAGGGCAGCTCCAGCGGGCGGGCATCGCGGCGATCGAAGAACGGCTGCGGCAAGCGTGCCAGGTCCGGCGCCAGGTCCAGGCGGCTGACCTGGATGTCCAGGCGGCTGCCGTTGCTCACCTTGGCCCAGAGACTGGAGTGCAGCGGGTCTTCGCACTGCATGGTGTAGTGGCCGATCAACTGGACGCTCAGCCGGTTGAATTCGGTGATCAGCCGCGGCGGGATGTCCACCACCCGGGTCTGGGGCGTGCCGGCGCCTTCCTTGGGCAGCGGAATGCTGGCGGCGACCTCGTCGTTGACCAGCACATTGAGCTGGGACAACTCCGGCAGCAGCGCCGGGGAATAGGTGTAGTTCAGCGTCACCTTGGCGGCGCTGACGATCTCGTCGGCACGGATGTCGAAGCCGACCCCGTCGCGACTGTCGATGCCGCGCAGATTGAAGGGATAGACCGCGCCGAGCTGCTTGAAGCTGTTGTCGTAGCCGCTGCCGGCGATGGCCACGGCCACCGGCGGCGCGCTCTGGGCCAGAGCGATGGCGGGCGTGGCACCCAGGGTCGTGAGCAGGAAGGGTACGAGACGAAGCGACACGGTCATGGGCGGTCCAAAGAGGTGGAAGAAGAGGGTGCCGTGCGCCGGGAAGGTCGGCTCAGGCGCCAGACGTTGCGATTGAGATCGGCGATGCCACGCAGGCCGATCAGGCTGACCTCGCGCAGCGAGCCCAGCAGGGAATCCGGGCGGTGATTGCCCCAGGCCTCGGCCCAGAGGTCGGCGCGAGAAAAGGTCATGCGCACCAGCTCGCGCTGTTCGGTGACGCTGAGCTCGGCGAAGCGGGTGCCCACGGCGCCTGCACGGCTGAAGGCCACGGTGGCCGGGAAGCGGTGGCTGCGACCGTTGCGGCTGAGTTCGACCTCTACCGCGCTGCCCTCGGGCAGATGCACGCCTTCGGGCAGCTTCAGGCCGAGACCACTCTGGGAAAAGTCCAGGGTGCTGCATTCCAGGCGGCTGCCATCGGCGAGGATGAGTCCGACGGGCAACGTGGCGGCCACCCGCGGTTCGGCACGCACCTGGCGCGTCTCGCTCGCCACGGCCACCGCGGCACTGGCGATCACCAGGTTGTAGAGGGTCCAGGCCAGGTTGATGGCGACCGTGGTCATGGCCTCGGGATCGCCGAGGAACAGTCGGCCGATGCCTACGCCCAGGCCGAGCAGGTTGAGCACCAGCAGCACGATATAGGGGCGTGCCAGCTCCCAGTCGAAGTAGTCGCGGGCGATGATGCCGCCCTTGTCGGTGACGTTGAAGGTGCCCAGCCGCGGATTGATCAGCGCCAGCAGCGTGGGTCTCAGGATGTACCAGGCCAGGACCGTCTCGTAGACCTCGTTCCAGAAGGAGTGGCGGAATTCGCCCTGGATACGCGAGTTGGTCAGGTTCGAGTGCAGCACATGGGGCAGCACATAGCAGGTGATCAGCAGTGCCGAGGCGTGGAAGATCTGCGCACTGAACAGCAGATAGGCGAGGGGCGCGGTAAGGAACACTAGGCGCGGCAGGCCGTAGAAGAAGTGCAGCATGGCGTTGAGGTAGCAGAGCCGCTGGCCGAGCGCGAGACCCTTGCCCAGCAGCGGATTGTCCATGCGGAAGATCTGCGCCATGCCGCGGGCCCAGCGGATGCGTTGGGCGATGTGACGCGACAGGCTTTCGGTGGCGAGTCCGGCAGCCAGGGGAATGCCCAGGTACGCGGTGTTGTAGCCGAGCCGATTGAGCCTGAGCGCGGTGTGGGCGTCTTCGGTCACTGTCTCGGTGGCCACGCCGTCGATCTCTTCCAGCATGGTGCGCCGGATCACCGCGCAGGAGCCGCAGAAGAAGGTGGCGTTCCACAGGTCGTTGCCATCCTGCACCAGGCCGTAGAACAGCTCGCCTTCGTTGGGCACGGTGCGAAAGGTCTTGAGATTCTTCTCGAAGGGATCCGGGGAAAAGAAGAAGTGCGGCGTCTGCAGCATGGCCAGCTGTGGGTCCCGGAGGAACCAGCCCAGGCAGACCTGCAGGAAGGAGCGCGTCGGCACGTGGTCGGCATCGAAGATGGCGATGTATTCGCCGTCGGTCACCTTGAGCGCCGCATTGAGATTGCCGGCCTTGGCATTCTCGTTGTTCTCGCGCACCAGATAGGAGACGCCGGCGCTCGCGCAGAAGTGGCGAAAGTCCTCACGGCGACCGTCGTCGAGCACGTGCACCCGCAGCTTGTCACGCGGCCAGTCGATGGCCTGGGCCGCCAGGATCGACAGCTTCACGATGCTCAGGGCTTCGTTGTAGGTGGGGATGAAGACGTCCACGGTGGGCCAGACGGCCGGATCGGCCGGCAGCGGCACCGGCGTACGGCGCAGCGGCCAGATGGTCTGCAGATAGCCGAACATCAGCACGGCCAGGGCATAGAGTTCGGCGGCCACCAGTCCGTAGCCGAGCAGCATCTCCAGCGGGGTCTCGAAGCCCAGGGTGCTGGTCAGGCGCCAATAGAGGTAGCGCAGCGAGGCCAGCAACGACAGCAGGATCAGCACGATCACCGGCAGTCGCCCGGGGAGCCGGCGCAGCAGCAGGGCGGCGACGAAGCAGCCGATGGCGAACAGCGCCTGCTCTTCCAGTGCCAGGGGCACGCTCACCAGCAGGACGCCCAGCAGCGCCGCGGCCGTCCAGGCGAGCAGTTGCAGCCACGGCGCCTCCTTCGGCGGTGTGGACGTGACGTGGGTACCACGCGCCGCGTGGCGCTGACGAACCTGTTCCAGACGGTCGAGAAAGCTCATGGCTAGGAATGCACCGCGTAGCGGACGGCCGGTCGCAGGTCGCCGAGCAGGTCCCGGCCCAGCTCGGCGAGACCGCGCGCCCAGGCGTCCCGGACGGTGGCCAGGCCCTGGCCCAGGGCCAGGGCCTGCTCCAGGTCAGGGCTTTCCGGCAGTACGCCCAGAAGGCGCTCGCCCCAGGATTGCGCCACGATGGCGGCGATGTCCTGACTCAGGGGGCGCGCGGGATCGACCCGGTTGAGCAGGTGCAGCGGATTGACCTGGCCGGTGCAGCGCTGCCATTGGCGTTCGAGGCGCGGCAGGCTGGCATAGCCGGTCGCATCCGCGGTCGTTACTCCCAGGATCCGGGTGGCCAGCGCCAGGGCCTGACGACTCATGGGCGTAGACCCCGTGGGGCAATCGAGGATCACCAGGGTGTCGGCCGGGATGTCGAGCGCCTGCAGACGCCGCGCCAACCACTGGCTATTGGTAGCCAGCGCCTGCTCCAGCGCCGGCAGATCGAGGTCATCGAGAGCGCCGAAGGGCACCAGCCGCAGGTGCTCGTCCACCGTTAGGCAAACGGAGAGCGGCGCCCTGATCGAGCCGATGGTGGACGAGGTTTCCTGCAGCAACAGCGAAGACAGCACGTTCTGACTGTCCAGCTCCACCAACACTACCGACTGGCCGTCGCGACTCAGCGCCTGGGCGAGGCCGGCGGCGATGACCGTCTTGCCGGTCCCGCCCCGCGCCGAGGTCAACGCCAGCACCGGACCGGCCAGTGGCGGCAGCGTCCGACTCAGGGCCTGATCCAGGGCAACGATCGCCTGACTGGCCTGGCGGCTGCTGTGCAGTTGCGCCAGTTCACGTGACAGCGGCGGCAACTCGCTCGGCCCAGCCTGAACGACAGCCTCGGCAACCGAAGTGACCGCGTCGGTTGGTGCGCTCGGGGACGGCAGCAGCAGCGGGACAGAGGGCGACACCTTTTCCTGCGGCTCCTCCTCGGGCGCCTCGAATTCGTGGTATCGCTGTGGATCACCGCCGAAGGAGCGGAACAGATTGGCAATATCCAGCGAACGCACCATGGCTGATTCCGGAAGGTGAGGAGGTGTGGGGGCAGGTGCTTGGCGTCAAATTAATGGCTAAAAGCCATCAGGTGTCATTTTTTGTGGATACTGTCACGCGCCGTTCGTGACTTACCAATAAAATATGCTTATGCGGGCATCGGAGCGGAACGAACGGAGCGGGCCCCTGTCCGGGCGCCTTCAGGCGTCATGGTTGGCTGGCATGACAGGGGCGTCAACGTCGCAGTCGGCGCGGTTCGGACGAAAGGCTTCGCCCGGGGTTGAGGCGGTCGCAGCGGCGACGAACGTCGGGATGGGCGGTCGTTTCGGCGGCGTTGGGAGGGGCGAGGGGCAAGAAAAAGGCCCGCTTTCGCGGGCCTCTGTCCTTACTCTTCGTTGCGCGACCGGTAGGGCTGTGGACGCGAGAGTTGCGGCCGGCCTTCCTGCTCCTCGAAGAAGTAGCGCAGATAGAGGTTGCCGTTGACGTCACGCTCGTCCTGGGCGTTGTCCACGCCCAGGCGACCGCCCAGGGCGAACTGCCCACTGAGGCGGTACTCGCCGTTGGTCGAGAGGCTGTAGGCGACGCCAGTCTTGCTCTTGCTGCCGTACTGGCCTTCGCCGGCGGCTTCCGCCGCGGCCTGCAGCGCCGCATCGTCGGGGTAGCGATCCGCGGCGTCCTGGCGAATGGTCTGCACGCCCAGCATGCCCTGTACCTGGTAAGCCCAGAGATCGCCGCGCTGCGCCCACACCAGCGGTACACCGATGGCGAAGTAGCGCTGCGGACTGAAGTAGCCACCATGGCCGTAGGTCAGGTGGTTCTGGTTGTTGTCGTAGCCGATCGCCGTGGCGGAGAGACCCACGGTGAAGAGGCTGTCCGGGCCATTGCGCAGGTAGTAGTAGACGCCGGTGCCGATCTCGAAGCGGTCGTTGTCCTTGACGTCGTGGCCGGTCAGGCGATGGGCCGCGCCGTAGATATAGGAGCCGTAGCGACCGTCGTCGTATCTCAGCCGCGCCAGGCCGCCATTGGCGGTGACGCCGCCCCACTCCTGGCCGGTGCGTGGGTCGCGGATGCCGCCGTAGGAGGCCAGGGAGTCGGTTACCGAACGGCGCGATACGCTCAGGGCATAGAGCAGGTTCTCGCTCAGGCTGTTCAACGGCCGCTCCAGGGTCGCGCCGCCGACCACGGTGCTGTATCTCAGGCCCACCGGCGAGACGCCGATGTCGCCCTTGAGGCCGCGGCCGGTGTCTTCCACGGCGATGGACGCCGCTACGCCGTTTTCCTTCTGGCTGCCGTCGCTGCCGCTGTCATTGATCCGCGTCGGGGTGACGCGCACAGCCAGGCGCTGGTCGCCGGCCGGGAAGGAGATCTCCAGCGGTGCGCTGACGGTGGTCTGCCGCGCGCTGCCACTGGGGTCGTAGCTGCGCACGTCGAGGCCCTGGGTGATGCGGATGCTGCGCTCACGCTGCAGCTGGCCGAGGATCTGCTCGGTGGCCAGGCTGCTCGACAGGCTGCTGGTGGGCACCACGGACAGGTCGTTGAAGGGGTTGTTGGCAGCCTTCTGCGCCTGCAGCGGATCGCTCCAGGCATAGTCGGTGCTGCCCGCGTTGCCACCCACGGCAGCCGGGACGGTGGCCAGGGCGTTATCGCTGCGTTGCTGGCCGGGCAGGGCGGCGAAGGGGTTGTCGCTGGCGCCGGCGGCGCGGGCCGCGGACTCGCGATCCTTGCGCTCCACCTGGACCACCTGCTCCAGCAGGCTGGTAGCGGTGCCGGCCATGCCGATGTCGCGGTAGAGCAGGGCGGCGCGGCGCAGCACCTGGGGATCGCTCTGGCCCAGCTTGACCGCCTGGTCCAGGTACTGGCGGGCGGTGACGCTGTCCTGGGACTTGGCGGCGATCTCGGCGGCGCCCAGATAGAGTTCGGCGTCCTTGGGCTGGTCGCTGAGTACGTCGCGATAGAGTTGGCGGGCCTTCTGGGTGTCGCCACTGGCCAGGTACATGCGCGCCAGGGCCGCCTGGGCGGCCTTGTCGTCGGGGCGGGCCTTGAGTGCCGGCGCCAGGGTGTCGTAGGCGGCGGCCAGCTTGCCCTGGTCGGTGAGGCGGTCGGCCTGGCGGATGCGATAGCGGGCGAGGAGGTCGTCGTACTGCTGCTTCTCGCCGCTGTCGAGCACCACGCCCTGCAGGTCGCGCAGGACGTTGCCCACGGTCTGATCCTGATTCATCTGCAACTGGATGCTGGCGTAGTGCAACTGCATGCCGGGCGCCGGGCGGGTATCGCCGGAGATCAGCGGTTTGAGCAATGCCAGGCCGTGCTCGGGATCCCCGGCCGTGGCGAAGGCCTCGGCCAGGTCGCCGATCAGATCCGGGTTACGCCCGGCACGGGTTTCCAGGCGCTGCATCAGGCTGCGCGCCTCTTCGCGGCGACCCTGCTTGGCCAGGGCCACGGTCTCGGCCAGTTGTTCGTTGAAGGTGATGCGCGCGGCCAGGGCGTTTATGTCCGGCGAACGCTGCGCCTGGGGGATGCGCATCAGCGTCTGCATGGCGCGCGGGTATTCACCCAGCTCGTTGGAGAGCAGGGCGCTGGCATAGAGCACCTCGGGGCGCTGGGCGCCATTCTTGACCAGGCCATCCACCAGGTCGCGGGCGGCCCGCGGCCTGCCCTGACGCACCTCGAGGCGTGCCTGGGCGAGTTGCAGCCAGGGGTCGTCCGGCGATTCCTTGCGCGCCTGTTCGAGCAATCGCGAAGCCCCCTGCAGGTCGCCATGGGCTTCGGCGGCTTCGGCTTCCTGCATGGCCTGGCCGGCGCGCAGGCGATCCAGGCCCTTGACCTGGCTCTTGGCGCTGGGCTGCAGATTCTTGGTGAGTTGCAGGGCCTCTTCGGTACGGCCCAGCTCGTTCAGCGCGGCGATGCGCCCGTAGTAGGCATCGACGTTGGCCGGCTCGCGCATCAGCACCTGGCGGTAGGTGGCCTCGGCCAGTGCCCATTGGCGCTTCTGGCTCTGGATGCCGGCGAGGAACAGTTGCGCCTCGACCGCTTCCGGCTTGAGGCGGATGGCCTCGACGCTGAAGTCGCGTGCCTGGTCCAGATCGCCCTTGCTCTCGGCGGCATGCGCGCGCTCCAGCAGGTGGTGATAGCGCGCCTCGTCCAGCGCCGGCTGCCAGGTCTTGCCACCTTTCTGCACGGCCTGGGTCAGCAACTGCTCGGCATCGGTGTAGCGTTGCTGCGCCAGGCGGGCGCTACCCAGCTTGCCGAGGGCGGTCGGATCCTGGGGTGTCTTCTTCAGCTGGGCTTCCAGCGCCTGGACGGCGGCTGCGGTCGGGACGACGTCGGCAGCGGCGGCCCAGGTCGCGTCGGCATGGATCAGCAGGGCGAGCAGACCAAGGGGCAAGGTGAGGTGCTTGGGCATGGTTCTTTCCGTGAAGACTGGTAGGCGTCGCTGCAGCACCTGACGCAGAGCTGGAGCGATTTCGGCTATGTAGGGAATAGCTGAACGCAAGCTGAACGGCAAATACAGCCGCGGATGATTCCCGACAGGCCGTGGCGAGTCAACTGAATCCAAATCGCCAGACCATATCCCAGGGCCTGGGACGCTGGTCGCCCAGGGGGTGGCGACGCTATACTGCACAGCTTTCCCATCGTCTTTCGCAGGTCGCCGACCATGACCGAGTCCGTCTCCGCCTACATGACCCGTCTCGGCCAGGCTGCCCGTGCCGCGTCGCGGGTCGCTGCCCGGGCGAGCACCGCCCAGAAGAACCGCGCGCTGCTCGCTGCCGCCACGGCTCTGGACGCGCGGCGTGCCGAGCTGACCGCCGCCAACGAGCAGGATCTGAGTGCCGCACGCGCCAACGGCCTGGAGCCGGCCATGCTGGATCGCCTGGCACTGACGCCCCAGCGCATCGACGACATGATCGAAGGTCTGCGCCAGGTGGCAACGCTGCCTGATCCCATCGGCGAAATCCGCGACATGAGATACGTGCCTTCGGGCATCCAGCTGGGCAAGATGCGCGTGCCACTCGGCGTCATCGGCATCATCTACGAGTCGCGGCCCAACGTGACCATCGATGCAGCCAGCCTCTGCCTCAAGTCCGGCAACGCGACCATCCTGCGTGGCGGCTCCGAGGCCATTCATTCCAACCAGGCCATCGCCGCCTGCATCCAGGCCGGTCTGGCCGAAGCCGATCTGCCGGCCGAGCTGGTCCAGGTCGTGGAGACCACCGACCGGGCCGCCGTAGGCGCATTGATCACCATGCCGGAATTCGTTGACGTCATCGTGCCGCGCGGTGGCAAGAGCCTGATCGAACGCATCAGTCGCGATGCGCGGGTGCCGGTGATCAAGCACCTGGACGGCATCTGCCACGTCTATATCGACCGGGCCGCCGATGTGGACAAGGCCATCCGCATCGCCGACAACGCCAAGACCCAGCGCTACGCACCCTGTAACACCATGGAGACGCTGCTGGTGCACACGGCCATCGCCGAGCGGGTGCTGCCGCCCCTGGCTGCCATCTATCGCGACAAGCAGGTGGAACTGCGCGGTTGCGAGCGGACCCGTGCGCTGCTCGGCGCCGACGTCCTGATTGCCAGCGAAGCGGACTGGCGTACCGAATACAATGCACCGATTCTGTCCATCCGGGTGGTGGATGACCTCGACGCGGCCATCGAGCACATCAATGCCTACGGCTCGCAACACACCGATGCCATCGTCACCGAGAACTTCAGCGATGCCCGGCGCTTCCTCACCGAGGTCGATTCGGCGTCGGTGATGGTCAACGCCTCCACGCGCTTCGCCGACGGCTTCGAATACGGCCTGGGCGCCGAGATCGGCATCTCCACCGACAAGCTGCACGCTCGCGGGCCGGTAGGCCTGGAAGGCTTGACCAGCGAGAAATACGTGGTCTTCGGCGACGGTCACGTCCGTCGCTGATGAGCAGTCTGCCCACCCGCATCGGCTTGTTCGGCGGTACCTTCGATCCGGTGCACATCGGCCACCTGCGCGCTGCGCTGGAGGTGGCCGAAGCCCTGGCGCTGGATGAGCTGCGGTTGATCCCCAGCGCCCGGCCGCCCCATCGCGAGGCGCCCAGCGTCTCCGCCGAGGATCGCCTGGCGATGGTCCGGCTGGCGGTGGCCGACGTCGCGACCCTGGTGGTCGATGACCGGGAACTGCGCCGGGCGCGCCACTCCTATACCATAGAGACCCTGGAAAGCCTGCGCGCCGAACTCGGCGATGAGGTGCAGCTGTTGCTCATGCTGGGCTGGGACGCCTTCTGCGGCCTGCCAGGTTGGCACCGCTGGCGCGAGTTGCTGGAGCTGTGCCACATCCTGGTCCTGCAACGACCCGACGCCGACAGCGAACCCTGCCAGGAATTGCGTGATTTCCTGGCGGCGCGCAGTCAGCCCGATCCCCAGGCCCTGAAAGGGCCGGGTGGGCAGATCACCTTTATCTGGCAGAACCCGCTCGCGGTGTCCGCCACCCAGATCCGCGGCCTCTTGGCCACCGGGAAGTCCATCCGCTTCCTGGTGCCCGATGCCGTGCTTGACTACATCCGGACGCACGGCCTCTATCCGGCGTCCTCCGAACCGAGGTAAGAGCTACACCATGCAAAGCGAACAACTCGTCCAGGTGGCCATCGCCGCCCTGGAAGACATGAAGGCCCAGGACATCATCTCCCTGGACGTACGCGAAAAGACCAGCGTGACCGACATCATGGTCATCGCCAGCGGCACCTCCAGCCGCCACGTCAAGTCGCTGGCCGACAACGTGCTGGAAAAGGTCAAGCAGCAGGGCGTGCGCCCGCTGGGCAGCGAAGGCCTGGAAGGCGGCGAATGGGCGTTGCTCGACCTGGGTGACGTGGTCGTCCACGTGATGCTGCCGACCACCCGCGAGTTCTATGACCTCGAGCGCCTCTGGCGCGGTGCCGAGCAGAGCCGCGCCGCCCACGGCGAATAACGCCGGTGCGCCTGCGTCTCATCGCCGTCGGCTCGCGCATGCCGCGCTGGGTCGAAGAGGGTTGGCACGAGTACGTCAAGCGTCTGCCACCGGAACTGCCGCTGGAACTCGTCGAGATCCCGCTGCAGACCCGTGGCAAGAACGCCGACGTCGCCCGGCTGATCCGCCAGGAGGGTGAGGCCATGCTGGCCAAGGTGCAACCGGGCGAACGCGTGGTGACCCTGGAGGTCACCGGCAAGCCCTGGAGCACCGAGCAACTGGCTGAAACACTCCAGCAGTGGCGCCTGGAAGCCCGCACCGTCAACCTCATGGTCGGCGGTCCCGAGGGTCTCGCTCCCGAGGTGCAGGCGCGCAGTGAACAGCGTTGGTCGCTCTCGCCGCTGACCCTGCCGCATCCGCTGGTGCGCATCCTCGTCGGTGAGCAGCTCTATCGCGCCTGGACCGTACTGGCCGGCCATCCGTATCACAAGTAGTCCGTACCTGCGATGTCGCAACCCATACGCCTCAAGGACCACGAGAAAGACGCTCAGCTCGTCCGCGCCCGCGTGACGGTCGGGGCGGTGCTCTTTCTCGTGCTCGCCTGCGTACTGGTGGCGCGCATGTACTACCTGCAGGTCATTCAGCACGACTACCACTCGACCCTGTCGGAAAACAACCGGGTCCATGTCCAGCCGATCCCGCCCACCCGTGGCCTGATCTACGACCGCAACGGCATCATCGTCGCCGACAACCGCCCCAGCTTCAGCCTGACCATCACCCGCGAGCGGGCCGACAACTGGCGGCAGACCCTCGACACCCTGGTGCAGGTGCTGGGCCTGACCGAGGAAGATCGCGAGCTGTTCGAGAAGCGCATGAAGCAGGGCCGGCGTCCCTTTGAGCCGGTGCCAGTGTTGTTCGAACTGACCGAGGAGCAGATCGCCAAGATCGCCGTCAACCAGTTCCGCCTGCCCGGGGTCGAGGTGACGGCGCAACTGGTGCGTCACTATCCCATGGGCGAGCACTTCGCCCATTCGGTGGGCTATGTCGGGCGGATCAACGAACAGGAGCTCAAGCGCCTGGATCCGGTCAACTACAGCGGCACCCACCACATCGGCAAGACCGGCGTGGAGCGCTTCTACGAGCCCGAGCTGCA
>Ga0157371_10002675_pt1 | contig 16863 bp, 12 predicted proteins | sample C45metaG_FD_113462 | JGI IMG/M metagenome (GOLD analysis project Ga0157371, IMG submission 113462) | Corn rhizosphere microbial communities from Kellogg Biological Station, Michigan, USA - C4-5 metaG | ecosystem: Host-associated > Plants > Roots > Rhizosphere > Soil | place: USA: Michigan...
GGTTTAAAAGATGACAAATAAAAAGCAGGATAACTTCCGCCGACAAGCCCGGTAAGCAAGCCGATACCGAGTAACAGGAAAATATTGAACGGCTGGAACAAAGTGCGCCATGTAAAAGCTTTCCCTGAAATAGAATTAAATGCAGGCAGCAAAAGCAAAACAAGCAGAAAACTTAAGATAACTGCTGCCAGCGCCGTAAGAACTGATTCACTTAAAAACTGGAAAACCAATTGTTTTTTGTTAGAACCTAAAACCTTTCGGATGCCGATCTCCCTTGCCCTTCGCGCTGATCTGGCTGTAGTAAGGTTCATATAATTGATACACGCGATCAATAACATGAAAAATGCTACCGCTGAAAATATCCAGATATAGGACATGCTACCAACTTCTTCAGGTTCATTTTCCAATTTTGAATGTAAATGTATTTCAGTAACAGGTTGAACACCATAATGCATCTTCACGTTAAATTGGGCAAAAAGCGGCGCCATATATTTCTCGTACATTGGCACCAATTTCTTATTGAAAGCTTCAGCGCTGGTTCCAGGCTTCAGTAAGACATAAGTAAAATTGTTGAAATTTCCCCAGTTGTCATTTCCGCCATTATAGTTTTTTGGTAAAGAGACCCATGAGATCAGCATATCAAACCGTAAATGTGAATTTTTAGGAACGTCTTTCATCACGCCGGTTACTTTGTATACATCATAAACTGAGCGAAGTGTTTTACCAATAGCAGGCTTGTTTTTCCCAAAATACTTATCCGCCTCGGATTTCGAAATAACAATACTATTTGGTTCTGTAAGAGCTGTTGCAGGATCACCCTGGACAAAAGGATAAGTGAATATTTTAAAGACGCTGCTATCAGCATAATACACACCGGTTTCATAAAAATTGTTGTCCCCATTTCTAAATAACGTTCTTTCCTTGCTTAAAAACCTGGCGGATTCTTCAACCTCAGGGTAATCCTTTTTCAAAGTAGCCGCGAGGGGCGCCTGTGTAATAGTCCAGTTGGTATTTTTATCCCGTTCCTGTATATATGAAACGATTCTGAAGATGCGGTCGGCCTTTTTGTTATAACGGTCAAAGCTTAGTTCATCACGGATGTAAAAAATAAGAAAGAGGCTAAAAGTAATACCGATGGAAAGGCCTAAAATGTTGAGGACACTGTACCATGTGTCTTTTTTAAAATTGCGTGCGGCAATTCGCAACAGGTTTTTTATCATGGTGATAGTTTAATTATCGATAAATCTTTCTTTTTCTCGGACTTTTAAGGTAGCAATGCTTTTTATATGAAAACAGGAATTCGCATTAAAACTTCGTTTCCTGTCTTTTATAAAATGGAAATTTCTCAAGTGTGTTTAGAATGATACGATTAAGCTCACAGTTTAGTTACATTTTCAGTAAACTATTTATCAACCGCTTTAGGCACAGAGACAATTTTCAATTTGTAAATATTACCTCGCTTAAAGATCAGCTGTATAAAACATGAGCTATGTATATAAATTGACTGACGAGAGTCAGTATTTCTGCTTATCATCATCATTGGCTACAGGCATTAAATCTCACAATTTTAAGGTCGATTTGATTAAACAGTGTTGAATGGAAAGATTTAAATACAAATGTCATGAAGCACAAAACTAATACTCACAAAATAGCCGTAAATAAAGAAGAAGAAGCAACAAAGAAATGGTTACTGGCGCCTTTCATTCTTGCAGCCGTTTTTATTATTACTGGCGTAATCGGCTCACTCGCGTTTACAAATCCAAGCCAGGGACAGAATAGAAACGTTCAATTACCGTCCCCAGACACGTCCAGAATGTATATGGATTACAGAAACAACTGGACCAACTACATCAGTCTTTCTACAGATGCAACAATTCATCCGGATGCGGACGGAATAAAAAATCTTACTTTATCAGTCCGAAATCAAACGGACAAACTTGTTGATGAAGTGAAAGTGAAAGTAGATTACATTACCTCAGCCGGAAAGACTTACAAATCTGAAACAGTTACATTAAATAATATCACTCCGAATTCAGCGTTGACAGTGCATGCGCCGGACAGTGATAAAGGCATTTGTATTAAGATGCAAATTGAAAGTATTCATGCGGTATCTTTTCACTTTTGTTACGACCGTTCAATGAAGCCAGGCGGCAATCCTGACCCTTATTTTTGTAATTAATTTTCAATAATAACACAAAAGGGAAATATGCTTGTTTCACAAAAAGGCCGTTCCCTTTTTTTTTGCTGTTGCTTCTATATTTGCTTTTACAAAATTTTTTCTACCCAATCGTTGGTAGCTTTTGCAAGCAATTCAATTGTATTGACTTTACCCGCTTTAAAGGAATGATCGGCTCCTTCAATTTTTACAAGAGTCGCTTCCCTAAGTTGGGAACAAACAGATTCTATTAGATCAAAATTTGCAAGTGCATCCCTGCTTCCTTGCAAGAAAAGCATCGGAACTTTTACTTTTTTCAAATGATCAGCCCTGTCAGTTGATGGCTTACCAGCCGCATGCAAGGGAAAGCCATAAAAAATGATTCCTTTTACAGGGCTTTCCGGGTTGTCAGATAAATATTGTGAGGACATTCTTCCTCCAAAAGATTTTCCTGCAGCAAATACAGGCATTGTTGCTGACAATTGATGCGCTTTTGCAATCGCTGCTGCAATCGCTTGTTGCGCCACTTTAGGTGCATCTGGTCTCTTCCTTCCAATTTCCGTAAAGGGAAAATTGAAGCGAAGCGATGCGATAGATACTTGAGCAAGAGAATCGGCAAGTGAAACCATAAAAGGATGATTCATTCCTGCACCCGCTCCATGTGCTAAACTTAGGATACATCTGGGATCAGATGGCATAATATATTCCGCAGATATTTTTCCTAATGAAGGCGACAACTGTATTTTTAAAGAGCGATGTTTCATTTCCCTGAATTTTGTTATAAAAACACTAAGGTAAAATTTGTTAGGCAGTCCTTGTAGCAATAAATTATCAAGGGACTCTCAAACTACCCAGCAATCCTCTTTAAAAGATTTCTGAAAATAAAATAATGAAATGGTAACATCGAATACCAATAGTTTCGACCCAAAATGCCTTTTGGCCTGAAGGTGGCAGTTTGCTTTAAGATGCACCGATAATCGTTTTCGACGATAGAAAATTCAAGCCAGGCTTCGCCCGGAAGTTTCATTTCTGCAAATAAAAGAAGACGGTAATTTTTTCGATCCGCTAATAGAACTCTCCAGAAATCCAGTGCATCGCCTGTCTGAATTTGTATGTCGTTTCTTCTTCCCCTGCTGATGCCTACGCCTCCGAGCAATTTATCAATCCATCCGCGGATACGCCACAACTTATCGGCATAATACCAGCCATGATTTCCACCAATACCAAAGATCCGGTCTGCTATCTCTTCTTTCTTTTCTTTGTCAATCTCAATCCAGCGGCGATCCTTATAACAACCGTTTACCGGCACTTCTACATATTGCTTCAGGTGAGGATCTGCGAGGCTGCTGGATGCTGCATCGGTCCAACTCGACATTACCATATTTTGTTCAATTTTAATGAAGGCCATTTTTATTGCTTCACTATATGGTATCAAATCCTGGGGGATAATTTCGCGGATGGATTGTTCTTTGCACACTACGTCTGTTTTCATGCTTTGAACCAGTTGACGGGCGATGCTGAAATTCGCTGAAGTAGTTAAATACAACCAGTAAGCAGAAAGTCCGGGGAAAACAACGGGTAGCGCAAAAATGTATCTGTTATATCCACGCACCTTTGCAAACTCAAGCAGCATTTGTTTGTAGGTAAGTACATCAGGGCCACCGATCTCGAAAGTCCTGTTAAACGTTTTTTCGTTCAACAGACTCAGGTGAAGGTAGTTAATCACATTTCGAATCGCAATAGGTTGACAACGCCTGTTCAGCCATCTTGGGCCAATCATAACAGGTAATTTTTCTGACAAATCACGAATGATTTCAAAAGAAACACTTCCTGAACCAACAATAATTCCCGCCTCAAAAACAGTATATGCAATACCTGAATGGGCTAGGATATCTTTAACGGCCCTTCGTGCCAGCAGGTGTTTTGACAGATTGATTTCGTTGGAAATACCACTAAGATAAATAACTTGTTTTACCTGAGTAAGTGTAGCCACAAGCACAAAACAGCCTGCTGATCTTTTTTCATATTCCTTCAGTGTCGTGTGTGTATCACCCAATGAATGGATGAGGTAATAAGCAATATCAAAGGTTTTATGATTAAAATTCTGAACCGCATTCTCCGGATTGAGGAAGTCAAATTCAATTATGTCAACCTTATTCAAAAGTTCTGAGGGCAAACGGAAACGACTAATATCCCTAACAACACAGGTAACCTCATGTCCTGCTTCTACCAAAACGGGCAACAATCTCATGCCAATATAACCATTAGCACCTGTAAGTAAGATGCGCATAATTAATCGTAAACTGTTTTAATCTTCAAAGTGAAGATTGTTTACAGTGCCAAGATAGCGCAACTAGATGCTCAAAAAACTGATCCTCCACATGCAAAAAGCTGATCAAACATCGAGTTGAATGTAAAAATTAGTAACTCTGTTGATACCAGTAAAGCAAGAAATAAACCGGATTCTTATTTAACACGCAGTCGTTAAAAAGTGGCATCAATTTTTATAGTACCAATGTTATCAAGAACAAAAAAAGTACATTATGAAAAAGATAACTTCAATTATTGCCCTTGCTGTTTTGATGGCTTCATGTAGCAATGGATCTTCGGGCCCTCAGAACAGATCCGATTCTACAACAACAGTCAATAGCGATACAACAATGACCAATCCCGAAAACATGGCTGGAGGAAACGCTACTGACACAAATGGCCATATATTGAATAATGGAAAAATCCGTATGGGAAATGATAAGGTTAAAAATGGCGATGTAAAATTGGCCGACTCAGCAAAACGATAGTTTGCTGTAATTGTTTAGCTGAAGACTGCGCTTACAAAATCAAGTAGCTAAAGTGTTTTTTGAATATGCAATTTCAAAGCCGGGAAAAATTATCTTTGAGAACTATAGAACCAGGACGAAGGTATGATTTGAGATCGTGAACATTCAAATTAATGCCAATGCGCAGTTTTCAGTTTTTTCTTTATTTATTGTTTTTAGTTTTTAGTGTATTCAGGCCTACAACCTCGCGTTCCCAAAAAAATGAGGAACTGGTTCTGCATAAAATCGATGATCAAAACGGTTTGAGCGACAATAATGTTCAATGCATCTATAAAGACAAAAACAATTTTGTTTGGATTGGAACCGCTTCAGGACTGGATTTGATGGATGGTTCAGACATTACGGTTTTTAAACACGAGGCGGGAAACCCAAACTCTATCAACAACAATGATATTACCGCTATCACAGCTGACAACAAAGGAGTGTTATGGATTGGAACAACCGGCGGAGTAAATTCTTTTAATTTTAAAACCGGGAAATTCGCGTGGTTCCCTTTGGATGAAAATGCAGGCATAAACAACCAACCGGTTAGTTCTTTACTTACTGATTCTGCGAACAACCTTTATATTGCAACCCTTGACGGATTGTTTTTTCTTGACAGCAAAGAGGCAAAATTAAAAATGCTGAAAATCCCGGGCGATCCAGGGACATTTGCTGCCAATAATAGTATCACCCATCTTTTGAAAGATAAATCGGGAAGAATTTGGATAACCACTTATCACGGCTTGTGGAGTTACGATCAACGTAAGAACCTGTTTGTGAATGAGATAAATGAAAAAAATGATCTTCTGTTCACCGGCCTTTTTACTTCTTCAATTATTGATCATGAAGGAAAAATTTGGCTTGGCACGTGGGATAGAGGATTGAAAAAATACGATCCCGTTACAAAAACAATTACAACTTTTCCTGAAATTAATAATGGACAAATCATTTCTCTTGCAGAAATCAAACAACCGAATGGGAGTTATTTGATATGGATTAATGGAAATTTTCAAGCCTTTGACTTGGCGACCAATAAAGTGATTCAACTTCCAATTGCGCCTGTTTTTTCAAAAAGTATTTTAATCAATGATTTGTATACGTCAACGGATAACTGGCTCTGGATTGGTACGCACGAAGGGCTTTACTTTTATAATCCTGCCAAATCTTTGTTCACACAACATCGCTTTCCCCAACCTATAACTTCCCAAGTTGTAGGCTTATTACAATGGAATGACAAGATACTCGTTTCGGGAACGGGGAGTAATTTTTTAAAAGCTTATGACAGTAACTTTAAAGAAACAGATAATTACAATAAGGCTGAACAAAAATTGGATCTTTCCTGCTTGTGCTTAAGGTTTTCAGGCATCAACACTTTAAAAGCCGGCACTTCAAATGGAATTGCAGATATCAACCTGCAAACACACAAAATAACGGTTCAACAGCTTGCCTTCCTGAGAAAAAATTTCACGTCCGGCAATTTCATCACATCGCTATTAAAAGATAAAATGGGCATATGGTGGGTGTTTCCGTGGAGATATGGAATTTGGCAATCCGATTCCTCGTACAAAAATTTCCACCAGGTTTTCAGTAATTTCATAATGGTGAACCAAAGGCCAAAACGTTTGGTAATTGCAGACGAAGTAGAAGATAAGAACGGTAATCTTTGGTTTGTGGACCTTGATGAAGGAATTGTTTTTTATAACCGTAAAACAAATACTTTTTCCAAACCTTTTACAAGAGTACTAGGCGAACGGAAGTCCATGACACAGATTTTGTATTATCACAATTATTGCTATTCATTTTCAGGCAAAGAAATTTATAAATGCAATCCGGACAGTTTGAAAATTGAAAAGATCACCTTGCCTTCGCAAAACGATAAAGCGGTGTCTTCAATAGCCATAGACAGCACGGGCAATTTATGGATCGCGACAAAAAAAGGCCTCATTGTTTATAATTTAAAAAGTAAGGTTTTTGACCGGTTTACTACCGCCGATGGATTAATAACTAATGAAATTGATGCGACAATGATGTGTACGTCGAACGGTACAATTATTATTGGAAGCCCGGATTATCTTTCTTCCTTTGTTCCGGCGAGATTACTTTGTTCAATTGACCATGCGCCACATATCCAAATGACAGAAATGATTGCCAATGGTCAGCCGGTGATTGACTCTTCTGGGGAAATGACTTTTGGCCACACGATTAATAATTTCATTTTTAAATGGACGGTTACTGATTATAATGACCCGGTTAATAATCATTTTTATTACCAGTTAAAAGGCATTGACAAAACCTGGCGTTCTGCAGGCAATCATGGCCAGGTAGAATTTGCGAATTTGTCACCGGGACAATACACTTTGCTTTTAAAGGGAGAAAATTCAAACGGCGTAATGGCGGATAGAATTCTAACGATGCATTTTACGATACTTCCCCCTTTCTGGCGCGCCTGGTGGTTTTTGGCTTTGATGTTTTTCAGTATTGCAGGATTTTTTTATTCGCTTTATCGATACAGGCTTAACCAGGGTTTGAAAATAGAAAAATTACGGAACAAAATTTCGCATGATCTCCATGATGATATAGGTTCTACGTTAAGTTCGATTTCAATATTAAGCGAGATGGCATTGCAGGACAATAAACCGGCTCAAGCAGAAGAAATGCTTCATGAAATTAAAGAAAATTCTCTCTCACTGATGGAAAGAATGGACGACATTGTCTGGAGCATCAATCCACATAATGATTCACTGGAAAGTCTCTTTTTAAGAATACAAGCGTTTGCATCCAGGATGTTCGAGGCAAAAGACATCAATTATTGCATCAAAATCGACGAGCAAATAAAACATGAACAGTTACAGATGGAATACAGGCAACACATTTACCTTATTCTTAAAGAAGCGATCAATAACCTGGTAAAATATTCAGAATGTACAGAAGCCGAAATCCTTGTGGCTCATATTGGATCACATTTGTCAATTCTTATAAAAGACAATGGAAAAGGATTTGATATTCCGAAAGCTAAGTATGGAAATGGTTTAAACAGTATGAAACAAAGGGCTCGTAATATGCATTCAAATTTAAAGATCACATCTCTTATTAATGAAGGCACGAGCATTTTTTTGTCGGTAAAAATCAAATAAATATCTGATGCTGTATTTCATTTTCATTCTTCAACTTTACAGATGATGATAAAAGTTGCGATAGTCGAAGACAACAATACTTTGCGCCGATCGCTCAGCAACCTGCTGAATCAAAGTGTAGAAATGGAATGCGTGGCTTCATTGGAAAATTTACTGAATGTCGTGAGCGAATTAAGAAAATCTTTGCCGGATATTGTGCTAATGGACATTGGTTTGCCCAATATTTCAGGAATTGAAGGTGTGAGAACAGTAAAGGAAAATTTTGCAGAGGTGCAAGTATTGATGTTTACCGTTTTTGAAGATGATGAAAAAATATTTGAAGCGATAAAAGCAGGTGCATCTGGTTATCTTTTAAAAAAATCTTCCCCACAAGAAATTATAGAAGCCATCAGGTCTTTATACCTCGGCGGTGCTCCGATGAGTGCCAACATCGCCCGGAAAGTAATCGAATCTTTTCAGGATCATACTTTTCATCCTAAGCAAGATTTCCAACTGACCACCCGTGAAACTGAAATCCTGCATTCATTAATAGAAGGCATGAGTTATAAGAAACTGGCAGAAAAATATTTTATCAGTATCAGCACGGTAAGAACCCATATTCGCCATATTTATGAAAAGCTACACGTAAACTCAAAGTCACAGGCAGTGGCAAAAATGCTAAAAAAATAAATTGATTTTTAGTACCCGAAGAAAAAGAACAGGTTCTTATTTGGATTTAAAAAAATCATCCTTTTATACGATACAAACACCAGTTCAATTGTTTTTATTTTGATAGACCAACTCAAAATAAAAATATTATGAAACGCACAACCTGCTTTATCAGTTCAGTGATTGCAACCGCAATTTTATTTACCACAAATTCTACTCAAGGGCAACTTCTTAAACGATTAAAACAAACTGTTCAGAACCATGTTGAAAACCGCGCAGACGAAAGAACAGGCCAAGCTACAGATAAGGCTTTGGACAAAACAGAAGCGGCAGCAAAAGGCGATAAAACAACAAACGCCGGTACTGATTCCAATTCACCGTCCTCGTCATCAGGTAGCGAGGCTGCTCCCACAGGAAAAAATAATCCGCCAACAATTCAAACTTATCAGAATTACGATTTCGTTCCTGGTGATACCGTTTTATTTGCTGACGATTTTTCTGAAGACCAGGATGGAGAGTTTCCTTCTCACTGGGAATTAGAGAAAGGTCAGGGAGCCGTAAACAAAGTTTTAGGAATTCCTGCAATGACACTTACTGAAGGCAACTATGCAAGAATAGCGCCTCTTATGAAAACCAAATCTTACCTGACAGATCCATTCACCATCGAATGCGATTACATGGTAAACAATGGTGGCGCTTATGGGATAAATATTTTTTTAAAAGGCCCCGGTGATAAAGAAGGACAGATCAATTATAACGAACATGGAAGTGTGAGCAGTGGCTATTTTCAAAAAGATTTTAGCGCCTACTACCCTGACAAATCAGCAAAGGATGAAGACTTTTATAATAAATGGCATCACATTGCTATGATCTATAAAAACCATCAAATCAAATGCTACGTTGATCAGTATCGGGTTCTGGTAATGCCCAATGTTGATTTTGTTCCCATCTCAATTGAAATCGGTGGTATTGGCGACCAGGAAAAACCAATTGTGTTTACCAATTTAAGAGTCGCTTCTGGAGGTAATATGAATATGATCGGACAAAAGTTTACTGAATCAAAAATTGTAACTCACGGAATCAACTTTGATATTGATAAAGCTACCATCAAACCGGAAAGCATGGGCACATTGAATATGATCACAAACATTTTAAAAAATAATCCGGATGTAAAGTTTGAAATCGATGGACATACTGATAATTCAGGAGCTGCGCAACACAATTTAGAATTATCACAACAACGTGCCGATGCTGTAAAAACCCAACTGGTAAGTATGGGCATTGATGCATCACGACTAACAACAAAAGGGTTTGGTGATACAAAGCCAATCAGCGATAATTCAACAATGGAGGGAAAAGCAAACAATAGAAGAGTGGAGTTTGTAAAAATATGATAAGCATTCAAAACCCTTAAAATCACGCCATGAAAAAAATTGCTGCTTCTGTTATTTTCTATTTAGTACTTTTTTTATTGTCAGGTGTGGGTGGGGCCCAATCGCTTGCAGATTTTGGCAATGCAAAACTTGTGATTGAAAGTGGTGATTTAAAAGGTATATACAACTACTCAATGGAAAATGGCGCGCCCCTTAGTTTCTCAGAGGATGCAGATGGCGATCATGCTGACTTTTCCTTTGCCTATGATTTTGACAATAAGAAAGGACGAAGTCATTGGATTCAATGTACATTCAGAATAACACCACCGGGTAAAGGAACTTATTTATTTAAAGATCCTTCTGCAGCGAAGGATCCCTCAAAGCAAGCGGATTTGTCGATGAATGTAGATAACAAAATGGTACTGGAGGGCAACGAAGGAAATGTTGTCATTACAAATTACCCAACAACGGAGGGGTATTTGATTGGAAAGTTTAGCGGAACTGCTAGTGATATTTCACAAAAAATTTCTTACAAAGTTTCAGGAGAGTTTAAAATAAAGAAGCTTTAGCTTAAAAATACCGTTTCCTTTTTAAATCACGATCATTCATGTTATTACGTAAAATTTTTCTTTTTTCTGTTCTAATAAACGTTTGCTTACTCAGTTATGCGCAACACAAATGCAATTGTCCTCCGATGAAAATGTATGTGTACGATACAAAGCTGGATTTTCCCTTGGATAGTGTTTATATGACGGATGGTGTTTATGCAGGAAAATGGAAAGAAGTACAAAATTCAGGAGACTGGCTGGAAGCGGCATATAATAAACAGCAATCGGACGAGTTCAAAGTCTATAAAGGCTTGCGTCCCGGTGCAAAAAAAGGAAGCACTTATGAACTGCCTCCGGCAAACGGCGGAAGTTCTCAGGGTGACGTTGATTTTACAAGCTATGCCGAAGTATCAAAAAGTGGCAGTTATCCAAATTATAGTTATACAGTAACTGTAAGCATTTCTGATGCCTACAATCATGCAGTGGTCACAAACATATCTAAAACCACAACTGATCTCGGCCAAGTAGATGCCTTAATTGACGACGCAGTAAATTCAATTTCTCCTGCATCAGACAAACTTCGTGACTATCAAAAAAAGGTGCGTGACCAATCGGCCGGAACAAAGTGGATCGGATTGAAATTCACAGGAACTGCAGATAAAACAAAATTAAAGGTTGGAGAAACTACCAATATTCATTTTAAAATATTTGATTGTGCCGACGAAAAACCGGATCCAAATCAGCAGTTGAATATTAGAGTAGGAACCTCAGGGGTGGGAATCATTAATAATCCGAATGTGAAAACCAATGCATCCGGTGAAGCTGTTTTCGTTTTTACCGCTAAAAAAGAAGGTGAAACAGATATCTTTCCTGATTTCACTTATACAGCGGTTAATGGCAAATCAGGATATCACGTTTTACGCTGCGGCGACCTTGTAAAAATCCAGGTAGGAAACGAAAAGTATGATGTAACCATGGATTTGGATATTACCGGAGCTGATGCACTTCATTGGCAATTGAGGGGAGAAGTAGTTACCAAACTTATCTCTTATACGGATGGAACGTTCCAGTTAAAACCCATTGATAACACCAGGAATATGCCGGTGCATGTACTTTCCGCTGCTACTGCGCACATGAAACTTGTAGGTCAATATGATTATCGAATTCCTTTCACTTTGAACATTGGCAACATTCGGAAGACAGACAACGTTCAGGCTATAATTGCTTTTGATAGTTTTTCTCCTTCCGAAAACGGAAGGAACCGTAGTGAGCCTTACCAAACTCCCGCAAGAGTTATAGATTTTCCGGGGTGGACTTCACACTTGGTTCAAAATCTTTTTTATGACATTGAAAAACATGTTGCCAACACAAGTGAAGCAACAGACTATATTGACTTGGCTGAAATGAAAAAAATACAGGCACATGCGAAAGATCCTTCTTACTGGAAAACAGCACAAGGCAAAGCTGATTTGTTGAAAATGCAAAAGATAATGGAAGAAAAAGGCAGGGGAGATTTGTTCACTAAAATGAATAATTCATCGGCCCAACATTCAAAAGCCGATAGCTCTTTTATTGAGGGAATGAGAGGAACACAATTCAATCCATCTGCTTATGGTGTTCCACCGATGAAAAATTCGCCTTCTATTTCGGGGAACCTTCTTCAGTTTAGCGGATCTTTCAACGATCAATCTTCAACCCCCTTAAAAATTTTGCAAGAGGGTGATGCAGGAGGCGCTTTGAAAGGAAGTATTGTAATTAAAGTAGAAAAAATAAACTGAGACTAAAAAAAATTCTTGTTTCAAAAAATCAACCTAATTATTTGGCTATGAAAATTAAATTTATTTTAGGAATCATTTTCCTCTTAGCAGCTTTTACATCCTCTGCTCAGAACGCGTTGCCTATCCATGTAGATAGTTTGCTAATGCAAATCCCCTCTGTTAAAAGTTCGGCAACCAGTTTTCAAATGTGCACCGTAGAGACTAATAATGATGGTCTTGTTTCTGTGAAAGATGCAGGCGTTATCATTAATAAAATTCAGAATGAATTCATGAAGTACACTGTGGATTTGGGTAATTCAACAATGAGCAGTTCTTATACAAATACTTCCGTTCCTTCACAGGAACAGATCAATCAATCGGTGCAAAATGCGATGCAAATGCAGAGCATGAGCCGCGAACAAATGATGCAAATGGCGCAAAATAAACACAATGGAAATGTTCCTCAACCCATCAATGCGAATGTGATGAAAGAATTTGGACAAGCGCAAAATGCGGTATCGCAATTAAGTATCCTGCAAACGGAACTTGCAACCAAAGCTTCCCAATTGGATGGGCAATATAAAAGCAAATTGCAAGCTATACCCACAGTAGTCGTAAACTGTAAGGAATACAAAGTGCAAGGCGCAGATTTAGCCTTGCCACAATGCAGCTGTGTAAAGGCTCTTTATTCTGATTATTATCAAAAAAGAATTACAATAGAAGATGAATATCTTAAAAAACTTGATGCACTGTTAGGGGATTTCTTTCCAAAATTTAAAGAGCAAATTACTATCATAGATAAAGTGGAAAACGATTTGAGCTATGGCGATGCGATTACGATGCCTGTAATTAAACGGCAGGTAGTTGGAGCACAACAGCAGGCTTTGAGTTCGCTGACTCCCCTTCTGGGGGTGGTTGGCCACGCCATAAAAGATTCCGGCTCGGAATACACCGGCATTGTTAACACAAACAATGGTCATTTGCCGGTGCCATGCGAGTAATAATAAACTAACCTAACTATCAATAAAAATACATGAAATCTTTACCAGGCCAACTGCTTATTATCTTTTTTGTCTGTTCTTCATTATTTGTCAGTGCGCAATCTGATCAGTGTGAATACTGGCCTGCACCTTGCCCCCACCAAACGGAAATCAGCAATGCAAGAGATTGGACTGTTGCAAAAAACAACGGACGATTGCCGAGGGAAATGTTGTTTGAAGAAATACTCAAATCCAAAAGTGATAAAATTGTAAATGATATCGCTCAAAAAAATCACTGGCAGGTTTATGAGTTCAACGAGTCTTCATTCAACACACCTTTAGCTAACAATGAAAAAGGAATTGTTGATACGGTGCCTTTTGAAAAACGTCCACCACATTTGTATGTCATCAGTTATATTTTTATAACAGATCAATCCATGATGAAGGAATGGATTAATTGGCTGGAAGATTTTCGTGACCGCTCAACAAAAGCATTTACTGAAATGACGAAGCCTTCCGAACCTGATGAAGAGCAAAAAAAGTATTTCGATTCGGCAATGTATTATACGAATCTTCGTCTTAAATATATGCAGGATCATCAGGATGAATACACAAAAGCATTAAAAGCAAATGATGAGAAATACCTGAAGCACTATGAAGCTCAATCAGAAGCCTTTACTAAAAAATCGGAACAGTTTATTAACCGGTACAACAAGCGTCAAAAGGAAGCCAATGCCAGGCCTGAAGAAGAGTTAAAGCAATTTCAGGAGGAAGAAACCAACAAAAATATTTTTTACCGTGATGCTTCAACCCTTTTGATCAAGTTCTCGTTTAATGAATCACAGACAGGCTCAGGAATTATTGATCCAACCAATGATAAAAACATTCAACCGCAACAACATTTAAATATTCCGGGTTTTCAACTGAGTGTAATTACGCACAATCCCTTGCCGGCTGAGCACATTACTACCGAAGAAAGTAAAGGCATCGCGGATTTCGATTTTGAACATCCGACCGATGTTGGCTTGGTTTTAGTTGATGGCTGGAATTTACAATCTGATAATAGTTTCGGCTTTTATTATGCCCGGTATGCAAAGAGCTCAACCAGCTCAGGATACAAAACAAAAAAATCAATCACCACCGATCATTTGCGAACACTGGCTTTGCACATCGAAGGCAAAAATGATTATGTGAAGAATGTTATGCAGCAAATAGATTTGCGGGCATTAAAAGATATTATCGTTTTGTAAGTAAACGAATAAAGCACAGCTATTTTAATTTTGATCTTGAATAAAAAGTTATTCTAATTCTTCGTCACTGAAAGATTGGGAACTTAAGTTGATCATACTTCCCATCAAATCTTTAAATTCGATTTTACCTTCCAAAACTTTTTTACTGATCAAAGAGAAAGCCGACAAACCGTGCAACACAAATTCCATCAACAAAGCATTTTCTTTATTATTGGCAGAAGGGAAATGTTTTTTTACCAAACCAAAAAGCCCGTCTACTTTGTAAAGCATTTGTATTTTGTCTTCGTCTTTCAGATCGAAGGAAAGATTCAACTGGTTGCCCGAATCGAACCAATGGGTGATTGCCTTGTATGGATTTTCATTCACTACCGCTTCCCGGCTGTTTCTTCTCTTTTTTAGCGATTCCGGATCAGGGAAATATTTTACAAACTGCGTTCTGATCGCTTTTTCCAATAAATTATACGCAACCTGGTAAGGTCCTTCCTGTTCGCCTTCATACACCAATTCAATTTTTCCTGTTATGGAAGGAATAATGCCTGTAAGGTCGCTGATCCAAACTTGTGTTTCTTTTTCTTTATTCATGATAGCGCGCCTTTCCGCCGCACTCACTGCATTTTCAAAAGCAGAAATAGTAAGCCGTGCAGAAACGCCACTTTTTTTATCAACAAACTCGCTTCCTCTTGCCTCAAAAGAAACCTGCTCTACCAAACGTTTTACCAAATCACTAACTTGCACTTTTTTCAGCTGGTCACTATGGATAGAAGCTTCCTGCTCGGTTATGAATAAAGAGTTTTCGATGTTGGTTGGATAATGGGTTAATATCTGGCTTTCAATACGGTCTTTAAGCGGTGTTACGATCGCACCACGATTGGTGTAATCTTCAGGATTAGCGGTGAAAACAAACATAATATCAAGTGGCAAGCGCAATTTAAAACCACGAATCTGCAGATCTCCTTCTTCGAGAATATTGAACAGCGAAACCTGTATTCTTGCCTGCAGATCCGGTAATTCGTTTATCACAAAAATGCCACGGTTACTTCTAGGAATAATCCCGTAATGGATTACCCTTTCATCCGCATAACTCAATTTTAAATTTGCTGCTTTAATCGGATCAATATCTCCAATAAGATCTGCGACGCTCACATCCGGTGTAGCTAATTTTTCTCCATACCTTTCGCTGCGATGTAGCCAAGTAATTGGAGTATGATCGCCTTTTTCCTTCAGAAGATCACGTGCATATTTGCTGAGCGGCCTGAACGGATCATCATTTACTTCGCTTCCTTCTACTACAGGAATGTATTCATCGAGAAGTTCTGTCATTTGCCTGGCCATACGGGTTTTGGCCTGGCCACGCAATCCTAAAAATAGAATATTATGCCGTGACAGTAATGCTCTTTCTGTATCAGGAATCACCGAATCTTCATAGCCGATAATTCCACGAAAGGTTACCTCCTTTTTTCCAATCTTCTTAATAAGATTTTCGCGTAATTCTTCTTTTACTGATCTTGATTTGTAATTACTTTCTTTAAGTTGTCCCAGTGTTTTTATATCTGTTATCTGCATTATTTTTTCTATTTTCCCGCTTATTCAAATCTTTTGAATTTACGAATTATTGTCCTTCAAGGATCATGCTCAATTTATAATTAATAAACTGTTTTTCTTTTTCCACTTTCAAAATCTTTGAAGATAAAGGCGCCGAGCCTGTCTAGGGAAGCGAAGAAAGCCTTGCCGTTATTGGTTTCTGTAAATTCTGTAACAAATCTTTGAAGATAAGGATCGCTGGCAATCATAAATGTTGTAATAGGAATTTTAATTTTTTTGCATTGAGCAGCGAGATTCATGCAACGATTTAATATTCTCCTGTCAACCCCAAAACTATTTTTATAATAACGCTTGCCGACTTTTAAACAGGTAGGCTTCCCGTCAGTAATCATAAAAATTTGTTTGTTTGGATTTTTTCTTCTCCTTAAAATATCCATGGCCAGTTTCAAACCTGCAACCGTATTAGTATGATATGGGCCCACCTGCAAATAGGGAAGATCTTTAATTTCAACGGTCCATGCATCATTCCCAAAAACAACGATATCCAAAGTGTCTTTAGGATATTTTGTAGTGATGAGTTCGCTCAACGCCATCGCTACTTTCTTTGCCGGGGTTATCCGGTCTTCACCATACAAGATCATGCTATGTGAAATATCA
>Ga0157371_10002678_pt1 | contig 16853 bp, 13 predicted proteins | sample C45metaG_FD_113462 | JGI IMG/M metagenome (GOLD analysis project Ga0157371, IMG submission 113462) | Corn rhizosphere microbial communities from Kellogg Biological Station, Michigan, USA - C4-5 metaG | ecosystem: Host-associated > Plants > Roots > Rhizosphere > Soil | place: USA: Michigan...
AAGGGTTTTGAACAGCCGGTCTGGCGCAGCTCGTTTTGCAGGTGGACTAACGGTGCCGGCCTTTGCCTCGATAACTAGGGCAAATTTATCTATGATAACCAATAGGTCATTTTCATAACGCTTTCCGTCTTTTCCATTCCAAAGGCTCCCGGGATAGATCTGGGCCATGGGAAAGGAAGATTTGAACAGTGCGGTAACCTCGGCCTCAAGGTATGTGCCCCTTATCTCATTGTATTTGTTGCGCAGTTTTTCGTTGCCTGCACAGAAGCTTTCCAAGATCCCTATGCTAAAGTGTGTCATTACCGACCAGAGGCCGCTAAAGATTTTATTTTCGTCAAGCTTGATAAAGGGTTTTTGATGTACAGGATTACTAAGCAAGAAATGGTCGGGATCAAAATCTGCAAGGTCTCCAAAGCCGAGGCTGATCGAGCCGAAAGCTTCCTGTAGTTTTTCTGCCGAGATTTTTCCATTGACAAAGGATTCCAGTGTTACAAAATCAAATGTGAAAAGGTCTTCCAGAAATAAGTCTGAATGCATGAGTAGCATTTGTTTTAATCTTAGACTGTTCTTGCCGAACATCTCCCAAAGCTTTTTGCGTTCCTTTTGATCGGTTTTTCCAGTGGGGAAATGTTCTTCGTAAGCATCAAAGATCTTCTCGTAATGGTTATGGCGCATAATTTCGACCGTTTTCAACCTATGGACATTTATGCGTTCTTCCACTTCTTCGGTCATGCTGTAGATTACCTGAATAAAAGCCACTGGGTCAAACCCATGATGTGGGATAAAAGCAGGACTCACCGCTGCTGCAAGATCAAGAGTTACCTTTTTCATCTGGTGGTCGTAAGACCAGTTTCTCACCGCGGTCGTATGCATAATCATTTCGGTACGGAGCATGTGAAAGGGCAGGTCGTCTGCCGAGAGAACTGATTCCGGGAAATCGAAATGTTTCAGTCGGTAGAACTCGCCAATCTCCATAAAATCTTTTTTAAACTGTCCAACCTCGGCTGAGAAAGGGCGTACATCATAATTTCTTGGAAGGGTGAGTGCAAAGGCCTGAAGAAGTTCCTGGTAATATGGCAGGAATTCGATAGAGCCTTTGACTGCTTCTTCGTCATAGCCTGCCTTTGAGACCATAAAATAATAGAAAACGAAAGATATAAGCTTGGGCTGGTCGTGTATTCCTATCCAGTCTTTTATCTTTCGGTATTTTTCGGGGAAATTTTCCGAAGCATTTTTGCCAATGGTTTTGAGTGCATTGAGTCTCTCCTCGAATGTGCTTTCTTCTGCGCCGTCAAAGCTGGCTTCAAAATATTTCATTTTGATCGGGTCTGGCGCCATGCCATTGGATCTCATGGTTTCGATCAATTGCTCCTGTTTAGGAAGTTTGATTTTTTTTGTTTTTTTCTTTGTCTTTTTTCGCGTTCTGCTTGTTGGCATAGGTTTGAGCGTTTACAAGGACAATTTACGCTCTTTCTAGTGTTATTTAAAGCTTTGTTATCAACATGGTTTTCTATTGTGCAGAGGACTGGCTAAGCTGAAAAAAAGCGGATTTATTTGTGTAAATACAAACTTAATCGTGTTTTTAGCTTGTTTTTAATATAACAGGTTACTTGGCTCTTAGTTCCCTGCTTATTTAAAGCTTTAAAATTGTTGATGTTAGCATTTAGGCGGCTTTTGTTCAGCAATAGGAGGCTTTACTTTAAGTGCCTGATAGTAATAGCTAAAAGGGGCTCCGTAATATATGGGCTCGCTTAATTTTAGATTTCCGTCTTCTGGCCTTTGCTGGCTATCCTCATCTGTTTGTATTTTGGTCATCATATTCCTAAGCTTAAGCAATAATCGGTTTCTGCTGGAGTCAAGTCGTTTCAGCTGAATTCTTGCATATTTGTTGTCTGTTAGCAAGCGGTAGCCGCTTACCCAGCACATTTCATTTGGGATGTGTTTATAGTTCCACAGGGTTACCCGCCCGACCGACATACCAATAAGTCTGCTGTTGATCGATTCGTAAATGGAACCTTTACCGCTTCTGCAATGGGGGTCTTTTAAAATCAGCTTTAGGTCACCAACTACCTTAAATTGCTTTTTCATCTCTTTTAAGAGAGAACTCTTTCTTACTCTTATATGCCCCTGATAATGCATTTCATAGCCAACAAAGCCTATCCAAGGAGAGCCTGAGCCACTTTCATTGTTCCACCTATAGCAGCTTTTCGATTTTTCAGACCAAAACTTTTTCGCAGTGGCATAAGGCGTATCTACCGGATTGTGTACCACAAGTTTTTTTCTTCGAAGTCCCTGTAGATACTGATCAAATGCAAGTGCACATTTTTCTTTTTCAGGATGGATAATGAGCATATCGTCACAGAATCTCAGATAGAGAAGTTTTCCATCCTGCATACCTGATATTTTTTTGTCTATGCTATGCAGAACCGCATTAGCTATCAGGCCCGATAGAGCCCCTCCCTGCGGAATTCCGATTTTGACACTCTCCAGTCTTTTATAATAGTTGTTTGAGATAAGCTCATTACCGACCCATGCGTACTCACCTTTTGGTATTTTAAATCTATCGAAATGAGCTTGGTTTTTATTAAGAGGAAGAACACTTTTGTTAAAAGTGTAGGCATCTAGGTAGTCATAAAGAATCCTTTTCGCATCCGATATATCTTTCGAGGGAAGGGAGCTGATTGATTTTCTGTTAAAGAATTGTGAAAAGATTTTTTTGATCAAAGCATGGCTAACGGTATCAAAGAATTTTTTCATGTCGCATTCCGCCACAAAGAGCGCACCTTCTGGAAATTTCTTTCTGTAAGCAAGAATTTCCTCGATTGGTTCATGGTGAGTTGGACATGCCATCTTACCCTTGATCAGCCGCTTAGACCTGAATGCAAAGGAGTTTTCGATAAAGCAGCTATCAAAAATTGTTGTAAGATATCTGTTGGTGATACTAAGTATTAGTTTGTCCTTTAAACCAAATGAAGCTATTGGCCTACATATATTTACCTTGGTCTGGCTTGGCTTGTCTTCTTTGAGTTTGGGAATAATCTTTGGAGAGCCAATTTTATAGGTCCCACCATGCAAAGCCTCTTGTATTTCTTTAATAAAAGAGTCGAGCTTTTTAAGAAAATGTGCATCTGGTTCTTTTGCCCTGTAGTAGCTGATTGTAGCCTGCAGGGAGAGCATCGTTTTCTCAGTAGAGCTGCGAGGAACACCATTCTTGACACGTTTCCTCGCAAAAACCGTTTTCCATTTTTTTCTTGGCGGGAAAAGACTTGCCAGCAATGTCTCGCTTTTTGTACCTGGGCTAATGTGATAGTTGTGCTTTTTCGCTTTTGTATGGAGATGGATCAGATGGTTTTTGTTTCTCCTATGGGCAAGCTTCACGCGTAGGCGGCATAGCATATCCAGAATACTTTTTTCAGAAGAGTAATCACTAAGGCTATGCATAAAGAAAAAGAAAGTGGTCCCTGACTAAAAAATACTGAACTATAAGAGCTCCTCCCAACCTTGTCGTGCACAGAATGGCAGTTAATACTTGCGATGTACTTGCTATTTTCATAGTGTTTCCTCCGCCTTAGGTACCTCTTTCTTTTCTTTATAACCTACCTGTTTTGCAAAATAGACTACTGTTGCAAAACTAAACTTTCCCATCGAGTTCGCGTAGCAATAATCAATCATATTTTTACATCCTTTTTCATTGAATGCTTTTCCATCGAGCCTGGAAAGAGACACAAAATATTTTGATCCAAGGTCATAAGTAAATGTATTCGCAATCGCATAGCCTACCTGGTACCAATTGTGAAAGCTACTGGTTATCGATAGTCTCCTTTTGGAAAGAAACCTTATTATCGATTGTAGCTCAGTACGATCTGGTTGCCTATTTTTCCCATCGGGATTAAACTTTTGGTTGGCTGTAGGTTCCGCAGAATAGGAATAGCTCGTGGTACGAACTGTAGACTTTGCTACAGCAACTTCAGTAACTACGTAATCTATATAGAACGGCGTAATCGTTTCTCGGATAAAGATATTGGGGTCAAAAGAGAAAAAGCATAGCCGAGTAACATCGCTTCCGCTTTTATCAAGTTCAATGGCATATTTTTCCTTAAAATATTCAAACACCCTCCTGAAGCCGTAGGTATGCCTTAAGTTTACTTCCTCTTCTGCAAAATCTGTTGAGAAATCTAGGTATACAAGCCCTTTAATCCCCTTTGATGAAGGCGAATCCCAAAATGAAATGATATAGGGGTCATTGCTGAAGTTAGATTTTAAAGAATCCATCACCTCCTTGTCCAGTTTATCAAAATCCAGTACGAGTAGCTGGTTATAGGAAGATATGGATGAACGGTTTCTTTTTTGATCGAAGACTGCTGAGAATGTCACCGCAGGCAGACGCCTTTTTTCTCTATCATAGTATTCTGTATTCCCCTCTAGAAGATACTTTCTTAGTACAGAAACCTGGTCTTTGTATGCTCCATTCTTGATGAGTTCAAGACATTCTTTTACCGTTAAAACGTCCGACAGTTCGCTCCAGGAATTTTCTTGGAATGAGGTCTGTAAGGTCGATAGAGTTAGAGAGGTCATCGTTAATTATTGGTTAATGCGAAAAATAGGCAAAATTTGGAACCCAGAGAAATCTTTATCTTTTTTTATTATAAAGATTCAGGTCAAGTGGTTAGTCGTTCATTCCCTGCAGCATAGCTATCCATCTTTCTGTCTCTCTTTTTGAAAGTATTCCTTTGACCCTTTGGGCAAGCTGTGGAGAACTGCCAAGCAGGATATTTATTTTTCTGCCTATCAATCTTGAGCATACCAGTTGGATATAGTCATTGTGGTCCGTATCATAAAATTCTAGTATCTCGTGATGCAGCATATAAATATCATCATCGTTTAAGTCAAAATAGCTTTGGATGAGATGTTCGATATCTGTGATGTCTTTTGTTCTTTCAGGTCTATCGTCGTGGGCAATGAGCTTCAATAGAATAATCCCTTCTATAGTACAGACCTTTACCTTTTGGCCATTACCGAGGTTATGATCCTTTACGAAAGGATATATTTCAGTGAATCCAGGCATGTTAAGTACAAAAGTTGGGTCGCTAAGCTTCACGTTTCTATTGGGTTGCTCAATCTCCCCGAATGGCAACAGGTCAACTTCTATCCCTTTTTTGTAGATGAGTTTTATTGCTTCAGTATCGTGAGGCTCAAACAGACCCGTTTCTACTAGAGCCTCTTTGACCTGTTTGTATTGCCCTTCGTCACTGATCGTAATTGCTAAATCTATGTCTTTTGTTCCTCTTTTAGAATACAATCCTTCCTTTGTAGACAAGTGAATATCTCTAGCCACTGCGCCTACCAGATAGAAGTCAATGCCAAAATTTGTACACACAGAGCTCATCTCCCTGAGCATCTCAGAGACTAGGGGTAAAAGTACTGGGCTATTCGACATATTTCTCCCTTATACGTATTGCTGTTTCTCTATTTCTGCTGTCTAGGCTGCTGATGAGTTCTGCATAAGCCAACAGTGGAGGCACAGTGCCGTTGCCACTGTCGATTATCTCTTGATTCCAAAACGGCCTTAGGATTTCTACATCACCATTTGGATCTGGGATTAGTCTTAGGTTCTTCATAATTTCAAACCTGTCAATAGTCGAATATAGCGTATAGATTTCTGGTATAAGATAGTTTGTAAGAATCGCTCCTGCCGTTTCCCCGCCCCAAACGATGTCCTGATATGCGACTGTCAGTTCATGCCAGTTGGCACGGTCTTCTTTTCTACTGAATCTAAATTTACCAACCATTTGCTTGGGCCTTAAAACAGACCTGTACATATCTGACCATTTATTTATCAATGCAGTTCTATTGTCCAGCAGTAGGATTGACTGCCCATTTCGGGTACCCATAATTATGTAGCCGTCCCTTTTCATTTCCGAGATGAAATTACCCACATTTCCAAGAGCTACTCCTGATGTATAGGCCATGTTTCTGTATGAACTGTTGAGGATGTTCGGATCCAGCAGCACTGAAAATAGGAATTTGATACCTGCCGGTGCCCATAATTTGGTATCATCATTGTATTTCGGAGGGACAGCCTTTTGGTCGCTGATGAAGACAAACATTGAAAGGGTTTCGATATAGCAATTCCCAGAGGTTTCGATATAACATATATTGCGCTTACGAAGTTCCTCTTTCATTGGAGCAGGAATATATTTTGCAATTAGTACCCTCTTACCGTTAGTCTGGTTTTGCTTGACGATTACCTGATCCAACGTAGCAGTTCTTATTTCGGTTTTTATATCTGCTTCCAAGATACAGGCTTGTTGGCCTTTATTGAGTTCTATGACAGCATCAAAGTTGCTGTTTCTTCCTGTTTGCTGGCTTAATATCTTGGCCGATATACCCGCAATTTCAAATAGCCTGTCCAAAGCTGGATTTAATATATCTTGCTCTTTCATGTTCAAAAAATGTTAACGTTCAAGATACGTGAACAATCAAATATAATGAACATAATTGATTTTATAACATAATAGTAGATTTTTGTTCAAAAAATCATGCTGTTCATGATACATGAACTTCTTTAAAAAATGAACAAAGACTATCACTGTTCGCACTCTATAAGCAGTTTACATCATTAAGTAGGCTGAATTATTGTAAAAATAATTATAAATTTACTGTTGATGAGAGTGCGAGAAAGACATTTATAATAGGGCAAGTTGCCTAAAATAAAATCAAAAATGGAAATAGAAAGTATTCATGAAAAGATGTACCAGGCGTTGACGAAGTATCACAAAGCTGACAAAAATTTTCTATTTACATTCAGAAAAATCAATAGAAACGCAAGACTGGAGAAAGGATATTGGTTTTTGGGTGATGATAATTACCTTGCAGTATCATTTTGGACTGGAAGGGATCTTATAACAAAGATGCCAAAAATATCATTCATTGTACGAAAGGATGGAACCTCGTTATTAGAGTTCAGCTCAAAATACACTTCAATGAAAATGGAGTATTTCGATGAGGCTATGATTGCTGCTGTCGGGGCAAATCCAATAGGGTATGAAGAAGGGTACAGAAAGTTCTATTCCCAGTTCGGTACAGACTTTCTAAAATCATTGCATGAATTTATTCAAACAGATAAAATAATCATTGACAACTATGTTGCTAATGGTAATGCATTCAATCCGGCCGCCTTGGAATACACTGAACAACTGGAGTTCTTGTATAGCGCTGATTTTGATAAACAGTTTAAAAATGTGCTAATTTATAGAAAGCGGCTTAAAGATCGTCAGCGAAAATCGGGCTATTTAAAAAGTTTTTCAATAACAAATTTCGGACATATCACTAATGTCTCTATAGATGGAATCCCGGAAAATTGTCGATGGATTTTCATCACTGGGGAAAATGGTGCAGGTAAAACAACCTTGTTAAAGGCTTTGGCAACAGGACTGCTGCAAAATAATGATAATGGGGAGAAGATAGCGGATGGGTTCGGAAATTTTAGTTTAACTTTAAGTACAAGTACTGTTAACGGTACAGAGAATCATCACGTAACTTATTCTGATGAAATTTTAGATAAGAAAAAAATACCAAAAGGTTTCTGCGCATATGGTCCGGTAAGATTGGTTACTCAGGGCAGTTTAAATTCTCAATATCTTTCAATAGACAGCGAATCAATAGTTAAAAAATTGACCTTTGGACTTTTCAACCCAATCGGGGTTCTACGAGACCTAAGTGGATCGTATCCAATGGCGGTTAAGCCTAAGTATTTCGAAATGACCTTTGATAGTTTAGTAGAGAACTTAGAATTTATCATACCCAATGTGCTACGTGTTATAGTAGAGCCTTTTAATCAAGGACACATTCTGAAATACGTTCAAAAACTACCAAATACAGAAATGGAATCTGAGCCCATAACATTTGAACAGCTTCCATCGGGCACCCGAAATTTTGCGGCGCTGATTGTTGATCTTTTGATTCGTTTTGTAGAACAACAACCAGATATATCAGATCCAGCAAATTATGTGGGGATTGTATTAATAGATGAGATTGATCTTCACCTGCACCCAAAAATGCAGAAAGAAATCATCGAGCAGTTGTCCTCGACTTTCCCAAACATACAGTTTATCGTGACAACCCATAGCCCTATCCCTTTATTGGGAGCACCTCAAAATTCGTGTTTTATAAATGTATCTCGTGACGATAGTAATGATATCGTCGCAAAGAAACTAAATATCAATATAACCAATCTATTGCCAAATGCAATCCTAAGCTCTCCAATCTTCGATTTTGATTCATTGATCAGCAATGCACATAATCCACAAGAAAGATTAGTAACAGAAGATGATTACGATGAAGCGGTTTTTTATAAAATTCTCGAGCGAAAAATAAGGGAAAATACATTAAAGCCTCAATAATGATCTTCCTCTCTAAAAAAAATAATAATAATCCACCCAATGCATTAACGCGTGCCGTTGCTTGTGTCCAAATCAGATCTGCCACGTTAGCAAAAAATGGCGACCTTTACAGTTCATACCATTATGCGGCACAGTCAGTTGTAGATTTGCTACGTGCATACTCCATCCAAGAGGATTATATTTCAGCGAACGAATTAGCAAAATGTAATTATTGCGAATCCAAATTGGAACATGGTGTGACACTTCAAGTCGAACATTATAGACCTAAAGCTAAAGTAGATGCAACAGATAATAACAATGTAGCTCACCCTGGTTATTATTGGCTTGGCTTGGAATGGTCTAACCTTCTCCTGTCTTGTCCAAAGTGTAATGGAAAGGGGGCCAAAGGAAACCGATTTCCGATAAGAGGTCCCAGGGCGGTTCCGGTGCATCCAGTAGACGGGCAAGGGGTGCTTAGTAGATTAGATTGTTTTGCTGATAGGCAACCTCTGCTAGCAGAGGACGCTTTATTGCTTAATCCTGAAATTGATCATCCGGAAAATTTTCTAACATTTAATGCCAATGGGTACATAAGCTCACATGGACAAGATACTCTCCGGGGGGACACAAGTATCGAAATTTACAGGTTAAATAGAGACACACTTGTTGCTGCGCGAATAGATGTGCTGAATAAGTTTATGAAACGGATAAATATTGATATAGCAGCAAGAATGATTGGAACGATTGGGGATGAAACGCTGTTGTACAACTTTAAAGCAATTGTACGTGAAATGTTAGAAAGGAAATCTCCAAAAGAGGAGTTTACCCTTTGGGCAAATCATTTCAACGACAAAGTCGAAGCCTGTGTAATCAGCTTTTTGCCAGTCCCATATGAAATTATGTTTAGACAGGCTTATGCAGAAGTTTTAGCTGAATAACTAAAGCATTTTTTTTCCAACATAGGTAAAATATTTATACGATTGATTTATAATATTTTATCCTTTGAAAGCTTACTGGCTAAGCTTTTCTATTTCGAACAATTGAAGCTCATTTATTAGCGGTTTAAGCTTTGCATTGGTCAATGTTCCCACGTTGGCAATCATTTCCTTAATATCATGGCGTCCAAATGTACATTTACAAGATATAATTCCCGCTCGCCTATATCAGAATGAAGTTCTGTGGATGATAAATATTTTTACAGTTGCAATAATTTACTAACTTTAAATAGTAATTAAAAACCGTTACAAATATTTAACGGGATTTCTTTGATAGTTTGTAACCGATTGGTTAAGATATAGTTATAAATGCGTAGTATCCGTCTGTTAATCAGAGGGTCGCTGGTTCGAGCCCAGCAGAGGGAGCCATAATGGGCAAGCACGGTAAAGCGGTCGCTTGCCCATCTTTTTTTATCTCTAATCTATTGTTAGTCAGGTAGATAATCTGAAATAAGAGGTCGACCTTGGCGGTTCGATGTTGTAGTTCTTCAAATGTGAATTTTTCAGGGAACATCGAACCAATTATTTCTCTCTTAGATTTAATGTCTGATTTACAGTAGATTACATCCAGGTTTGTCAGCTTTGAAATAGCTGTATCCAACACAGTTTCCACTTCTGTTATTGATATTGTTTTAGATGGTAATTCAGAAAGCTGTGATTCTGATAAAAAAATCTTTTTTTCGGCTTCTGTTTTGATTGTTTTATAATCAGTTCCATCAATATCTCCTGACAGTAATAGTTCACGTGCCTTAGTAATTCGATTATTCTGTTCTGTAATCTCTTTTATATACTCTATCTTGCTCTCCTTGTCACTATTTGTTAAGTTGATAAAACTGTCGAGTATTGCAGTCCTAAAATGTTCTACTGATTCCGGTCTTAAAACGTATTGTTGCAGCTCTGTAATGAAGAGTTCATTAATAACCTCTGCTTTCTGCCTGTAGCCACATGCAGATGAACAATGATAGTAGTAATAATAATTATTTCTTCCTTTTGAAGCACTAGCGCATAGTGTCCGACTACAATTAGAGCAATCTATAAAACCTCTAAGGGGTAGCATATTATTAGACAAAATAGTGGTTTTAATCGTTCTTTTCTTACCATTAAGAATATCTTGTACGTCATAGAACAACGACTGTGAAATAATGGCTTTATGTTGTCCTTTAACCGCGAAGGCTTTTTCATCCCCGTAAGCTGAAATTGTGATTAAACCGCAATAGACAGGATTCCTAATGGTTACTAAAAAATTGTTTTTATTACAATGTAGGCCTAATGCCTTTGCTCTCTTATAAACTTGCTCAGTAGAATACTTTCCGTCAGCAATTTCATGGAATGCCCATTTCATAATACGTGCCTGTTCCTCATTAGGCTCAATAAATCTAGTCTTTCCATCCGGCGTGCTACGATTTCGATAGCCAACAGGAGCCTTAGATGTCCATCGACCTTCCTTTCTTGCTCTTCGCATCCCAAACATTGTATTTAATGCTCTTCTATCATTTTCTATTTCAGGGGCAGTAAGATATATTGCCAGCATCATTTTGTTCTCTGGAACGGACATATCTAATGGTTGCTCAATAGCTTGTGGTTCAACGCCGAGCTTTTTAAGTACACTAATCATTTGATATGCATCGGGTGCATTACGACTGAATCTATCCCATTTTGTGAATAGAATAAAATTGGTTCTATTACGAAATTTTTTAAGATGTTCGATTAGCGAAATCCATTTCGGGCGCATAAATGTTTTGGCAGAATGGTCTTCATATATAACTTTTCTAATTTCAATTTTATTTAGTTCGCAGTATTTCCTTAAAACTTCTTCCTGGCTTCGTTGTGAATAGCCTCTATCTGCTTGTTCATCTGTACTCACTCTGATATATAAATCTGCTATTTTCATTTTGTAAATATTTGATTTACAATCAATTTACTTAAAAAATACAATAAGTCCAAATATTTTTCTGCCTCTTTTTTTGATATTTTGATACCTCTTTTATCGAGATCATCTATAACCATTTCGGGTGTAAGACTTCGCTTTTCTTCTTTAAATTTTTCCATCGGTGACTTAATAAAGAGTAATAATAGAAATCTTTGATTTTCCTATTTGACAACCGAATAGGTAGTACCCATAAATATTTAAGTTCTTGATTAAGGCTAAGTCTGCAAACTATTTAATAGACCAGAAAGTTAAACTGATTTTTTCTGTGAAATCGGCTTGAAGTCTATTTATGCAATCATTATATTAAAGTGATTAATTTCATAGTGCAAATGGATATATTTACGAAAAAGATTATTAAGGCCATAGATAATTTGCATGGCGTAGATGAAATTAAAAAAGGAGTAGCGGTACATATCATTAAATATCTGATACCCTTAAATTTGAAATGTATTACATTTAGGATTAAAGACCTAATAGATTTTACTTCTTTAGATTATAATCTTCTAAATCAGCCTTATGATACCTTTCGGAATCCTACAGGTTTTGAAGAGGCTATAATTATTATTATGGATATAGATTGTGATAGTTTTGATAAGAATAAATATCTGTCTTTACTAGAATCAACATTAATGATGTTAATGTCCTATAATCTGCGTTGGGCAAAATCAGAAGGCGACAGTTTTGGCTTGAGGACCAGAATTTATGGTTATCCTGTCTTTTGCAAAATCTCAATGCATACTACTAAGAATGACTTTTTTGCTAGCAGTTTTGAAGTCGAATTTTCCGATGAGTTTTGGTTTGGTTATCAAACGAGTAGAACAAATATTGGCTAGTTTTATTGACAACCAATGAGGAGCTCTCAAAGAAGAAACTGATAATTAAGCAACTGCGGATGTTTTTAATGGGTTTAGCTCTATTTTTTTATTTGTTACTTATGTTATATGCTAAAGTTAATCTTAGCGTATTTTAAAATGAATTTACAGCGGTGTTACCAGTTAAATAAGCAATATCAAATCCCAAATTTTTATGCTTTACCCCGAAACCAAAGGCAAAATAGCTGTTGTTGCCTTTGTTCGGATTTTGATAGGAATATCCAGCACGAAGTGCAAATTTATTTTTAATTGAATATTCGCAACCAGTAGCTAGTTGAACTTCTTCTAATTCTTCTGGAAAGCCATTTGGTGCGTCGCTGAACGAAGTTAAAATACCCTTTAAAACAGATTTTTGATTTATATCTGTTTCTGCTGCGAAAGATGCCGTAGAGCCTGATGGCACAAGTAACTTGCTTAAATCCAGTGCAAAAGTAAATTTGTCGCTGTTCCGATCAAAAAATGTAACGGAGCTGCCAAGCCTAAGATTGCTTGGTAGATAAAACGAACTATTGTTTTGATTCTCATAACTCATTTTTGGCCCTATGTTTTCTATACATAAAGCTAATCCAAAAATAGCCGGACCGTTAAATAAATGAATTTCATTATGGTAAAAAAGGGAAACATCAACTGCTACACTGTTTCCTTTGTCTAACTGTGCAGAGTTTGTATTTGCGGAATAAAGGCTAGAACTTATAAATGCTAATGTGGTTGCTAAAGAAAATTCAGGGCTCAATTTTCTTGAGAAGCTCATGTTTAATGCAAGTTCATTGGGCTTTAAAATACCACTAATTTGTTGATCTACCCCAGAAAGCTCAAACTGACCATACGAAAGATATTTTAATGAAGCGCCAAGTACATTACGATCATCTATTTTCAGGAAGCCATCCGCCGATATCAGTTTTCTATCCCTAGCCAATCTGTTTAGCCAAGGCATATATGAGATAGCAAAGCCCATTTTTTCGTCTAAAAAAGCAGTTCTTGCCCAATTCAAGTTAGTAACTGTATTTTGTAAAGATATAGCCGAACCTGCCCCTGCCATAGCGGAAGTTCTTGCATCAGGCGCTACGAGTAGAAAAGGAACAGCAGTCGTGATATAGCCAGGGTTTCCATTTATGCCTCCAGATTGAGCACAGACTTGAAAGCCAGTAAATGAAAGATAAAAGAGTAGTACCAAATACCATCTGTACATAAACAATGCGTATATAGTTTGTAATGATTAGTAAACTTCTTTGTGGGGCATACCTTTTTTGTACACCCCATAAAAGATATTTAATGCTGAATAATTATCTGTTTTTTTATAACTTCTTTATTCTGAAATATATGCAAGAAATAAGTTCCATTTGGAATGTCGCTTGTATTAATGGATATATCATCGCCTCTTTCCGAAGAAAGGCTTTTGAGTACTTTAGAACTCTGATCAAAAAGTCTTACACTAAATGGTTTATTAATTCTGCCATCGCCCACTTTTGTTGTATTTGCATCCAATTGGCTTGAAGCATTGTTTTGACTAACGTTTAATGTATTACTAGCGGGATTTGGAGAGGCAACAAAACTAAAACACGGATTTATATTTACAGTTAAATTAGCTGGAGCAATGCTTTCACCGCAACTGTTTGATACTTTTAATTTTAATGTTGTAGTAATCGAACCTGTAATTACTGTAAGTACAGGTGTACCTTGGCCTGTTACAATAGACCAGCCATTTGCCAGTGCAGTAGGCGGAATTATCCAGTTGTAATTCGTAGCCCCAGGTAATGCAGTTACACTATATGTAGATACAGTATTAGAACAAATATTGGTTTGGCCGGAAATAGGAAAATCACCTGCTGAATAGGTACCTACTGAAACTTGTTTTGCAGGCAAATTGACACTACCACAAGTTGAATTTAAAGTAGCTACCAAATTTACCATACCGTTACCAATTTTAGTAACCGTAGCCACATTGCTTGAGGTACTGATGTTCACAATGCTAGACGGAGTAGCAGACCATGTAACTGTTACGCCTGAAGGTAAGTTTGAAACTGAATAAGTTGCGGTAGTACAAAATTGGTTTGGGCCAGAGATGGTGACGTTGGCTAGCGCCATTTGAATGGCCTTAAATGCATTTAATCTTCCATAACCATAAGTGTTATCAAAGCCAGACGCCCCCATATCTGTGGCAGATTGTTGGAGGATGGTTCTAACTTCATTTTCTGTTAAATTTGAATTAGCCGAAAGCATTAAAGCAACAGCGCCAGACACCTGCGGACATGCGGCCGACGTACCACCAAATCTTGACGTATAATTCCCTGTTTCATATCCGTTACTCCCCATTCTGTCCGTAGTTGTTACATCTCCAATTAAGTTAACGTCGCCAGAAGGACATACTAAATCCATCTCAGATCCTCTGCTGCTATATTCCCAAATGGCCCCATCTCTTTTAATGGCACCAACCGTAATAACTCCCGGTAAATTTGCAGGGAAAGTAACCCCGGAAAAACTTTGATTGCTATTTCCAGAAGCAAATACTACAATGCTACCCTTCCCATTTCTTCCTAAGGTCCGAGCATTATTAACGGCTTGAGCTATACTACTGTCATAAAAATTTTGGTACGGAAAACCCCATGAATTACTTAAAACATCTGCATTACCACCAGTAGTTAAATAGCTCCACGTAATTGCAGTTGCAATTTCTGAAGTGGTATAAATACCAATAACTCTAACTGGAACTATCTTTGCATTAGGAGATATCCCCTTAATTCCCAAATCATTATCATGTGCAGCAGCTATTATACCTGCACAAGCAACGCCATGTCCGTCGCCGGGATTTATTGGCAACCCGAGCGTATTGTTGCTGCCTGGCGTATAACCTATTAAAAGACTGCTATTTAAATCCTCATGTGCATCTACGCCTTGATCCAAAACTGCAACTTTTATATTCGAACATCCTTTTGTTAATGCCCATGCCTCAGGAGCATTTATATCAATATTATTACTTTGATTTAGATAATACTGTTGCCCATATAATGGGTCAGTACCGTTTTTTTCGATCTTAACTATAAAATCTGGCGTGCACCACTTAACTAAACCTGTTTCATGTACCGCATTTGCCGTTTCAAGTGTAGAAATAGGAGTACTAACATTAAATAAAAAAGCACCATAATTCAATTTGTATAATAATCTTAAATTAAATTTAGACGCCAATTCATTTAGATCTGTGTTTTCTTTTGGCATAACCACAATATTTCCACTCATTAAAATTGGCTCCTCGTTAGAGGCCATAATAATAGAGGGTATTGCTCTATCAGTATCTATTCCCATCTTATCTGGTTTAATTTCTGAAGCAAAATCTACCCGATCTAAAAAAGGAGTTAATGGCTTTATACTTGTTGCTGTCGGAATATTTTTAAGTTCCAACATCTTGGACACTGTTGTCTCGCCTTCCGTTTTTTGTGATTTTATTGACCATGTAGTATAATTATAGTTCACAGCTATTTTCTTGTCAAAATACCAGTAATAAGTATTCTGTGCATAAAGGTTAAGATTGGGAAGCATTAGTATAAAAAGCAGAAAGCAACCGAAAGAAAGCGTTTTTTTAGACATATTTTATAAGATTAAAAGTTTATGGATTTTTGCAATCATTTACAGAGGTATAATCCCCGATTAGAATTTTTACAGGGCCAAAAATAGTTTGACAGATATTTTTATTTAAATCTTTTTCTTTATCCTTATCGTAATGATATTTTACATAAAAGACTTTATCCTTGACATGATACTCCTCTGGAATATTCAATAAAGCAGCTTGATAAATTGTTTCTCCGTTATCAAGTTTAGATTTAGTAGCATCTGGATTTGGCTCGATAAATTCCACTAAAACGCCCACATTTGGGCAATAATTAGAGATATAACGCACTTTGTAGCATTTCTGCTCGTTGTTATCTTTCTTACAAGATGCACCAATTAACAACGGAAATAGAAGAATTAAAAAATACATTTTTTTCATAAGATATTGTTTTGTGTAAAGAGTGGTAAGGTTTGCTAACGAAAGAAATACGGTGAAAAATAGTGCTTCGCTACAATCATATTTCTATAAAAGATATACCAGTGGTCGAATAATCTGAATTTAGATTAGTCACAAGTTGGGAAACTTGTGTACTGGTAAATCCCCCAATACCAGTTGACGTTCTTATAATATGAAAATAGACACGTATCTGTTTATCACAATTAGCTGTAATACCAGCTCCTTTTAATTGAGGTTTTTCGACCGATAACAGATTAGAGTTATCTGTAGTAGTACAATGCCAAGAAGATTGCGCTTGACAAATTGAGGCAATAGCAAGTATATTAATTACTAATGCGAGTAGCGTTTTTTTCATAGTAAAGATTTAATTTTTCTTGATTTCTGTTATTTTAATTTTCTTATACGGTCTATAGATAGTAGCGCTGCCACATATAAAGTCTTCGTCTAGCAATGTATATTGAATAAATACAACTATTTTATCTTGTTCAAATTCTTTAGGTAAATCAATGGGAGAATAATATTTGTCATTTATTTTAATTATCCAACCACATCGTTCTGTTTTTATTGGCCCGCCATCTAAAATTGTTGCTTCTGTAAGTTTGTCGTTTATTTGCTTTTTACAGGATGCTCCCATTAACATTGGTAATAGAAGAAGTAATAAGTACATTTTTTTCA
>Ga0157371_10002680_pt1 | contig 16842 bp, 9 predicted proteins | sample C45metaG_FD_113462 | JGI IMG/M metagenome (GOLD analysis project Ga0157371, IMG submission 113462) | Corn rhizosphere microbial communities from Kellogg Biological Station, Michigan, USA - C4-5 metaG | ecosystem: Host-associated > Plants > Roots > Rhizosphere > Soil | place: USA: Michigan...
GAAATCTTACAACGCTGGCAAAAACCGGGCGATGTTACCACCGTGCCTAAGTTGATCTATGGCCAAAGTAATAACATCAACCAGGTTGGTCTTGCTACTTCAAGATTTGTGGAACCAGGAGATTATTTAAGGTTGCAAAATCTTATCGTCACTTATACGGTTAATTCAAATGATGTGAAGAAGTTAACGAGTGGCCGCGTTCAAAATATCCGTTTGTACGTACAAGGACAAAACCTGCATGTTTGGACGAAGTATAGCGGTGCAGACCCCGACAATCACAGCAGCACAGGCCTCGAAAACGCGGCATTGCCTCCGCAGATCAGGACTATTTCATTTGGATTGAACGTAGGGTTCTAAACAAATTATTTACATTAAACTATTGACACAATGAGAAAGATAAGTCTGATATTTTTAATGGCTTCTGTCGGTGTGTTGAGTTGCAAAAAGGTTTTGGATGTGCAGTCGTATTCCTCCATTACCGACGCAACTGCATTTGAAAATGCTGACAGGGCATTGCTGGCACTCAATGGAGTGTATGATGCAGCACAAAGTGGCGGATATAACGGTGGCACTGAAAGGCGTGGTTATCCATTTGGATCGGCCAATATTGAGCAGGGTGATGTAAGAGGCGAGGATGTGATCAATGTGGCTGCTTTTTACCAGGCCACTTACCAAAACACACACAATCCTTCATCGGCTAACGCGGTTGCTCTGTGGGACAACACCTATAGTTTGATTAATAAGGCTAATGTTGCGATTGATGGTTTCAGAAATGCGGGAACCTCCGGCGTATTAACTGCTGCGGTTGCTACCCAGTACGAAGCTGAATGTCGTTTTCTGCGAGCAATGGCGCATCATGAGCTTGTACTAATGTATGCCCGTCCTTATCTAGATGGCAATGGGAATAAGCTTGGCGTTCCTTACCGCGACAAGGCAAATACGAGCGGTGCTGCTGTCGAGGAACTCAGAAAAACTGCAAGGCCGACGGTAGCTGAAGATTATCAAAAGATCCTTGCTGACCTGGATTTTGCTGAAACCAATTTACCCGCTGGAACTGCCGGTACTGCTGTAAATACTTACCGAGCTACTAAGGCAGCCGCCATTGCTTTGAAGATGCGGGTGAAATTGCACATGGGCGATTATGCAGGTGTAATTACTGAAGGAAACAAGCTCGTTCCGGCTACCGCTCCTTTTGTGAGCCCGATTGGTGGATGGACACTAACCGCAAATCCCGATGGACCTTTTAGTGCAACGGGTGGAGCGAATAATTCCAAAGAGAATATTTTCTCGATCAAGAATGACCCCAATGACAACATTAGCGTCAATGGTTCATTAGCCGGCCAGCTTGGGCCTGCCAATTTGGGCGGTCGCGGACTAGTTGCGGTTTCTCCAATTATCTGGAATAACCCTGCCTGGAAGTGCGATGATAAAAGGCGTGCTCTTTTATACGTTTCAGGAACCAATAACATCAATGGCACCAGCATCATGACCATCAAGTATAAGGACTTTACCAACCGTGGCGATTGGGCTCCGCAGATCAGATATGCAGAAGTTCTGCTCACCCTGGCAGAGGCCGAAGCCCGCCAGGCGGCAGGTGTGTCCCAGAGAGCGATTGACTTGTTGAATGCAGTGCGGAACAGGGCCCTTGCTAATCCAGCTACGGATGCTTATACCGCTGGCAGCTTCGCCGACAAAGTCGCGTTGGTGAAGGCTATTTTAATGGAAAGAAGGATCGAGCTACTGTTGGAAGGATTTCGGTGGGGAGATATCTCGCGTCTAACAGGCGAGAATAATGTCAACTACACGATAGGCGGTGTTCCTGCTAAGGCAGCGAATGGCACCCAGGGTGCAGCCATTTACAATTGCGGAGGAACTTTCACTCCCACACAGGCGGCAGTTCCTTATAGCGACTACCGGTTTATCTGGCCCATCCCGGCAGATGAAATAACACAGAACCCGGTGATTACACAAAATCCCGGTTATTAATGGATCACGACTGTTTTATCAAACCTCTGCCGATTGGCAGAGGTTTTTTTGTCTCCTCTAAACAGACATTGATTAAAGGTTTCTATTTATGGATCCGTAATTAATTGTACTTGCCGGGAAAATATCTTAGAGACTATTTTAGTTATATAAAATCTATTCACGCCTTAAAATGCTCGTTTCCACAAGGTTTTCGTGCCGCTAACTGGTATTATTGATGACTTTAAACGATATTTGTGTCGCTAAACAGATTGGCTGACGAGTATCCAATTCCTAGACTGCTTCACTTGAGAAACCACATTTTCTTCAAAAACGTCTGGAATCCACTCAGACGGCTTTCCTGTTATTATTTTATTTAATCCTTTAACGAACATGAGAAGACTTCTTTGTGTGATGCTAGGTATGCTTGTGATCTGTTCACAACTCTTAGCGCAGAACAGAACTATTTCCGGCAAGGTTACCGACGAAAAAGGTAATGCGGTCGTCGGAGCATCTGTACTTATCAAGGGTACAGGCAACGGAACCTCAACGAATGAAGCAGGGGAATTTTCCTTTGTTACAGACCAGGCAAGCCCGGTGTTAGTAATATCGGCCATTGGTTACGGAACGACTGAAATTAAGGCCGGTACGACGGCTATTGCAGTTGCCTTAAAGCCACAGGACCAAAACCTGGCGGAAGTAGTTGTTGTGGGATACGGTACCCAAAAAAGAAATACGACTTCAGGTTCTATCGCAACGATCAAAGGAAAAACCTTTGACCAGGTTCCCGTAGCCTCTTTTGACAACATTTTACAAGGAAAGGCAACGGGTGTGCAGGTGACCGGCGTGAATGGACAGCCTGGAGCAAATGCCTATATACGCATACGCGGTGTCGGTTCTTTAACTGCAGGCCAGCAACCGCTGGTAGTTGTAGACGGAGTGCCCACTGAAAACCTGAACCTGATCAATCCAAACGATATCGCCGACGTGTCTATATTGAAAGATGCGGCTTCCGCCTCTATTTACGGATCGAGAGGTTCTAACGGTGTGATCCTCGTCACGACCAAGAAAGGCCGAGCCAACAAACCACAGGTTTCTTATCGATTCCAGGTTGGCCAAAAGTCTAAAACGCCTGATCATTTTGAACTGATGAACGCGCAGGAAAAACTGCAGTATGAAAATGACATCCAATATACCAATGACTATGTGGCTTCGGTTATGGCTGCTAAGGGATATGGAAATGACGTAACCACATTAACCGATGCACAACGTAAGGAAGTATGGGATGAAGTGTTGAAGAACCAGGTGAACTGGAAGGACCTGATCTTCAGGAATGCTAATCTTCAATCACATGAATTAGTGCTGTCTGGCGGGGCGCAGGGAATCACCTATTATTTTTCTGGTAACTATTATAAAGAGCAAGGTATCGTGGTGGGCTCTGACTACAGGAGAATCAGCTCGCACCTTAATGTGGAGTACAAGCCTTATAACTGGATAAAAGTCGGTACCGATATGAACGTTGCTTCAGCCAAAGACAATGTGATCAGGGACAGGTATAATGCGCAAAACCCTGTTTTTGCTTCTTATGCATACAATGCCTATGAACCTCCGAAAAATGATGATGGTACCTGGAATTATACTTCGCAAGGTTTTAACATCCTCGAAGCCATTGAGAATAATCCTGAGAACAATCATCGTCTAGGTGCTTTAGGAAACGTTTTCCTCGAGATAACCCCGGTCAAGCAACTGACTATCCGCAGCCAGGGCGGTTTGAATTATGTAAACTATCAAAGAGAGTATTTTATTAAGCCGGGCTCTATTTTGGACCAGTATGTGGGAGATCCTACAGCAAGAGGTTCCAAGACCGACAATGGTAGCAATGATCTGACGCGTATCTGGACGAATACAGCAACCTGGAACCAGACCGTGAATAACGCACATAATATTAATATCCTGGTTGGTTCGGAATTTAATGATGATGATCTCAAGAGCTATTCTTTCAGCTCAAAAGGTTTTCCTACTCCTGATGTGACCACTCAGAATAATGGATCAACCCCGACAGCCGCTACGAGTGCGGAATCAGGCTGGTCGCTCTTTTCATTGTTCGGACGCGGACGATACAATTTCCAGGAGAAATATTTTGTTGAAGGCACATATAGAAGAGATGGATCTTCAAGGTTCGGCGCCAATAAGAAATATGGTAACTTCTGGTCGACAGGTGTAGCCTGGGATATTTCGAAGGAGCAATTCTTTAGCGTGAACGCCTTGAATTCACTTAAGCTCCGTGCTTCTGTGGGCACCACCGGTAATTTCAATATTGGAAATTACCAGTCTTATGGCTTATACCAGTATGTCAGCTACAACGGACAAACAGCATCTATTCCTTTGCAAGTGGCTAACCCTGACCTGACCTGGGAGAAGAACTTCAATTATGATTTTGGTGTTGATGTTGGAGCATTTAAGAACAGGCTGACTGCCACAGTTGAATATTTTAGCAGGAAAACTTCGGGCCTGCTTGCTGATGTTCCAAAATCATTAACCACGGGTATTGCTTCAAGAATCGAGAACGTGGGCGAGATGAAGAATCATGGTATTGAAGCGACTGTTGGTTACGATGTAATCAGGAACAAAAATGTTACCTGGAACGTAACCGGCATGGTAACCTACCAGAAGAATGAGATTACTAAGCTATATAACGGTACCGACGAATTGTTCGTTGGGTATTATACAAAATACAAGGTTGGGTTACCCCAGAACGTTTTCTTCCTGAACAGGTGGGCCGGCGTTGACGAACAAACAGGCGTGCCTCTTTATTATGATAAAGCTGGAAAAGTCACGAAGACCTTTTCTTCGGACGATGCCGTTGAAATTGGAAGAAAATCTCCTGATCCAACCTATTATGGAAGTTTAAGTAACTCGGTTAGCTACAGGAATTTTGCTCTGAATGCAGAACTGTATTATTCGATCGGTGGCTATACGTACAACCAGGTATGGGCTGACCTCGTATCGGATGGTGCAGGTTACTACCAGAACCAGGCTAAGGAGGCTTTGAACTATTGGAAAAATCCGGGAGACAAAGCACCAAATCCTAACCCGATCGCCGCGAATTACACCGTGCAGTCAACCGATCGTTTTCTTGAGAGCACAAATTTCCTTCGTTTAAGAAATGTGAGTTTGTCTTACACGACTCCTATACAAATAAAAACCTTCAAACTCCAGGGCATTCGAGTATATGTTCAAGGACAGAACCTTGTCACTCTTACCAAATTCCATGGTGATCCTGAAGTGGGTATAGGCAGCACCGAGCAAACCTATAACAGGCCGGGTGAATACACTCTATATACATACCCTCAAACAAAGGCAATAACATTTGGTGTTGACGTGAACTTCTAATTTTTAAACTTATTCAAATGAGACTAACTAAAACTTTAATATTAGGATTCGGTTTAGTGATGTTGGGCAGCACCGCCTGTAAAAAAGATCTTACTAAATCACCTTCGAATGCCGTTGATGTCGAACAGGCGTTCAAGACGGAGAACGATTTTCAAAATGCTGCCAAGGGTATTTACCAGCGCATTGCATTCCAGCAAGGTTATTATGGCGGCGACATGATCATTGTTCCCGACCTATTGGCTGATAACCTGATTACCAACGCCAACGGCCGTGGTACGTTCCTGAATACCAGCCGTTGGTTGTACAATGGTGATAATACAATTTCATTGTTTAGTTCCGGCTACAATATCATCAGGGCAACGAACGGACTTTTAGAGAATATTAATAATGGTGTGCTGTCAGGAACGGTGAAGGACAATTTAAAAGGAGAAGCTCTTGCTTTAAGAGCGTGGGTGCATTTTGATATCGCGAGGATGTTTGCCAAGGTTCCGACGAATCCAATCAACCCTGCGGTCGATCTTGGTATTCCTTATGTTACGAGTACTGAAATATCAGCCTTGCCTCCAAGAGAATCAATTGCGGATGATTACAACAAGATTGTAAAAGACCTTACCGATGCTTTGCCTTTGGTAACTAACTCAACGAGCACCGTTGCCAATGGTCGGATCAACAAGGCTGCAGTTGCCGGTATACTTGCAAAAGTCTACCTCTACATGGCAAAATACCAGGAAGCGGCTGACGCAGCGACGACTTCGTTAAACCTCAATAGCAATGTGGGTAAAAGAGCTAACCTTCAAGGTATCTTCAAGGATGCCACAAATGAAGGTGTTCTGTTTAAAACAAGGATCCTCGATAAGGACAAGATTACTATTGGTGTCAATTACAGCCAGACAGTTGGAGGTAGCGTGAAGTCTGAGTTTGTTGCCACGAAAGACTTTTATGATATGTATTCGGCTGATGACATTCGAAAGTCTGTCTACTTCCAGGTGAGTCCTTACCAGGGTGTTCTCCAAAACCATATCGCCAAATATTTTGGAAGAGCAACCGGAAACCTGAACACCGTGGATGCGAAGGTGCTACGCGTGGCCGATGTATTATTGATCAGGGCTGAATCCTACGCCCGTCTGAACAAACTGACGGAAGCCCTGGCAGATTTGAATGCCCTGAAGGCTGAAAGGTATGCCAACTATGTTCCTTTTGTAGGAACGCAGCAACAGGTATTGGATGAGATCTTAAAGGAAAGAAGACTGGAACTTGCCTTTGAAGGCGATCGTTTCTTCGACCTGAAGAGACTTAATTTGCCGGTGTCAAGAAATCCTAACTACGGAGACAAAGCCGACGGAAGTGGAAATAAGTTCCCTTCATATGCTTTGACCTTGCCTGCAGGCGATTATCGTTTCCAATTGCCAATTCCGCAGACCGAGATCAACGTGAACCCGAATTTTAAACAGAATCCTGGGTATTAATATTACAATAATGAAACTCTAAAGCCGGCACTTGTGCCGGTTTTTTTTGCGCCTGTCATGACCACCGCAGCAAAAGGGTCCGGTAGGATAAACAAGACAACATTCCCCGTCTAAAAATATTCGTGCAGCTATCCAACCAATTCTTTGGTCTTTTGTTTTTGGACTTTCACACTCCGTGTCTATTGAGAAAAGTTTAATGCGCTACCCTGCGCCTGCTTTTGCGTCTTCTTTACTAACTGAAAATGACATACAGCATGGCAAAATTTTTCTCGAGTGGGTGAAAGATGTCCACCCAAAAGGGCAGGTTTGACCTTAAAGTTCGCGCGATCGGTGCTTTGAACCACCAAAAGCTGGATTCGGATTTGCAATTTGCGGCTTCAGAAATGTTGCCGATATCGGGCTGGTTTTAAGAGTTTAATGTCCGCAAAAACAACACTTTACGGTTTCGCCGTCATTATTTGCGGTTTCAACAATTAATTTTCATTAATAGTGAAAATTATTTATCGATCCACTTATATTCGTGCAACTAAAGCGAATCAAATCTTGTCTTTCAGTATCCGAAACTTTTTCGGATTGGACTAACTGGACTGTTATTAATCTTTTTTTTATTGATAATCATTAATCTTTAATTACAACAACACATGAGAAGACTGTTATTCTCTTTACTGGGGGTATTCTGCTTTTGCGCCCAGCTCCTCGCTCAAAATCGAACGGTGACAGGTAAGGTGACGGATTCTGTAGGAAATGGGGTCGCCAATGTCTCCGTATCAGTCAAAGGAACAAGAGTCGGAACAACCACTGACAACGGCGGTTTATTCTCTTTAAACGTTCCTTCCAATGCTAAAACCCTGGTCGTTTCTTCGGTAGGCTATCAAAACCAGGAAATTTCTATTGACGGAGTCAACAATGTTCAAATTAGCCTCACCAATGTCAACCAGGCACTGAGTGAGGTGGTTGTGACGGCCTATGGTGTTACGCAAAAAAAGGCTTTCACGGGTACAGCCTCAACTATTTCAAACGACAAGTTTAAAGATCTACAGGTTTCAACAATCACAGGTGTTTTGCAGGGAAACGCTAGTGGTGTTTTGGCGGTATCTTCCAACGGACAGCCTGGAGAAAGTCCAACTATCAGGATAAGGGGTGTGGGTTCAGTGAACGCTTCTTCCGATCCGTTGATCCTTGTTGATGGTGCTCCTTATGGCGGTAACATCAATAACATCAATCCAAACGACGTTGAAAGCATCACGGTTTTAAAAGACGCTTCTTCTACTGCCCTATACGGTTCAAGAGCTGCTAATGGCATCATTTCTATTACCACCAAAACCGGTAGGGGTACTCCAAAAGTTTCTGTTTCAGCCTTAAACGGTTGGTCAAACAGGGCAATCAATGATTATAGCTACTTAAACTCCGGGCAATTATATCAGATGTCCTGGGAAGCTTTAAGGAACCAAGCGATCATTACGCCTTCCTTGGTTACTTCAACAGGCTCGAAATCGCCCGCAGATTATGCTAGCAAAACCGTTGCAGGACTGCTCGTATATAACCCGTTTGGCGTCGCTCAACCTGTTGACACTTTAGGTAACCTTGCGACTACAAAAGAGTTATGGAATGAAAACTGGTCGAATGATCTCCTTCGAACTGGTTATAGGCAGGACTATAACCTCGCAGTGAGTTCTGGTAATGATAAGTCCAGATATTATATCTCCGGCGGGTACCTGGATGACCAGGGTATTCCTATTGAGTCAAGATTTAAAAGGTATACCGGCCGTTTGAAACTCGATAACAAAATCAACAACTGGCTTAACCTCGGATTGAACACTTCCTCAAGTTGGTCTACTCAAAATTACCCGGCTCAAGGTGGTTCCGCTTACAGCAACGTAATCGGTTGGATCCGCGGGGCATCCAGCATCTTTCCGGTTTATCTTGTTGACCCTGCCACGGGTAATTATATCCTCGATGGCCAAGGTAACAAACAATATGACTACGGTAACAATGGCCCACTAAAGCGTCCTTACGGCAACTCTGTTAACCCCGTAGGTACGACTTCCATGAACCCAACTTCTTACGATCGCCTGATCATTTCGGCGAACGGTTACGGCGAGGCTCAGATCATGACAGGGCTGAAGTTTAGAACTCAGTATGCTGTTGATCTGAACCAGATCGGTCAAAACACCTACTACAACCCGTTTGTAGGAGATGGTGCTGCTTATGGTGGTAGAAGTTTCAAATCGAGAGACAACCAGTCCACTCAAACCTTCGATAATACGCTCACCTACGACAAAACTTTCGCTTCTATTCACCGTATCAACTTCCTGGTTGGTATGGAGGCTTATAAATACCACGAAAGCTATGTCGCTACTGAAGCAAGAGGATTTACTTTCCCAGGTGCCACTGACCTGGCCTATGCAAGTACTCCCTACTCCGCTACCTCTTCGACTTACGACAACAGGATGGCGAGTTACTTCTCTCGTTTAAATTATGACTTAAGCGACAAGTACCACATCTCTGCTTCTGTTCGTAGGGACGGTTCCAGCCGTTTCGCTGACTCAGTACGTTGGGGTACCTTCTACTCCATCGGAGGTGCTTATAACATCATTAAGGAAAGCTTCTTCCCTGCTACAAAAGTTCTTAGCGATCTTAAATTGAGAGCTAGCTACGGTACGACCGGTAACCAGTTCTTATCAGGTTACTTCCCCTATCTTGGTGGATATGCAGCCGGTGCAAACATCGCAGGTTATGCTGGTTCTATTATCAATAGCGCAACCAACGGCAAGCTCACCTGGGAAACCCAAAAAGACCTCGATCTTGGTATAGACTATGGTCTATTTACAAACCGTATTACCGGTTCAGTCACTTGGTTTAAAAGAACGTCAGATAACCTCCTCTTCAACCTTCCTCTCGCTCCCTCAACTGGTTTGAACGGTGTGAATGCGAATATTGGTAAAGTGGAGAACCACGGCGTTGAGATCGACATCACTTCTCAAAACATCCGTGGAAGAGAGTTCCAGTGGACTACAAGCATCAATCTTAGCCACATCAAGAACAAGATTCTTACGCTGCCCCAGGCTTCTGTTGCAGGTTCCGGATTCAGCAACCTTATTGTTGGTGAGAGCCTCTACAACTTTTACCTCAGGCAATGGGCTGGTGTAGATCCGGCAGACGGAAGACCTTTATGGTATATGGACAAGACAGATGCTAATGGTAAAGTGTACAAAGACACTACTCATACCTATGCTTCTGCTACACGTTACTACAACGGAAGTTCTCTTCCTGACTGGACTGGTGGTATGACGAACACGTTCCGTTACAAAGGCTTCGATTTAAATGTATTGATTGCCTTCAGCATTGGTGGTAATATCTACGACGCAGACTATGCTGGTTTGATGTATGCATCTGTGGGTAATCAGCCTGGTCAAAACTGGAGTGCGGACATACTGCAAAGGTGGCAAAAACCTGGTGACATTACTAATGTTCCAAAGCTTACAACAACTACCGATTACTCGGCTACCACATCATCAACAAGATTTTTGTTCGATGCAACCTACGCAAGAGTAAGAAACATCACATTAGGATATAGCCTGTCGAAAGCGATCATGAGCCGCGCACATCTTAATAATGCTCGTGTATTTATCGACTGGCAGAATCCATTCACATTCTTTGGAAGAAAAGGCTTAGACCCTGAAGCTGGCTTAAGTGCTATCACAAGCAATACATCCAGTGTGTATAGGACAATGTCTGTAGGTCTAAACTTTGATTTCTAAAAACAAAAGATACTAATCGATATGAAAAAATATTTCATCATAGTAAGTGCATTTGCCTTAGCACTCACGTCGTGCTCAAAAAAGTACTTAAACGAGATTACACCCAACGACGGCTCTATTGCCACCAACTTGGTGTTCGTAAACAAAGCAACTGTCGATAATGCCATGACCGGTTGCTATTACTTAATGCAACGTTACGTCTTCAATCGTCAAAACATGTACGGATGGAAGACGGCCCAGTTCAATTTCGATATGAGGGGCAACGACCTCATTTCCGACCCGGCTAACTGGTGGTTGTATGAAAACAACTGGTCCGACAATGCCTACGGACGTATTGCAACAGCTGATCGCAACGCGCAGATCTGGAACCTTTGCTATAAAGTCATCGATAACGCCAACGCGATAATCGAAGGCGTTCCATCTATTTCTGAAAGTCAATCTGTAAAAGACCAGTTGACGGGAGAAGCAAGGGCTCTTAGAGCCTGGGCCTATTTCCAACTGGCTCGCATTTACCAGTTTACTTATGCAAAAGATCCAAACGCGCCGGGAGTTCCCCTTCGCACCAAGAGTGTATTGACTTCAACTACGGAAGAGTTAACGGCTGGTGTACCAAGGTCACCTTTGAAAGATGTGTATGCCTTGATCACTTCCGATCTTGAATATGCCGTAGGTGTAATGACCAGCACAAGAGTTGACAAATACAGGTTCAACAAGAACGTTGTTCAAGGTATTTTGGCCGAAGTATACCAGGAGATGGCAATGTCGGATGCTACCCTCTGGACTAAAGCAGTTAGCAATGCTGTGGCAGCAAGAACAGGCTTTCCTCTGATGAGTGCTGCTGATTATAAAGCTGGCTTCAATGATGCAAAAAATGCAGAGTGGATGTGGGCCATCCAGTTCAACGCTTCGCAATCACTTTCATTCGCCGGTTTCTTTGGTTATATCGAACCAACAAATACACCGAATACATCATTTAAGCCTCGTTACAATGATATCTATGTGAATTCAACATTCGTGAACCTGTTCAGTGCGACTGACGCCCGGAACGTGTTCCTTCCAGCCCCGGCCCAAAGCAGCTCAAGACCTTGGAAAAAATGGGTTACAACTAAATTCCAGGACAACGCCTCTCAGTCAGGCGATCTGGTGGAAATGCGTTCATCTGAAATGTACCTGATCGAGGCAGAGGGCCTTGCACAACAGAATCAGTTGGAACCTGCAAAAGATGCTTTATACGTGTTGCAATTGAAAAGGGATCCTGCCGCAGTCCGTTCAACTGCTGCGACAAAAGATGCCTTGATCAACGAAATCCTCGTTGAACGCCGAAAAGAACTGTACGGTGAAATGGGCGTCGAGTATTTCGACCTGAAGCGCTATCAAAGACCGCTGGTTCGTGATGGTATTCAGTGGGCGATGTTGAACATTCCTTCTACCGACAACAGGTGGAGATGGCAAATACCTCAAACCGAGATGGATGCCAACAAGGCCTTGACCGCTGCGGATCAAAACCCTCTATAACCCCAATAGAACTCTAATAGCAAAAAGGCTGTCGATCGACAGCCTTTTTTGATTTCGATAATTCTCGTTTGACTCAGGTATTCCATTTCTTCTAAAATGGACTCGATAGAACTTTACTTTCTCATTTCGCCAGGGCGCTTTACAGTCATCGACATCCTTTGAATCCTTCAGGCCAAGGGCGTTTTATATTATACCTGCGCGTCCTGTTCACTGGGTTATCAAGTTATCGAGTAGTTGCCGAGCAGTTATAGAGTACTTACAGGACAGCGACTTCGTAGTAGAGTAATGTTAACTCGCTGTCAACTCAATATCCAGTTGCTCTCGGGAGCGTCGGGAGGTTGACTTGAATAGGTCTTCGCGGTCCTCAAAAGAGCGCGGCTTCGCCTAACGAAATTGTTAGAAAAGGAATGGAACCAGCCACGAAAGAGTCCTGGAATCAAGGGAGAGATCTGTCCACTGTTAACAGCATTGCAAGCAAAAAGCTCAGGCTCTATGGAACATCACTTCAGAACCTCCTGTAACTTCTGTTGCAATTCCCTGCCTCTTAGTTCTTCCGCTATGATATTGCCGTTGGGATCAAGTAAAACATTGTAAGGGATACTCTGCACACCGTACATGGCGGCGGCCTGGCTTTCCCATCCTTTTAAATCACTCACGTGATTCCACGTCAATCCATCCGCGTGTATAGCCTCTAACCATGACTGTCTTGCCGTGTCAAGCGATACGCCCAGCACTGTAAAGTTTTTGTCCTTAAACTGGTTATAGGCAGCCACCACGTTAGGGTTCTCCATCCGGCAAGGGCGGCACCAGCTTGCCCAAAAGTCAACCAACACATATTTGCCCTTTAAGGACGAAAGCGACAGAGGCTTTCCCGTAGTATCAGCAAGTGCGAAATCGGGCGCCTTGCCGGGCCTCAAGGTCTTCTTCCAGTCCTGTAATGTAGTATTGTCAGGGAACTTGCTCAATGCCCTGTCGACTATCTGTGATACTTCGCTTGGACTAAAACCGTGCATTCCATAGCGCGTAGCAATCTGCTGAAACGTTGTAACGGCATAGGTGGTCAACGATGGACTTATATTCTTTTCCGTAAGTTGAACCACATAGTGCTTCATTGAATCCGATGCCAATTCATACCTAACCGAATCTTCACGCTTAAAGCTGTCGAGACTATTTTGTTCAATGGGGGTAGATGCATGTACGCGCGACAATGAATCATAATGCTGTGAGTATTGCGATAACAGGTTGAGCTGTCCACCCACCATCTGGTCAAACTTCACGAGTTCCTCGCTGGCCGGCGAACCGTTTACAGTATAGACGTGTTTGAGATCGGCCAGGTCGGCATTAACATTAAGCTTCCTGGTGTCGTTAATTATAACCGCGAATGGCAAACCAGCCTGACCTGCCCTCAAACTATAAATGCCTTCTTCCTTTGTGGTGGTACTCAGTCTGAACTTTCCCTTACTGTCTATCTTGGAAGAATCGATGATCAACGGCCGCTCACTGTTCGCAAGATTTTGCTCCAGGTAGATCATCTGGGCATCTGTATTCCTCACAGTTCCTTCTACAGTGAATGTTGTACCCGACTTGGATGTACATGAAATGGCGCCAAGTACTAATAAGGCAAAGACAAGTTTGCGCATCAATTATGCTTTTAATTTTTCAATGATTTTCTCAGTAACCAGTTTGGCGTCTGCTTTTCCCTTCGACAGTCTCATCACCTCCCCAACAAATAAACTAATCAATCCCTTTTTCCCTTTCCTGTATTCGGTGATCTTTTCAGAATGTTTCGTTAGAGCAGCGTCGATGAGTTGTTCTATTTCTGTCTGTGAACTTTGAACTTCCAGTTGGTTGTCTTTTATGAATCGTGTGATATCTAAAGAGGGATTTTTTAATACAGCAGGAAAGACTTGTTGAACGGCAATACCATAACTGATCTTTCCTGCATCGATCAAATTGATTATTTCCGCCACCGTCTTAGCCGGTAGCTTCACTTCGTCGAGCGATACTTCGCTTGTGTTCAAATGGTTTCTTATCGGACCAAGTATCCAGTTAGCGCTAGCTTTATAATTACCCGACTGTTTCGCCAACTCAAAAAAGAAACTGCTCATCTCTGTATCGTTCGACAACTGTTCCGAGTCGTAGGCACTTAGGTGATATTCTCCAACCAGCTTTTCCTTCACCTCTGACTGCAAAGCAGGCATGGCACCACGAATTCCTTCAATCATCTCGTTGGAGATGAAGAAAGGAGGGAGGTCAGGTTCAGGAAAGTAGCGGTAACCATCTTCATCTTCTTTCACGCGGATCGAATAGGTACTAAAACTGTTCTCATCAAATCCCCTTGTCTCCTGCACTATTGTTTTCCCTGCTTCGAGAAGTTCTACCAGGCGCTCGCTTTCATGCTCAATGGCTTTCTTTATGAAACGAATAGAATTCAGATTCTTTACCTCCACCTTGGTTCCCAGCATTTGCGCGCCCTTTTTCCTGACCGAGATGTTCACATCGCAACGCAGACTACCTTGCTCCATATTGCCATCGCACACATTCAAATGACGAACGAGTTTGCGCAACGTGGTAACGTAAGCAAATGCTTCTTCGGCGCTTCTCAGGTCGGGCTCTGTAACGATCTCCAGCAAAGGCATTCCGGCACGGTTAAAATCCAGGTTGGAGAACTCGCTGTTCTCATCATGGATGCTCTTGCCGGCATCTTCCTCAATATGAATCCTGTTGAGTCGTATTGTTTTAACTTCCTTCCCAACTGCGATGTCTACATGACCACCCTTACATATCGGCGTAGTATGCTGGGAGATCTGGTACCCCTTGGGAAGGTCGGCGTAGAAGTAATTTTTACGCGCGAAATAGTTGTGTTGAACTATTTCACAGTGGCAGGCTAGTCCCAACCGTATCGCTAGTGAAATAGCCTCCTTATTAAGTCTCGGCAAGGAACCAGGGTAGCCAAGCGAAATAACACTGATCTGGGTATTAGGCTCTTTGCCAAACTCGGTCGTATCACCACAAAACAGTTTCGTCTTTGTCAGCAGTTGGGCATGTACCTCCAGCCCCACCACAATTTCATATTCATCCCTCTTTGGCATCGGGCAAATTTAATTCATTTGCTATACCCATACCTGTTAATGAAAAACCCCGGTTCCTTCCAGAACCGGGGCAGTATCATTAATCAATGACTTAATATCTATAAGGCTGGTAGTGCAATTTCACGCTTCACCACTCATCACTCATTACTCATCACTCAATACTCATCTTCCACTTTCTCACAAGTCCGCCGTCTTTAGCTTCCTTGGGATCTTCACTTCTATATTCTCAGTCGAATTTCCCCTCTTCACTTTAAACTTGAACGAGCTTTTGTCCCTGGCTGTCCTTGTAACCTTAAGGACATCGTCAGTTCCTTTTATATCCGTGTCATCTATACCAACTAAAATATCACCTTCCTTAATGCCCGCTTTTGCAGCCGCACTTTCTTCATCTACATCCAACACTTTAACACCGTTACCATCTTCGGTGTCCTGGATTGACAATCCAAGTCTCGGTCTACCCATGGGATTGCCATAGCCTTCCATAGGCATCATCTCTTTAAATTTCTGGTTAAGGTCACCCATCTGGGCAAGGCCCATTGGAGGCATCGTAAAGGTGTTCATACGCATACCCTTCCACTTGGTTAACTCGGCATTTGTAGTTTGTGTCTTGCCATCTCTGAGGTAGGTGATGCTAACCTTTTCACCAGGCTTATGACTGCGTACAGCCTCCGTTACATCATCAGTGCTCTCAATTTTACGGTCTCCTATTTTAGTTATGATATCGCCCTTCTTCAAGCCGGCTTTCTCGGCAGCGCTTTCGTTGGTTACTGATTCCACTTCGGCACCCTTGTCATTCCCTTCTGTCGTTACTCCCAACATAGCCCTGTTTTCGTCTTCGCTGAACATTGACATTTGATTGCCGTCCATATTAAAGTTCCACGCTCCTGCTCCGGGCGTGCGGTTATACATCCTCATTCTTCCCGGACCGCCAACGATTGTATTTACATTGACATGAACATCCTGGTTGTCCTTTGCGTCTTTACCGTTCACTTTTACCTTGTCGCCATCAATTTCGATCGTCGTCTTTTGATCTGTATTTCCATTGCGAGTAATGACAATGGTTTGCATTTTTTGATTACTCTCAACCTTGTCCTCTTTGCTTTTCTCCTTTTCTTTTTGGGCAAAGACAGAAGGTACGGTTAACAATGCAATCCCTGCAATGAATAACCTTTTGACAATAGCTTCTTTCATAACTTGCTTATTTATTATACTACGTTAAGTTTCGTAGATCAAATATAGTGGCTATTCCCTAATTACGAAAGGTTTCGCAAATGTTAAAATGATAGATGGCTTAAAGCAGGGCTTTAACGGCTGCTATGACCTTCAGTAGACCGGAAGCATCCTGGCCGCCCGCGGTAGCCAAAGTCTTCTGGCCGCCACCGCCGCCCTTGATAAGGGGAGCTATTTTCTGTTTTATAATGGCCGAGGCATCGAGGTTCTTCTGCTGGCTCACGCTGTCATCAAAAAGGAGAACGACACTAGCCTTCCCTTCGATAGACGCAGTCAAGGCAATGACAGGAGTATTCACCCTTTGTTTCAACTCAAAGGCTAGCTTTTTAAGGGCATCAGCGTTCGACACTTCAACCACTTCGCCTATAAAGTCCACACCGTCAATCTTTTGTGCTTTTTGAACCAGCTCGGTGCTTAAAGATC
>Ga0157371_10002681_pt1 | contig 16839 bp, 25 predicted proteins | sample C45metaG_FD_113462 | JGI IMG/M metagenome (GOLD analysis project Ga0157371, IMG submission 113462) | Corn rhizosphere microbial communities from Kellogg Biological Station, Michigan, USA - C4-5 metaG | ecosystem: Host-associated > Plants > Roots > Rhizosphere > Soil | place: USA: Michigan...
ACGGCGGCGCGACTCCCGAGAACTTCTACAACACGATCGCCGGCCAACTCATCCTCGAGTGGCACGCCGTATCGAGTGGCGCTTTCCCGAACTCGGCTCAACGCGTCCTCGACGGCACCGTCCGCCAGGGCATGGGCCATTTCACTATGGACGCCGAAACGCCGGCCTCGATCATTGCCCAAATTGATCAGGCGATCGCGAACAAAACCGGGCTTCAACTCATGCTCCACCCAAACGAATTGAACAAGCCGGGAAACCTCACCACGGCCGGCCTCAATCAAGTCGTGGACTACGTCGACGCCAAGCGGACGGCCGACACTCTCGCCGTGTTGAGCCCGTACAAGCTCCTGCTCGCCGACGCTACCTAAACAGAAATGGAGACACTCTATGACTATCCAAACGGACTGGGTCGCCGAGGTCGTTGGCAAGGCATTGAACCCAGACAACTTCGCCGAGAATCAATGCGTCGACGTCGTCGATCACTATGGCGAGTACATCTTCGGCGTGCCGTGGTCCGTGTGCGTGGGAGGCGTCCGAGGCGCAAAAGATCTTCTCGACGTCGCTCCCGATAAGTATTGGAAGCGGATCGACTACTACCCCGGCTTTATACCGCAATACGGCGATATCGGCGTCATGGGAGGATCCGACCTCAACGAGTGGGGGCACACGTTCTTTACCGAGTCGGGCGACGCGAGCGGGTTCGACGTGATCCAGCAAGACGGCTTCGCTCCGCCACTCCGCAACGGCTACTCAATCAAGCCGGCTCACCGGGCAAGGCTCGCGTACTACAGCCGAGGGACAGGCTCGCTAATCGGCGTGCTCCGACCCCGGCCGGAAATGATGATCGGCTCGCTTTCGCCGGCCGGCAACACCACACAGGAGGAAGACGACATGTTCACCGACGAAGACCGTAAGACGCTCGCGTTCCTGAAAGAGGCGATCAAGGACGGCGGCGAGTCCATGCTGTACGGTGCCTCGCTAATGAACTTGATTGACGACGTACCCCGGCGAGCAGCTAACGCCGTGGCCGGCTATCCAGTCAAGCGAGGCGACAAGATCGTTCCGTGGATCCAGGACTCGGCCGACGGGACAACTCTCGCATGGAACCTACAGCGGACCGTGTTGCCGGCCATGGCTGAAACACTCAAGATCGACGCCGACGTCCTCCGCGCTGCGTTCGAGGACGCAATCGCCGGCACATCGGTAACCGTCTCGATCGGATCCACTGAGGGGCAGGAGAGCAATGGCTAGGGCGTTTGGGCCGGTCACCGGCGCTTGCACGACCGGCGCGGCCGGCGCAATCCTCCTCGTGGGGATCCTCGACCGTTGCGGCTGGCAGATCACAGCGGCCGAGGCCGGCGCATTGGGAGTCTTACTCTCGGCGTTTGGGGGCTGGCTAATCAAGGGAAAAGGAGAGCATGTTGCCCTCGAATGAAGAGATCACGCTCGGCGAAATCTGGCGGGGGCAAAACCTCCTCAGGGAGGACGTCAAGGAGCTCACCAAGACGATCGTGGCTAAGCCGGACTGGAATGACCTTAAGGACACCAGGACGGCACTCGAGGCCAAGATCGCGGCCGAGGAGGCGACGCGCAAGGCTGAACGTGCTGTAGCGGACAAAGCAATAGCCGCGCTCGAGGACTGGAACAAATGGGCTGTTCGTATTGTCCTCGGCGCGGCTGGGACAGGCGTCGTCGGTTGGGGCGTAACCACAGCAATCGCGGCCGCAACGGCTCGTTAGGCAGCGAGGGCGACTTTAACCGGTAAACCCCCGTCGATAGCAATCGCCGGGGGTTCGCCGCTCTCTAACCAGGACGCGGGGGCGTCGGTTATTCCTGCCCACACCACGACTTGTTCCTCGTGGGGCCGTCCGCGGCCGTTGATCCAGTTGCTCACGGTGTTACGCGACACGCCGAGGGCGCGGGCCATAGCTCCTACGGAAACTCCGGACACTCGCAGGGACTTACGCAAGCGGTCGGCAAGGTCGAACTCGAATCGGAATTGATATGCGTTCATGGAACTTAGCATTGCACTATCACAAGAGTTGACACAATCACAAAGTCTTGCATTAGGTATGTCAGTTTGCACATCTTTGTGCAATGCACAATGATGAACCCATGAACACCAAGTCTGGGGAGACTCCAATCATCGTCGTTCCGTCGCAGCTCATTGGAGCCGCTCAAGCCGCCGAAATCCTCGGGCTTGAACGTTCAACACTCACACGTTGGATCCAGGGCAACCGGATCCAGCCACTCACCCAACTAGACGGCCCTCGAGGCGCTTACATATTCGACCGTCTCGAGGTCGTCGCTCTTGCTCAAGGACAACCCGCATGAAGAACGAAGTTCCCCGGCTCGTGGCAACACGAGACGCGTGCAAACTCCTCGGTGTTACCCGCTCGACCTTGCTCCGCTGGGAGGAGCAAGGCAAGGTCCACCCTCGCCGATTGTTCGGCGGTCACCGACGATACTGGCTCCACGAGATAAGAGACGCAATCAAAACAGAGAAACAGGAAGAGGCAGCGTGAGCAGCAAGGAAGAGTACAGAATACGCCGGCGAGGATCCCTCGTACTGGCTAACGAGACCGTCTATGACAATAACCTCAGCTACACCGCGCTAGGCGTCCTCGCTGTGCTCCTCGCTCGTCCCGACGCGGCTCCCAAGGGTTACCGGACCCTCATGCGTCCCGAGTCCGGCGTCGGCCAAGCCTCGATCCTCTCCGCGTTCCGTGAGCTCCGCGCCAACGGCTACCGGTACCAGTTCTACCGGACAGAGACGTCCCCCAGGGGCAACCGCGTCTATACCTGCACGTACATCTACGAGCTCCCTGTCGACCTTGAGACGGCCAAGGAGGACCACTTTAGGGAGACGGGCCAGGAGCCTCGCGAGGTCGAGGACCGGCGCAAACCAAAGGCCAAAAACAAGGCTCACCTTGCAAGCGTTCCTGATGCACAGGAACCTGTGGCACAGGAGCCCGAACACCACACTCCCTCGTCACAAAACCTCGGCTCCGCTGTCGGTGAGTTTTCAGCCTCTCCAAAAACAGTCGAGGAAATTCCCCAACGCGAGGGCAACGAAAACGACGAAACGCCGAAAATCCTGCCACCACAAGGGCCGGCGAGACAGTCGAATGACGCGGCTAAGAGCCCGTTTGGAATAACGCCTCAGCAAGCTGAGATCAATTCAAAAGGAGCAGCACTCGCGAGAGCCGCTCTCAAAGGCGAGAGGATCGCGGATACAGCATGACGACTACACAGATTCCAAACCCAGAAGTCACCGGATACACCATGGGGATCCTCTGGAACATGAACGCTCTCACTCCTGAGGAGTTCGAGCACGCGGCCGTATCGGCCACGCCGCTCGACGGCGACGCTCTCGCCAGGACAGCAGCAGGAGAGCGCCGACTCGCCGAGGCGTGGAGCATCCTCGACGCTGCCAAGATCGAACGGCTTAGGCGCAATCACGGCGAGATTGACAGGAGCAACCGTTGAGGGACGTAAAAGCAGCCGAGACCAAATGGAAAGAGGCGCTCGAGGTCTCTGCCTCGTGGAACTCTGTAGCCAATCGCCGGCGTGACGCGTGGAGAGCCGCTCCCGCAGGGCCAGCAGCCGAGAGAGCGAAGAAAGAGCTCGCTAAGGCTGTGGCACAGCACAAAGCAGCCAAAGACGCTGAGGTCGCCGCGTGGAGCCTTTGGGTAGACGCTCGAGACGTGGCGGCATAGATGGGCCAGGACTCACTATTCGAGATCCCCGAGTCCGAGGCTCGCGAGAGCCGGATCGTTAGGGCCAAATGGGGAGGTCGGAAGTCCACCGACGCTCGAGCTAAGTGCCGGCTCATGCTGCCGCACGCGTGCCGGAAATGTGGCGGGGAGATCCTGCCCACGGATCCCGAAACCTCATGGCACGCCGGCCACCGAGAGGACCGCGTCGCCGGTGGAACCGAGGACGGGATCGAGCCGGAACACGCCAGATGCAACACCAGCGCCGGGGGCAAGATCGGCGCAGCAATGACCAACGCACAACGCACAACCAAAGCAACACACATCACGAGAGAGAGAACCCCGCAATGGTGGTAACAATCAAGCCCGAGATCCATCTCTACGTTGGCCACGGTCCGCTCTGCGGATATGACGGCGACGTCGTCTCCACAAGCCCGAGCATCTTCGACGTCACGTGTGGCGACTGCCACGACCTCGCAAGCCAGGGGGCAGCAGCATGAGCGTATTGGACAACAGCACAGCACAGCAGATCCTCGACGGTGCCGAGATCGGCAAGCGAATAGCTGTCGTGGTTGAGAACATGCGCGTTGGTGAACTGTTGTTCACCCAGCTTCTCGACGGCAACGACATGCATCCTGACATGTTCAAGGTGTACCGCGCACGCCGCGAGATCCGGACCGAAACGGGTGGCATCATCACGATCACCTCGCAACGTTCAGGCGCAAGTCTCCGAGGTATGTCACTCGACCGCGTCTATCTCGATCAAGCGATCTCGGATCCTGATGTCCTCGCCTCGATCTATCCGAGCCTCGACGTTCGAGGCGGCAATCTCATCCGGTTTAGTCCGTTCGTCGACTGAGTTTTTCGGACGGGGGTCGGAAGCCCACGACCTCCGTCCACTCCCTTTTTCTGCGTAGATCCCTAGATTCTCAGGAGCACACACAACAATGACCAACACAATCGAACCGTTCTTTTGGAGCGAGGCGGGCGAGCTCGATCCGAGCACTGACTTGAACGAGCTCCGCTCCGTAGGAATGTGGGACGGCAAATTGATCGAGACAACGACGGCCGAGGAGCCTTGCTCATGAAAGTCCTAGTAGCTTGCGAGTACTCCGGCACCGTCCGCGAAGCATTCAACGCGCTCGGCCACGACGCCATGAGTTGCGATCTCCTCGAAACCGAGCAGCCCGGCAACCACTACCAGGGCGACGTGCGCGACGTGATCGGCGAGGACTGGGATCTCATGATCGCTCACCCGCCATGCACTGACCTGGCGGTTTCCGGCAACGCGCACATGGCTGCGAAATGGGCGGACGGCCGCACCCAGGCCGGCCTCGACTTCGTCCGGTTCCTCATGCTGCAAACCCATATCCCCCGGATCGCCGTCGAGAATCCCGTCTCCGTGATCTCCTCGCAGATCCGCAAGGCAGACCAGACCATCCAGCCATGGCAATTCGGACACGGCGAGGTCAAAGCAACATGCTTTTGGCTCAAGAATCTGCCGCTCCTCCGACCGACCGACGTCGTCGAGGGCCGCGAGCCCAGGATCGCGAACCTCACGCCGTCCGAGGACCGTTGGAAAGAGCGCTCCCGCACGTTCCCCGGTATCGCTGCCGCCATGGCTGCGCAGTGGGGATCCCTCGAGACGTACGCGATTCAGGCCGAGCTCATGGACTTTGCATCATGACGGCCGTACTTGACGAGCTCCGCGCCGGCTCCATGGAGCTCGAGAGTATGCGTGCCAAGCCACGCAAGCTCTCCGAGATCCCCGAGGGCACGGATATCGAGGCCGCTCACGTCGGCGCACGACTGCAGCGTCTCCCGATCACTCCCCAGGGCGTGCTAGTCGCCGGCGTCATGGAGGCTCGCAAGGACGACGGCCGGCGCAGGTACAAGCAAGTCACGATCCAGATCCCGCGCCGCTCGACCAAAACGACGACGGTACAGAATGTGCTCCTCGGCCGTTGCGCCACGATCCCCGGCTATCAGGTGGTCTCGACCGCGCAGGACGGCACCAGGGCAAGCCAGTTCTTCCGCGACATGATGGATCTCATAGAGGCGCACGCCAACGAGATCATGGAGCTACGCAACGACGAGATCCAAGAGGCGTGGGACGGCACCGGGAAAGAGCCGGCCGAGTTCACGTACAAGGACGCGCTGAAAGAGCTCGGGATCCGGACGCTCTACTACTCGCAGCAACGCGAGTACATCCGATGGATCAACGGCTCCAAGTGGCGCGTAGCCAAGCCGGAACCGTCCGGCCTCCGTGGTGGTGCCGCCAACGCTATTTGGTTCGACGAGGGAGGCGAGCTCGACCCCGAGGAGTCGCCACAACTCCTCGCCGGCGCTCTGCCCATGATGGATACCAAGCAGGACGGGCAGATCATCGTCTCCGGTACACCGGGAACGGCACGTGTTGGCATGTTCTGGGACAGCCTCGAGGCCGCTCACAAGCAGCCGAACAAGCTCGGGATCGTCGATTACAGCGCGGACGAGTTCTGTGATCCCAACGACGAGCGTGTTTGGTGGGAGACTCACCCCGGCCTCGCGTGTGGATTGACCTCGATCGAGACGATCCGAGAGCGCCACGACCCAGAAACCGGCCTCTCGCTACCCGAGTTCATGCGGGAATATCTGTGCATTTGGCCGCCAGATTCCAAGGTAACCGCGTTGAATCTCAAGAACGGGGGGATCACCGAGACGGATCCGCTCGGCGAGCCTCCCGAAGTCGCATGGGGGATCGGCTGGGATATCGCGATCGGGGGCCATGCTGCCGCCGTCGCGGTCGCTTGGTACGACGAGCAGGACGAACCACACGTACAGATCATGGATCACCGCGCCGGCTCTCAGTGGGTAGCGCCGTACGTCGGCAAGGCGATCCAGAAATTCCCGCGCGTGCCGGTCGGCTTCGACTCGATCGGCGAGAACATCACCGTCGCCAACGCGCTCGGCCGTATGCCTCGTGTCAAAACGACGAGGGTAAAGGGGCTCAACATGAAAGAGGTTGCTGCCGCGACGGCGTCCCTCGCCCAGGCTGTGGACACTATGCGGATCCACCACCCAGCACACTCGGGACTCGACACGGCCGTCAAGAACACGACGTGGCGAAACCCTGACGGGAACCGGCTATTCATGCGCGGCAAGGGCATCGAGATCTCGTGCCTCCTCGCGTGCGTCGCTGCCCTGGCGGTCGCCGCAACGGCCAAACGACAGACAGGTTTGGAGATGCCTCGAGCCGCCGTGGGGTAGTGAAAAACATTTTGCATCACTTAGTGCAAAGCACAACAAAGCATAAGAACCCGCGCTAAACCGTCCTCCGGTAAGCGCGGGTTCTTTCGTCGGATGCTTTCTCTCGTGGGAATCTTCAGCAAGGTCTTGGACCTTTTCAAGTACAGCGACACGGCCGGCTTTCCGGAGTCGTACACGACGGCGTCGGTGTTCAAGACAGGCGGCTACCTCTCCCCCGTCATTGCCAAGGATCTCGGCTTTACCGGCGCGGGCATGCCGGCCACGATCGCCGAGGCTCTCGGCGTCCCTCCAATCCACCGGGCCATTGCTCTCTACTCGACGTGCATAGCTCAGGTAAAGATCCCCGACGCCGCTCCGAGCTGGGTCCGGACCGGCGTCGGGTCCATCACTCCCGAGGCTCGCCTCGTCTCGATCGTCCTCGATCTCATTTTCCACCGCGACTCTGTAGTCATGGTCGACCGCCAGGGCGACGAGATCGTCTCCGGCGTCCGCCTCCCGTACGACCTATGGAGCCTCGACCCTGTCGGGAACATCATGATTCCTGCCCTCTACGGCGGCGAGATCCCCGACCAATCCCAGTTCATCTACCTCTCCTCGTACATGCCGCTCGGGCTCCTCGAGGCAGCGTCCGAGACGATCGAGCATTACCACGACCTCAAGAACACGATCCGCTCACGCGGCAAGAACCCGATCCCGCTCGTACAGCTTGCAGTGACGGCCGAGTTTGACGGCTCGAAAGAGGAGCTTCAACAGGCTCGTGAAGACTGGACCGAGGCACGTCAGGATCCTAACGGCGCGGTCGCATTCACCCCGCCAGGAGTCGACCTCAAGACACCGGGGGCCGACTCGGCCAACGACGGCGGCGCAATGCTTATCCAAGCACGCAACGCCGTACGCCTCGACGCGGCCAACTTCTGCAACCTGCCGGCCGCATTGCTCGAGGGCGCTAACGGCGCGTCAGGCACGTACGAGAACACCCTGCAAACAAAGGACGAGCTCGTCTCCCTCTCGTGCGCCCAGTGGCTCACGCCGATCTCCTCCCGACTCAGCCAACCGGACGCCGGCTCTACCGGGCCATGGACGTTTGACACTTCCGCGCTCTCGGGCTCCGACGCCAAGGGCAATACCGGAACCGCCGTAGCAACACCTATCCAAGGAGAAATCACAGCATGACTGTTGCCCTACTCGGTGAGCTCCTCACCGCATCCGAGGCGGACCGTACCGTCACTTACAACCTCCTCACGTTTGGGGAACCCGGCCGTACCAACAAGGGCCGCGTAACCGTCGACAAGGGGATCCTCGAGATCCCAGTCGGCGAGCTCCCCATGAACGACGAGCACGCTCCCGAGGTCAATGTCGGATACCTCACCGCGTCCGAGTCCGAGAGCAACATCACGGCGACCGTCAAGTACTACGCCACTCCCGAGGGAGCACGAGCTTTCAAGGACGCCACGACGGGCAAGCGGACGGGGATCTCCATGGAGCTCCTCTCTCCCGTCATTCGCGCCGGCAAGGTATCGCCGGCCGGCTCGTCGCTGCCGCCACGGTCGAAAAGCCGGCGTTTCCGTCCTCCATGCTCCTCGCCTCCGATATCGGCGAGATCGGCGCGGATCTCGGCGACGCTCTCACCGCGCTCGAGGCCGGCGATACCGAGGCCGCGATCGCCGCGATCAACGCAGCCAAGGACAAGGCTGCCCAGGCCACCTCCAACGACACAACCCAACCAGAAGGAACTAAAGTGCCTGACACGCTCAACGCCTCTCAGCCGGCCAACACCGCGCAGCTTCTCGCCTCGCTCGTAACGCTCGGCGTCAACGCCGCCAACGAGGCCAAGACGCCTAAGCCTGAGGACAAGCTCACCGCCTCCGATATCACCCTTGACAAGTTCGCCGGCATCATGCGCGGCACGTTCGCCACGACCGACGACCGCCTCAAGGCTGCCGCGTTCGACGTCGTCACCCAGGCCGATATGTACGATCCGACCTCCGTGCCGGCCTACCTCGGCGAGTTGTGGGCCGAGTCGCCGTACAAGGAACGCTTCGCGCCGCTCGTCGCTACCGAGAACCTGACCGGCATGTACGTCGAGGGCTGGCGCTGGGTCGAGGGCTCTCAGGCCGTCGTCGACAACTGGGATCCCGCCTTTACCGGCGCACGTCCCAACGAGCAAATGACCGACATCCCGACGAGCGAAATGCGCGCCGAAAAGGAATCATGGCCGGCCAAGCGTATCGCCGGTGGTCGCCGGATCGACCGCGTAAACATCGACTTCCCCGTCCCCGGCGTCATGGAATCCTTGCTCCGCAACGAGACCGAGTACATCAAGCGCCGCCGAGACGCTCGAGTCCGCGACGAGCTCATTGCCCAGGGCTTCGCAAACAAGGTCGTCGGCACCGGCTCCGATATCGCTACTCCGTTCGCAAAAATCATCCTCGGTGCCATGCACGTCATGGAGTACGAGATGCCGACATACGCGATCGTCGGCAACGACCTCTACCGCCAGATGCTCTCGACCGACATGCTCGAGAATCTCGCTCTCCTCGAGACGACCCTCGGCCTCGAGGCCGGTTCCATGGCCGGCTTTGTGATCCAGCCGGCACCGATCACCTACACCGCGTTCAACGGCCGCGTCACGGTTGGTACCAAGCGCGCAACCGTCCTGCACGAGCCGGCCGGCGCTCCGATCCGCGTCGACGCTCAGGAGCTCCTCAAGGGCGCGATCGATCAGGCAGTGTTCTCTTACTACCTCCTCCGCTCTGACGAGCGCGGCGGCGTCGTCGAGGTGACCTCCTAATGGTGCATCCCCTCAACGAGCTCAAGAACATTCGGAAAGCGACGGCCGAGCTCAACAAGGTCAAGCGTGCCGCCGACTCCCTCGGCAAGATCCTCACACCCGAGGAGGCCGAGGATCTCCGCCAGGGGATCGCAATCGTCGAGGGCGAGCTCGTCTCCCTCGGCGAGACCGTCGCCGGCCACGACGCGCTCCTCAGCCGGATCGTCGAATACATCGACCTCCCCGAGCTCGAGGAGCCGGCCGACGATCCCGCCAAGGATCCCGAGGGGATCGCTCTCGTCGAGGCGATCGTCGAGCGGAAAGCCGAGGAGGCCGAGTAATGGCTAAATTCCACGTTTTCCCCGCCAATGACTACGCCGAGTTCGACGTCGTCGAGGCTGAGCGGCTCCACGAGTTCGACGGTTGGGTCATCCTCAGCAATGAGGACGCCGAGGAGGTCGCGCGTTTCCGATCGGATCGCCTCTACTCCGTGATCCGCAAGGACGCCGAATAATGTCCGAGCTCGTTGGTTGGCTTGATCCGCTCACCGACTTCGAGACGTGGGCCGACGCTCCCGAGCCGGCCGACATGGCTCTCGAGATCGAGACGGCATACATCAAGTGTCTCGCTTGGGCTCCGCACCCTATCCCCGACCCGGTACCGGCTAATTACAAGTACGCGCAAAAGCTCCTCACGCAGCATTTGTGGGCTCGTAAGAAAGCCGGCGACGGCGACGGGTTCGGCGCGGACGGCTACATGATCCAGACGTACCCGCTCGTGCGTGAAGCGTTCGACGCTCTCAGGCCCAAGCGCGGACCGCTGGCGGGGTTGCTGTGACGGATACACCAGAGCAGCAACTCGCCGTACAGGTCCAGGGGGACAATGCCGGCTGGATCGTCAAGGACTACCCGACGAAACCCTCACAGGTGACCAAAGGCAAGACGGCCGTCTCGGTGTTCCGCTCCTCGATCCTGCCAGCCGCTAACCGGACCGGCCTCGACCACGAGCTCAAGGTCAACGTCTTCGTCGGACCGACCGAGGGGCCGGCCGCTGCCGACGCTCTCCGAGAGGCTCTCGACGGCGTCATGCTCTCGATCGAGCGGTACGCCGGGGGCAGCTTCAAACGGGCCGACCTCAAAGTCTTCGAGGACAAATTTCTCGGCTGGGATATCGACGTCACCGTCACCTCAGACAACATCTACCGCTCAACAGTGATTCAGGAAAGGTCAAACAATGGCTCTGCAGCCGCATAACGTCCTCATTATCGAGGACGTCTCTCTCACCCTCGGCACCAAGGAATTTTCCACCGCGTGCGACTCGGTCACCCTCACGCCGACGACCGGCAAGTCCCGGTGGAAGCCGGTAAACGGCAAGAAAAAGACCGTCGTCGCGGATCCCGATTGGGCTCTCGGGCTCAACCTCGGCCAGGACTTCGACGAGGCCGGCCTCCTCCACGAGCTCATTGTCAACCACGGCCAGAGTGTCCCGTTCATTCTCAAGCCGAACGGTGCCGGGGGGGTCGCCAAGGTCGAGGGGTTCGTCACCCTCGAGGCCGGCGCGATCGGCGGCGCGTCCGAGGCGATCGCTACCTCGGCCGTGACGCTCGACGTCGACGGCAAGCCAACGTTCACATGGAACACGGCCGGCTAACGTGGGCTCCATCTTGCAGCCAAGCGCGGCAAGCTCTGAGACTTTCAGGGCTGCCGCGCTTGCGCTCAAGCTCCTGCCTCGCGAGGCACGCAACGAGATCAACCGCATGACTCGTGCCGAGATGAACCCCGAGTGGCGAAAGATCATCGGCGAGAAAGCCACCTCCAAAATGGACAGGCTCGTCCTCGCCAAAGGGGCCAGGGTAGCGCCAGGCAACCCAACCGTCTTGATCGCCGCCTCGAGCAAGAGGCCACTCTCTGACGGGCTCGTCCCCGACGACAGGGACATAGCGGCCGCGTTCGAGTTCGGAACACCGGACCGGAACAAGAAAGAGACGTACACCCGCAAGGGCTCGACCGTGACGCGTCGGACGGAAAGACAGCTCCCGTGGCGCACAAACGGCCGCGTCGTTTACGCCGCTTTCGCCGAGATCGGTCCCCGGCTCGCGTCTATGTGGATACAGACCATCGTCCGAAAAATCATGGAAGCACACGAGAAATAGGATCCCCGCCCAGTGGCAATGAAAATTGAGATCGTCTCTGACGTCTCCAAGGTAGTCGCCGACACGGCCAAGCTCGCTGACAATTACGACGACGTCTCGGACGCGCTCAAGGACCTCGCTCGGGACGGCGAAAAGGCCGGCGAGAAGATCGAAAAGGCGTTCAAGGACGGCGTGGGCGACCGGCTCGAGAAAAGCCTCGAGGAGGCCGGCGACGAGGCTAAGAAGCTCGAGCGGAAAGCCGACTCGGCATTCGACTCGATCTCGAACGACGCGAGGAAAGCCGGCCGCGACGTCGGTAAATCACAGAAAGAGGGATTCAAGGAGGCCGGCGAGGGACTCTCCGAATTCAAGGACGAGGCAAACTCGACCGCCAAGGAATCGGCGGCAAGCTTCGACGGATCCGCTGAATCAATCGCTGACGTCTTCCAGGAGGTCGCCGCTAACGCGTTTGCCGGCTTCGGGCCGGCCGGTGCCGCTGCCGGCCTCGCCGTCGACGTGGGCATGGGTATCGCCATAACGGCAATGCAGGACACGGCCGAGAAAGCAACGGCCATGAAGCAACGCGCCGTGGACATGATCGACGGGATCAAGGAGGCCGGCGGGGATCTCGCTGACATGGATCTCGCGGACAAGATCATCGGTTGGGGCCGAGAGGTCATCGAGGACAACTGGATCACCTTTTGGGCCGACGAGTCCTCGACCAACTTCCAGGAGATCGCCAAGCACGCGAAAACAATGGGGATCAACGTCTCCGACGCTATCCGTGCCGCTGCCGGATCAGCCGAGGACTCCCGGAAACTCCTCGACGCCACGGCGCAGACATACCAGGATCTCAACCGCGAAATCGAGAAAGGAACCTCGGCCAACGAGGACGGCATGATCGTCCTCGACGCCTCGGCGGAAGCGGCCAAGCGCAAGCGGGACGCACTCGACCAGCTACGCGGCAAGGCCGAGGAGAACATTAAGGTCACCGGCGACGCCGTCGATATCTACAACATCGAAACGGACGCGCTCAAGGGCACCGAGGAGGCCGCGAAACGGGCAGCGGACGCCGTCAAGGAGAAAGCCGACGCCTCGGCGGAAGCGGCCGGCGCTGCCATGGATCTCACCACGGCCGAGACCGAGTACGCCGAGAAGCTCCCGCAACTCAACGAGGACATAAAGAAAAACGGCAAGAACCTCGATATCAACACCGCTGCCGGCCGAGCCAACCGGGATAGCCTCGTGGATCTCGCCAAGACTCAAACCTCGCTGAGGGACGCCGCGATCGGTGCCGGTGAGGGCGTCGAGCAAGTTACGGCACGAGTCCAGGTAAGCCGTGACGCGTTCATTAATGCTGCGATCGCGGCCGGCCACAACGAGGACTCAGCGCGTGCTCTCGCTGACTCCTACGGCTTGATCCCCGGCAATGTTGAAACCCTCGTCAAGGCCAACGGAACCGAGGAAGTCAAGGCCCAGATCGAGGGGATCCCCGAGGCCAAAGACGCGACGGTCACCACGACCGAGACCGGCGCGGCCGAGGCGGGAGCCAAGATCGACGCGGCCGCGACCGACAAAGAGGCCACGATCACCACCACGGACGCCGGCACCGCCGACACAACCCAGGCGCGGATCGAGGGGATCCAGGGCAAGGACGTAAAAGTCGACGTCCAGGACTTCAACACCGTGCAGCAGACACAGGACCGGATCAACGGGCTCCAAGGCAAGGACGTAGGGGTCCGCCTCTACATCTCGAATGAGTTCGAGTTTGCTGCCCAAGTCGGCCGGCTCACCGCGCCCAAAACCCAGTATGTGAACCTCGTCCCCAGAGAGGGAGCGCCGGCTACGCCATGACCACTATCACCGCAACACCGGACCCGGCAACGGGGCAAATCACCGTCACGATCGCCAAGACCGAGGCCATAACGTCCTTGATCCGCGCTGACGTCAACGGCACGCGTCCCGTCCGTGCGCCGGCCGGCGTGTTTCCCTCGGCCGGCACGTCCGGAACGATCACCATCGTCGATCACGAGGCCGCTTTTAATGGCTCCGTGGTCTACCGTGCCGGCACTGCCGCGCCGCGCTGGACTGGCTTCACCGGTCCGCAGCAACCGCGCTTCACGCTGCCATTCACACCTGAGATCACACTCGCCGTCGACGCCGTCGATACGTACAGCGCCGGCCGTGAGTCCGCCTCGACCGTTCACGAGATCCTCGGCCGGGAGGACGACCCGATCGTCGTCGCTGCCGGCATGAGATCCAAGCGCGGAACCCTCGAGATCATCCTCGACTCCTACGCACAAGCGGCCGAGCTCGAGAACCTCCTCAGCCTCGGTAAGCCGATCATGTACCGTCAATCCGAGAACCCCGGCCAGGATCTCTATTTCCACGCCTCGAACATCTCGATCGCCTCCGACGTGCCGCACTGGAAAGTTTCGGCGAGCTTCGTGGGGATCCGTCCACCAGTGGGAGACCGCGCCGCGTTCGGCACATGGACGTTCACGACCCTCGCCGCGCTGCCCTCGGGCACGTTCGGGACCGTCGCGGCCGGCTATGACTCGTTCGACACGCTCACCAGCGGGGAGGCGCTATGACCACCGCGCCGTACGCCACGATCGCGGCCGAGGCCGTCAAGGGCAGCCTCGAGCACGTCGCCGAGATCATCGTCGACCCTACCGGGGGCGCGTCGTTCACGCTGCCGTGGGAGGACTTGCAAGTCACGTTTGCCGAGGACTGGACGCCGCACATTCAAGCCTCGATCACCGCTCCCGTACCCTCGGCCGTGCAGCTGGATCTCCTCGACGCGCGGATCAACTGCCGGCTACGGATCAACGCCGGCTACCGCTACCAAAACGGGACGCTCGACGTGCAACCTCTCGCCGATCTCGGGCTCCGCACCAGGGGCACGCGCCGGCCGGACAACACAGTGCCGCTCACAGCATCCTCCGACGAGGCCAGGGCGCAGGATCGCCGGCGCTCCGAGGCGACCGCGCTGCCGGCATTCACCGGCATTAATGCGCTCGTCCAGTGGTTCGCGAACTACTCGATCTATCCCGCAACGGCGACCGTCGTCTCTGACTTCCCAGCAGCACAGGGAGCCACGGCCGTCGCCGGCATCACGGCCGAGGTTGGACAGCCAATGTGGGACACGGTCGCCGACGCGGCCGCTCGAGCCGGCGTATGGGTCCACTGTGCAGCGGACAGGACGTGGAAGGTCCGGTACCGGGCCGTCAACGGCGCGACTCCTCAGCACGTCCTTGAGGTCGGCAAGAACGGCACGATCGAGGAGACCGACTCCAAGATCGAGCGTGGGCCGTGGGCAAACCAATCAATCATCGAGTACGCATGGACGGACGCGGCCGGCGTCGACCACAAGATCTACGGCCGCGCGCGGATCTCCTCGGGCCCGTACTCCGTGGACGTCGTCGGATACAAGACCGATCACATAGTCATAAACCGCGCCGTCACCCAGTCCCAAGCCGACGCCGCTGCCGCGACAAGGGTCGGCCAACTCGTCACGCGCGGCCGCTCGATCTCGCTCCGAGCGCACTCGGCTTACTGGCTCCGGCCAGGGATGACAGTCACCGTGAAGCTCCTCACCGGGCCGGCCGTCGACCACATCATCCAGAGCATCACTTTTGACCTTGGAACGGGGTTCATGCAGATCGAAACCCGCCAACCACTAGACGCAACCATCACAACAGGAGAGTAAGAAATGGCAACGCCGAACATGGCATTTACCGAGGTTCCCGCCGACGTCGCTCCCGACGTTCCCTACTGGACAAACAAGGCGCTCCGCGAGGTCGATACGGCCGTCTACGCGAACAAGACCAAAACCGACGCCAACGAGGCCAAGCTCAGCAATGCGCTGTACTACAGGGGCGTCCTCGCCAATAACACTGACTTCAACACACTTACCGATCAGAGCCACAACGGCTTCTACACTCTCTCGGCCGCGAACACCTACCCTAACGCGCCGTTTACCGGGTTCGGCGGTGAGTTGCTCGTCTTGAACTCTGGCGCCGGCACTGGACGCCAGGAGGTCACAAAAGCGAGCTCTGACGAGTGCTACACCAGGACGTCTAAAAACTTCTTCGCAACCCCGAAGACGTTTGGAATCTGGCGGCTCGACGCGAATATCGTGATCGACATTGTCGCCGGCCAGGATCTCAACGATCTTCGCGTGAACAACGACTACATGATCCAGTCGACGACGGTCGCTAACAGCGTTCTCAACTTCCCGCCGAACATCCCCAAGGGGCCGCTGTATCTCCGCGTGAGGGCCACGGCCGGGGGCATCGTCTTTCAGCAAGGCCAGAATTACGGTGCCGGCGCGACGACGGTCTTCCGGTCGACGCTGGACGTCAACACGACCCCGTTCCCGTTCGGCGACTGGAAAGCTCCTCTCACGGCCGCGCCGGTACAGGTAGGACTTGCCAACAAGCTTCGCCTCGACTCGTTTACTCAGCGCATGGGAGGCCGATTCAAGACCGGCCAAAAGGGCGCGGTCGCGTTCCGGCTCGATCACGGACTCAATAACGCGTACAACATTGTCCGGCCGATCCTCGAGCCTAAGAACGTCCCGTACGGCATGGCGATCAACGCGAGGAACTTTGGCACGGGCGAGAACAATGCCGTCACTGCTCCCATGATCGACGCTCTCGCGGCCGGTGGGCTCGCCGAGGTCTGGAACCACGGCGCACACCACAACGACGCGACGGCTTACTCGACGCTGTACGACGTGATCGTCAACGGGCTCCTCGAGCTCCGCGCTCTACTGCCCTCGTTCTCTATCGACGGTTGGCTCGTCCCCGGCGTCGGCGTCGGATCCACCAACTACGCCGGCTTCCACGGCGGCGCGACTCCCGAGAACTTCTACAACACGATCGCCGGCCAACTCATCCTCGAGTGGCACGCCGTATCGAGTGGCGCTTTCCCGAACTCGGCTCAACGCGTCCTCGACGGCACCGTCC
>Ga0157371_10002682_pt1 | contig 16834 bp, 16 predicted proteins | sample C45metaG_FD_113462 | JGI IMG/M metagenome (GOLD analysis project Ga0157371, IMG submission 113462) | Corn rhizosphere microbial communities from Kellogg Biological Station, Michigan, USA - C4-5 metaG | ecosystem: Host-associated > Plants > Roots > Rhizosphere > Soil | place: USA: Michigan...
AAATACAGGGGCCTGCGCCGAAATTGTGTCTCATTTTTATAGTGATTTTTAATGCTTGTAAATGTAACAGTTTTATATTATTTATTATTTCGAATTCTTGAACTTTATAATCAATTTCAAATTGAATTGTCGGCCGGTTAAATAGTTAGGAATAGCATATTGTACGTTATCTACATCTTTAAGCCATAAATATGAAACCGTATTGTTTATATTCAGCAAATTAAATACCTCTAAATGAGCAGAAAACGAACTAAAATATTTATCCAGCAATCTCGGTTTTTTTACTCCGGCATCGTCTAAAAAATCTTTCGAAAATCCAATATCCACCCGTTTATAAGCAGGGATATTAAAATTGTCCGAATAACGACGTACAAGAGGTGCACCTACAGGCAATTTTGAACCATATAACATATTTAAATGCACCTTATAAGTAGGACTGCTCAATAACCTGTCCTGAAAATAGACCGAAAAATTAATCCTTTGATCAGTAGGTCTTCTTAAATATCCCCTATCGTCATTCAAAATGTTCTGATTGGCTTTCATTAATGACACTCGGAAGTACGACAACAAGTCTTTCACAAACTCGCCCCCTATACTTAAATCAGCCCCGTAGGTATAACCCTTCGCCACTTCATCTGCCAGATACTTAACCCTTACATTATCCATCATATAAGGAATAAGTCTGTCCTGATATTTGAAATAGATCTCTGATGTAAATTTCAAGCGTGTCCCCAACCCGTCAAACGCATAATCCAGCCCCGCAGATGTATTGTACGACCTTTGTGCCTGCTGATTTAAATTAAGCACCCCATTAAAATCCCTGATACTCCTGTAATCTGGTGCCTGCTGATAAACACCTGCAGTAAACCTTATAATTTTATTATTGCTTGATGGTCTGTAGGCTAAAAGTAGCCTCGGACTGAGCAGAAATTGTTTACTTAGCGTATTAAAATTGCCTCTTACTCCAAGCTGAAGAGTTGAATTAGCCGACAAGCTATAACTATCCTGAATATAAGCGGTATAATATTGAATAGCCAGATTATTTTTAACACTAATAAGGTTATCCTGATAAAAATTATTGAGCCCTCCTGGTTGTATATACCCTGCCGAATCAATAAGGCTGTACTCATTTAAATTATCGTTGTATTCCTTACGTTCAAATCTTAAGCCTAACGAAAAAGTATGATTTTCATAATTCTGATCTATCTTCAGTTCAGAGCTTACGTTTTCAGATTCCAGGTTATTACGGGCATAATTTATATACTTCCCAATTCCCCTGTTAATTCTTATAGAACCAAAGTTTCCATTAGCAAAACTATTGCTAACCTCATCAAACACATACCTTCCCTCTATGTCTATTCTTTCTCTTTCAAGCGTATTAAAATAGCTGTTTATCCATTTTATCACCAAATCCGACTTAGGGAAAAATGTAAAGGTTATAGCCCCTCCCGCAGTCTGATAATCATCAACTTCCTTACCGCTATAATCCGTTTGCAAACGCATCACGGTACTCAATGTTCCAAACTGGGTTTCTCTGCTTTCGGGTATTAATTTAAATATCCCGCTATTAAAACTCCCTAAAAATTGTACATTCATTTTAGATGAAACATTTTGCTGATAAATCAGTTGTGCATCAGTAAAATTAGGCGCATAGCTACCCTTATTATCTTGCCTGTTTAATATGCTTGTATTATTTTTATACCTTAACCCGGCCAACACAAAGCTTTTTTTATTCAAAATTTTTGAGTTAAACCCTGCCCCAAGCATCCCCATATTTAGTGTGGCTTCGGTACTATCAGGCCTGTCGTATTTCACATCCAATACCGATGATAATTTGTCTCCATAGCGAGATTCAAAACCTCCGGCCGAAAACTTAGCAGAACTTAACAGATCACTGTTGATGAAACTTAAACCCTCCTGCTGTCCATTTCTGATCAATATTGGCCTGCCAATTTCTACATCATTTACATACACCAGGTTTTCATCAAAATTACCACCCCTTACACTATATTGGGAGCTTAGTTCATTATTGGTTGATACACCGGGCAAAGTTTTAAGTACAACCTCAAAATTTCCCGAAACTGAGGGTATCGAAGCTATGTCGGCAATATTAATTGTAGTATTGTTACGAAGCTGGTTCTGCTTGGTAGTAATTGTTACCTGTTCAAGTTCGTTTATATTTCGGGTTAAAGAAACATTTTGAATGATCCTTCCTGCGTTCCCATTTTTAAATTCAACTAAAACAGATTTATATCCCAACAGGCTATATTTCAGTGTAAAGGAAGTAGTACTTGAATAAATATTATAGATTCCGCTATCATCAGAAACCACCGACTGGTTTTGCCCAACAACGCTAACGGTTACCAAAGGCAATGGGCTCCTCAAATCATCAGTAACTAAGCCCGAAACTTTTACAAGAGGTTGTGCATTTACAAATGTAAAACCAAATAGTAAAACTGAGAGCAGCAGGCAGAGTCTATACATTTATATTATAAAGCTGTAAGCTTATGATGATTTCAATTGCGCATCAAGTTGTTTTAATTCAGAGATCATAACTGATGGAGATGGAGCACCAAAAATGGCATTCCCTGCAACAAATACTTCAGCACCGGCTTGTATCAGGTCGGCTAGATTTTGTATTCCTACCCCACCATCTACCTCTATCAACAAATCCGGATTAATAGCTGATGCCATAGCTTTTAACTCCCTTAGCTTGTTTAGTGTATTAGGGATAAACTTCTGGCCTCCAAAACCCGGATTTACAGACATTACAAGTACCAGATCAAGATCAGCCAAAATATCTTTAAGTAAGGCCACCGGCGTGTGAGGATTAATTGCAACACCAGCCTTGCAACCGGCAGCATGGATGGCCTGAACTGTTCTATGCAAGTGCGTACAGGCTTCGTAATGAACTGTTATTACTGATGCTCCGGCAGCGGCAAAACGTTCAATATACTGATCAGGATTAACAATCATTAAATGAACATCCAGTGGTTTTGTTGCATATTTCCTTATCGCTTCCATTACCGGAAAACCAAAAGATATGTTTGGTACAAACACACCATCCATCACATCTACATGAAACCAATCTGCCTCACTTGAATTAACCATTTCAATATCACGTTGCAGGTTAGCAAAATCGGCAGAAAGTACAGAAGGGGCAATAAGATGTTTCATGAGGAATGTGTTTTAAATTAGAGCTTGTTCACATTTGTAAATATAAAGAAATAACACATTTTAAACTAAAAAACCCCGCAAATTGCGGGGTTTTTTAGTTTTTCAGCTATATAAAATTAAGCTGGTTTATTTTCAGCAGGTGCAGCTTCTGGTTTTGGCGGACGAGGCAATAAAGCTTTTCTTGAAAGTTTCATTTTACCTTGTTTATCAATATCCAAAAGTTTTACTTCAACTTTATCACCTTCTTTAAATACACCGTCCATTGTTTCTAAACGAGTCCAGTCAATTTCAGAGATATGAAGCAAACCATCTTTACCTGGCATAATTTCTACGAATGCACCAAATGGCATAATAGATTTTACTTTACCACTATAAGTTGCACCAATTTCTGGTTTAGCAGCTATTGCATTAATACGGGCAACAGCAGCATCAATTGAAGCTTTGTTATCAGCAAAGATTTCAACAATACCTTTGTTTCCAACCTCTTCGATAGAGATAGAAGCACCGGTTTCGCGTTGCATTTCCTGAATAATTTTACCACCTGGTCCTATTACTGCACCAATAAATTCTTTATCAATACTTAAAGAAACAATACGTGGAGCATGGTCTTTGTAATCCTCACGAGGTGCAGAAATTGTTTTCTTCATCTCATTTAAGATATGCAAACGAGCTTCTTTAGCCTGGTTTAAAGCGTTTGTTAACACTTCCCATTTCAAACCATTGATTTTTAAGTCCATTTGACAAGCAACAATACCTTTTTCAGTACCTGTTACTTTAAAGTCCATATCACCTAAGTGATCTTCATCACCTAAAATATCAGAAAGGATTGCATATTTACCAGTTTTCTCATCGGTAATTAATCCCATTGCAATACCTGATACAGGAGCTTTGATTTTAACACCAGCATCCATAAGTGCCAATGTACCAGCACAAACAGTTGCCATTGATGAAGAACCGTTAGATTCTAAAATATCAGAAACAACACGAATGGTGTAAGGGTTTTCTTCTAAACCAGGTAATACTTTCTTTAAAGAACGCATAGCCAGGTTACCGTGACCAATTTCACGACGACCAGCACCTCTGTTAGGACGAACCTCGCCTGTTGAGAAACCTGGGAAGTTATAGTGCAATATGAATTTATTGTATCCATTGATGAAAGCACCGTCAATCATTTGCTCATCATCTTTAGATCCTAAAGTAACGGTAGTTAATGATTGAGTTTCGCCACGTGTAAATACAGCCGAACCGTGTGCAGCAGGCAAGTAACTTACTTCGCTCCAGATTGGGCGTACAGTACGTACATCACGACCATCTAAACGAATTCCTTCATCTAATACCAGATTACGGATTGCATCGTATTGTACATCGTGGAAATATTTTTTAGCAAGGAAACCGGTTACATCATCAATATCTTCTCCTAATGTAGCAATGAAGTCCATTAAGATAGTACCAAATGCATCACCACGCTCACCTTTACTTGTATTGCTTTTAGCTACAGCATAAACTTTATCGTAAGTAGCAGCATATACCTGCTCTTTTAATTCAGGGTTACTGTCTTCATGAGAATACTCACGTTTTACAGTTTTACCTACAAGTTCAGCAAGTTCTTTTTGAGCCTGAACCTGAATAACGATTGCTTTATGAGCAAATTCAATTGCCTCAACCATTTCAGTTTCAGAAATCTCATCGCACTCACCCTCAACCATCACGATATCTCTTTCAGTACCTGCAACAAGGAACTCCAAAGAAGCACGCTCTAAATCACTAACGTAAGGGTTAATTACCAGCTGGCCATCAATTTTAGCCACACGTACTTCAGAGATTGGTCCGTTAAACGGAATATCTGAAACAGCAATAGCAGCCGAAGCCGCTAAACCAGCTAAACAGTCAGGCATTATATTTTTATCAGAAGAGATCAATGAGATCATTACCTGAGTATCAGAGTGATAATCTTCAGGGAACATAGGGCGTAAAGCACGATCTACTAAACGTGAAATTAAAACCTCATAATCAGATAATCTTGCCTCGCGACGAAGAAAACCTCCAGGAATACGGCCAGCAGCTGCATATTTCTCCTGATAATCAACAGATAACGGTAAAAAATCAACACCAGCTTTAGCTCCTACCGTAGAAACTACAGTTGCCAAAAGCATCGTATCGCCCATTTTAACCACTACTGAACCATCAGCTTGTTTAGCTAATTTTCCTGTTTCAATTTCGATTGTTCTTCCATCGCCCAAGTCGAACGATTTTTTTATTACATTCATTTAAAAATTGTTGTGGTGTGTTTTCCTCTTTTCACACACCGGATTTATATATATTATTTTACTTTGCAAGTTAAGATAATAATACCAAGAAATTAAAAAAGCCATCCCTAAAGAATGGCTTTTCTTGATATAAGTAGTTCTATTTGATGATATCCCTTAGACCTAAAGTCTTGATGATAGCACGATAGCGCTCAATATCTTTTTTAAATAGATATGCCAAAATACCGCGGCGTTTACCTACTAATTTTTGTAGTGATAACTGAGTAGAATAATCTTTACGATTTTTCTTTAAGTGCTCAGTTAGGTGTGCAATGCGGTATGTAAATAACGCTACCTGACCTTCTGCAGAACCAGTGTTGGTTTCTACTTCACCATGCTGTTTAAAGATTTCAGCTTTCTTTTCTTTACTTAAATACATTCTTGAATGATACTAAAGTTTAAATGATTAATTAATTGGACGCAAAGATAGTGTAAGTTTTAAAAATTAACAAGTATGCGTAAAATTTTACCATCACAAGAAAATTGGCCGTTACTAAATCCTATTTTTGTTGCAGTAACTACTTACTTTTTATGGAAAAAACCCAATACAGCATATTCGAAAGCGAGTTAAAAGTACGTCCTGATGATATAGATATGTTCAACCATGTTCATAACAGCAAATACTTTGATTATGTGCTTGCTGCACGTTACGATCAAATGGCTGAATTTTATAAAATGCCTATGGAATCGTTTTTAAAAAGCGGTTATGGATGGGTAGTACGTACTGCGCTTGTTGATTTTAAACGTCCGTTAGTACTGGGAGATGTAATTGCCATACGCACCGGAATCCTGACCATTAATGAAAAGGGCTGCCGTGTACAGTTCGAAATTGAAAATAAAAGAACCGGCAAAATTGCCTCTGATGGATGGTTTGATTATGTAATGATTGACACCGCTACGGGAAAAGGCTGTAAAGTAAATGAAGAAATGATAAAAGCGTAGTATTTAATACCTGTATTGTAATACCCTTAATATAAATCCACATTAAATAAATAATGCTACCATAATAAGTCCACCTTTTTTCTTAAAAAACGTGGACTTAACGTGGACTCACTGTGGACTCAACGTGGACTCATAATAAATCAGCACAAAAAAATATTTAATTGTATTAGTAAATTATATATATTTGTGTTCTAACTCAACCGCATTACGATGAAAGTATTTGCAGTCCGTTTGAGGTTCTAAAAACCGAGGGCTCCACCTTTTCACGAAAAATACTGACACAGCCTTTCTTGCTGGTCGCGGTTTATTTATTATTTTTCCCTCTTTCCCATGTTAGAACAAAAAACAGCTTCATTAGGCAAGCTATCTCAAATTTTTACACTTATAAAACAAGCCCTTAAAGGCGAAGATCTCGATTATACGCAAGGCAGTATCCGTAAAGCTGTTATTTTACTGGCCATTCCAATGATGCTGGAAATGGCGATGGAATCTGTATTTGCATTGGTAGATCTCTATTTTGTTGGGCATTTACACAACAGCAGCCATGCAATACAAACCGTAGGGCTTACAGAATCAGTACTTACTGTAATATACTCATTGGCAATTGGCATGAGTATGGCAGCAACAGCTGTAGTAGCCAGAAGAATTGGTGAAAAAGATCCCGTTGCTGCTTCAAAAGCAGGGATGCAGGCAATAATAATTGCAGTTGCATTTAACCTGATCATCAGCATTGCCGGTCTTATTTACGCAACAGATATTTTATTGTTAATGGGTGCCTCGGCCGAAACAGCTGCCCAAGGCACTACTTTTATGCGCATCATGATGGGTGGTAGTGTTATCATTGTGCTTCTCTTTCTTATTAATGGAATATTCAGAGGCGCCGGTAATGCAGCTATAGCCATGAGAAGTTTATGGATTGCCAATATTGCCAACATCATTTTATGCCCTGTTTTAATTAACGGTTTTGGGCCAATCCCTGCATTTGGATTAACAGGCGCTGCAATGGCAACAAGTATTGGTCGTGGTATTGGTGTTTGCTATCAGGTTTATCACCTTGTGAATGGTAAAGGTTTGTTAAAAGTAAAACTTTCGTACTTTAAACCTCATTTTGAACAGATAAAAGCTTTATTAAAAATTGCTACCCCTGGTATTTTTCAATTTGTTATTGCATCATGCAGCTGGATATTCCTGGCACAACTGGTGGCTACAACAGGTGGCGATCATGGATCGGCAGGCTATCAAACGGCATTAAGGCTAATGATGTTCTTTATGCTTCCGGCATGGGGAATGAGCAATGCAGCGGCTACACTGGTTGGCCAGAATCTGGGCGCTAAACATATTGACCGTGCTGAACAGTCTGTAATGAAAACCGCTAAATATGTGGTAATTTATATGCTCTGCGTTATGGGCCTAACCTTTGGAGTTGGCAGGTATTTTATATCGTTTTTTAGTAATGATGTTTTAATACAGGAGGTTGCCAAAAATGCCCTTCAGATAATGAGTGTAGGATATATATTTTATGGCATTGGAATGGTCCTGATCTCAACCTTTAATGGCGCCGGTGATACGTGGACACCTACATGGGTTAATCTTTTTGGATTTTGGCTGTTCCAGATCCCTTTAGGTTACTTTCTGGCTAAACACATGGAAATGGGCCCCACCGGAGTATTTATTGCTATTCCTGTGGCCGAAACTGGTATTGCCATAGCAAGCTATATCCTGTTTAGAATTGGGAAATGGAAGACTATAAAAGTCTAACCATATTCATAATTAGCATATCGTCATTCTGAAAAATCAGAATGACGATATTATATTAGCGTACTGCATCTACTGTTTTAGCCTCGGGATCATAACCCAGGCCTGGTGTAAGCCAGTGTAGTAAAAATACTCTCGAATAACGGTAATTAAAGGGAGCGAATAAAAATACACCTACCATAATGATAGCTATATAAATCCACAGATTCTCGTATGTAAGATCTACCCCAAGTACATATGCAGCTACGGCAATGGTAATCATTTCGGCAACATTCATAGCATAACTAATAAACATTGCTACATAAAAAAAGCCAGGCTCCCTTTCAAAGCGAAGGTTACATACCGAACAATACTCATTAGTTGTTTGCCCCTTAAAAGCATAAAGCTTACCAGAAAATATAGGACCCTTTCTGCATCTCGGACATTTACACTCTACAACTGCCTGTAATTTTGATATTGGTTTCATAACTTTAATATTATGAAACAAAAATACGGCATATTACCTATTTAATTTATGATCCAGATCATACTTAAATTTTAATGATTTTACCTCTTATCAGCTTCAGTTCCTTCTGATCGGATAACTTTTTTATTATTCTGATCACTGTTTCAACCCTCAAACCACTCATGTCTGCAAGTTGCTGCCGGGTTACTTTTAGCTCCTGATTGTGTTCCACATCTTTAAACAGATACGCAGTAAGCGTTCTTATCCGGTGCTCTGCATGTTCGTTTGCCAATTCTTCGAGCATCATCGATTTATAAAATAAGCGATGGCTAAGCGTTTGAATTAGCTTCATACTAAAATCAGGATGTTGCTTCAGTATTTTAAAAAAATCATCGCTCTTTACTATTATAATTTCCGAATCCTGGGTAGCTATGGTATAAGCCAGATATGGTTTATTAACCAATAAGGCTGGTTCTCCAAAATACTCGTTAGTTTTAAAGATACCTTGAATAAATTCTTTGCCATCATCATTTACTGTTACCATGCGTACCTTGCCACTCTTTATAAAATATACGGCTCTGGGTTTAGCTCCCGGCTCATAAATAACCTCCCCCTTTTTATAAAAACTGGGTTTAAAATTGTTATCTAACAAGTACTTAAGTATCATGATATATGGTAAAAATTTAATCTGCTAAGGTAAATATACCTCAAAAAAAATACCCGTTATTGGGTATTTTTTTTGAGAACCACCTATATGTAACTTTGAAGAAATAAAACAATAAAAAAAGAGAAAATTATGAGAAAAAATTTTACTAAAACAATCGCATTTTTCAGCTTGATAGCCATCTTTATGATTGCTGCTACTTCTGCAGCGCATGCGCAGGGATCAAATTATGATGATTCTGATGAGAAAAATTTAGTTAAATGGAATGTAGCCGCTCTGGTACTAAAGAATTTTTCATTTCAATACGAACGTGCAATTACACAAAAAATCTCTGGCGCAGTAGGTATTAGGTTTTCTCCAAAATCAGGCGTTCCTTTTAGCTCTGCACTTAAAAATGCCATTGATGATGATGAAACATGGGAAAGCATTAAGGATTTTAAAACCGGAAACTTTGCCATTACTCCAGAGGTTAGGTTTTATTTAGGAAAAGGAGGATTTCAAGGATTCTACGTAGCTCCTTTTATCAGATATGCCAACTATACAGCTGAAGTGCCTTATAACTTCGACGTTGAGGATGGCGCCGGAAACTCAAGAACCGAAGTTATAGAACTTGACGGAAAGGTTAATTCATTTACAGGCGGACTTCTTTTTGGTGCACAATGGAAAATTGCAAAAAGATTTGCAATAGATTGGTGGATTTTGGGTCCTAATTATGGCACTTCTAACGGAAATATTGCCGGAAATAAAGCATTAAATCAGCAAGAACAAGACGCACTTCGCGAGACACTTAAGGATCTGGAAGATTTACCGGTAGTTAAAACCAAATCAAGTGTTGATGCAAATGGTGCAAGAGTTGATTTTGATGGCCCATGGGCTGGATTTAGAGCCGGATTAAGTGTAGGATTTAGATTTTAGATATTTCGATCGTCCTTCTGATTCACTTCAGAGGGACGATCGAAATAAACGACTGCTACCCTATCGTTTCCTTAATAAGTTTGGTATAAAAATCATTCAGTTTCATTCCCATTGCAGCAACCTGCTGAGGAATAAAGCTGGTAGCAGTTTGTCCGGGTATTGTGTTTATCTCTATGAAATAAAAATCACCTTCATCTTCTGTAAGTATAAAATCTATACGAACTACACCACGACAGTTTAACTTAACATAAACATCTTCAGCTATTTTAGCTACTCTATCTCTTGTTTCTGCTTTAAGTGGTGCCGGTGTTGTTTCAGTTGCTACGCCTGGTGTATATTTAGCTTCAAAATCAAAAAATTCTTTCGCTGTTTCTACTTCGGTAATAGGCAGCACCTGTATTTTACCATCAAGCTTTACCACACCAACAGTAAATTCACGACCTGATATAAATTCTTCTATCAGAATCTGATTATCCTCATTAAAAGCTTTTTCAATAGCAGCTTCCAAATCATTGCCATGATTTACCTTACTCATACCTATACTGCTGCCACCATTATTTGGTTTAACAAAATAAGGCAGCTTAAGGTCCTTTTTAAGCTGAGTCAGATCGTACGGGGCATTCTTAAAAATCTGTGCAGATTTAGCAACATTCAACCGATCAATGCCCTGTACAATTGCTTTAGTATAACCTTTGTTCATAGTTATGGCAGATGTAAGTGCATCACAGGTGGTATAAGGAATGTTAAGCATATCAAAATATCCTTGCAGTTTACCATCTTCGCCCGGGGCGCCGTGTATAGCTATAAAAACTCCTTCGAACTTTATTTTTCTACCTTTAATGGTAAGAGAAAAATCATTACGGTCTACCTCTATTTTTACTGAATCTGCAGGCTCATAAAACCAACCTTGCTGAGTAAGCATAATTTTATATACATCGAACTTACTGGTATCTAAATTCTGTGCAATTGTTGCGGCACTTTTAACGGAAACTACCCATTCGCCAGTAGTACCTCCGGTTAGCAATGCTATTGTTTTCTTCATATTATAATCTGTTTATGGGGCATCGTTCTTAATAGTTGTCCCGAAATCGGTTACTTAATATCATTAGCAATACAATCATTGTAACGATCGTTTTAGCTCAAGTAAACATTCAGAACAGCAATATCAAAGAAGCTCAAAAATATAAATTAGTTGGTGCAGATGTCATTTTAATTCCAATAAAATATTATTTTAATCTAAATTTGAACGCTATACCTTCAGAAGAGAAAAACGCATGGGCAAATTCATATCTTATTTAAAAACAAATTCATTTAGAAACAACCTTATTGCAGCAGTAATTACTGTTGCTGTAATTTTATTTATCGCATTCTTTAGCTTAAGGTATTACACCAAACATGGTCAGGGTTTAAATGTACCTTCACTTAAAGGCTTATCGTTTACACAGGCAGTTAGCAAACTGGAACAGTTAGGTTTACGATACGAAGTTGATTCTGTTTACATTGGCGACACCCCCCCGGGAACAGTAATAGATCAGGATCCGAATCCTGAAACTTTTGTAAAAGACAACCGGACAATTTATTTAACAGTGAGTATGAACAGGGCTCCAAATGTTAAGTTTCCTGACGTAGAATTTAAATCACTAAGACAAGCGCAGGCAATAATTGAAAGTTTTGGCCTAAAACTTGGGGACACAACATACAAGCCAGACGTAAGCAGAGATGTTGTATTACAGGCTTCATTTGGCAACCAACCAATTAAAGTTGGAGAAATGATCCCTAAAGGATCAAGAATAGACTTTTTATTGGGCGATGGTAAAGGAAATGAAGAAGTAGACATCCCAACACTTATTGGTTTAACTAAAGATGAAGCATTATTTGCCCTAAGAAACGGTGCAATGCTAAACCTTGGGTCGGTTACTTACGAAGGTGTAATTACCGATTCGGCAAATGCTGTAATTATTAAACAAGATCCTTTTGTTACGGATTCTGTTACTAAAGTTAAAATCGGGACACTGGTAAACATTACATTATCTAACAAAAAATAATCATTACTATCATTTATATATGTCAAACGAAGAAAATAAAACAGGTCTCAAAAAGGGCACCAAGATAATATTAGGCCTACTGTTCGTTATTTTAATTGCAGGTGGTATTTACGGGCTTAAATTATACAAAGTATATTTTGCACCAAATGTTACAGGCAATGAAAAGTACTTGTACGTAAGAACCGGCTATAATATAGACGACCTGTTTAAAGAAATAAAACTAAAAGATATGCTAACTGATATAGGTTCTTTTAGTGAAGCATCTGGCAAAATGCAGCTTGCACGTTCTTTAAAACCAGGACGTTATAAGCTTGATAAAGGAATGAATAACCGCAGCATTATTAATATGTTGAAATCGGGCAATCAGGATCCTGTAAAGCTTAAGTTTCAAAACTTAAGAAAGAAAGAAAACTTTGCCGGTTATTTATCAAGAAACCTTGAACCAGATTCTTTAACTTTTATAAATCTGCTAGATTCTGCTTCGTTACTTGAAAAGTATGGCTTTAATAAGGACAATAGTTATGTGATGTTTATTCCAAATACCTACGAAATGTATTGGAATGTGAGTGCACTTGAGTTTTTTGACAGAATGCATGCTGAATATGATAAGTTCTGGAATGCAGACCGCAAACAAAAGGCAGCATCATTAAACCTAACCCCTATTCAGGTTTCTATTTTAGCTTCAATTGTGGATGCTGAGGCTTTATACGACAAAGAGATGCCTATTATTGCTGGTTTGTACTTAAACCGTTTAAATAAGGGTATCCTGCTTCAGGCAGATCCTACTGTTATTTTTGCTAATAATGATTTTACGGTTAAACGCGTTACCAATTCACTATTAAATACGCAATCAAGATACAACACTTATAAATATGCTGGTTTGCCACCGGGACCTATTATGATGCCTAGTATTAATGCTATTGATGCTGTTTTAAATCGTGATAACAACAATTACATCTACATGTGTGCTAAAGAAGATTTTTCTGGCTATCATAATTTTGCGGTAACTGTCCAGGAACATGAAAAAAACGCAAAAAAATACAGAGATGCTCTAAATAAACGCAATATCTTTAAATAATGTACACTCATACAACCAAAATAAGGGTTAGGTACGGCGAAACCGATCAAATGGGATATGTTTATTACGGCAACTACGCTGAATATTATGAGGTTGCGCGTGTAGAAATGCTGAGAAGTTTGGGCATGGATTATGCAGGAATGGAGAGCAGTGGTGTAATGATGCCAGTTTTAGAGCTAAACTGCAAGTATATTAAGCCTGCTTTATATGACCAGGAAATAACTATTAAAACAACAATCCATGACCTTCCGGGTGTAAGAATACATTTTAAGTATGAATTAACGAATCCGGCTGGGGAATTGATTAACATTGGAACAACTACACTGGTATTTGTAGATATGGCAAAGAACAAACCTTGTTCTCCACCAGAAAACTTTATGGAGAAGTTAAAGGTATTTTTTAACTAAATTTGATAGATGGAGTGGATTCATAAGCAGCTTTTAAAAATCAAACTTTATTCTATGTTTATAAGCTGGACTAAGGTTTGTGTTTTACCAGGCTTTAGTCCACTTCCTATTTATACTGTTGCCACATTCTTTTTTAAAGAGATCGGTAAAGATTCTTTAGTGAATAAGGCTTCTTCACTTGCTTATAATTTTATGCTGGCCATTTTTCCGGCTATTATTTTCTTATTTACCCTTATACCTTTTATACCAAAAAAAATTGGTTTTCAGGATCAGTTGATGAACCTGATTATTCTGGTTTTACCCGAGGATGCTTATAAGGCTTTTAGTACTACTCTTGATGAGATAGTGCATAAGCAAAATAGTAGTTTGCTTTCGTTCGGTTTTATATTGTCATTATTCTTTGCAACAAATGGTGTTCATAATTTGATGATGGCTTTTAACAAATCATCCTTGATTATTGAAACACGCAGTTGGGTAAAACAGCGTTTAATTGCCGTTTTATTAACACTGGTGATTGTTTTTTCGGTAATTACCTGTATTACGGCAATGGCAATTGGCGAAATTGCATTAAACCGGCTTAACATTCAGGCAAGCTTTACAACTTTTGCTATACAGCTTACCAGATGGGCATTGCTTGGCGTATTATACTTTGTAACAATCTCTATCCTTTACAGGTACGGTCCTGCCCATGCAAAAAAATGGAAGTTTTTTAGTGCCGGTTCATGGCTGGCTACTATACTGGCTTTTCTTACTATTTGGGGCTTTTCTTTTTACATCAATAACTTCAGTTCTTATAATAAAGTTTATGGTTCTATTGGAACACTTATCGTTATTATGATATGGCTTTATTTAAATTCTCTGATACTTTTGGTAGGTTTTGAGTTAAATGCGAGCGTAGATCTGTCCAAACGCAGTGTTAAAATCATCAGACCGAACTTCAATTTGTTCAAAAAAACGGCTCCAATAGAGGAAAAACTGGGGAAAAGATAATTTTTTCTCACTCATTTTTAGCGCGTTATCCTTTTTAATCAAAATTATATAAATCTTAATTTGCAAAATCGAGCTGTATTTGTACTTTTGCCTCCGGAAAGCTGGCAGAGTGGTCGAATGCGGCAGTCTTGAAAACTGTTGACTGTCATAGGTCCGGGGGTTCGAATCCCTCGCTTTCCGCAGAGCCCTGAGAAATATAAATTCTCAGGGCTTTTTTGCTTTAAATGATTTTTAATCTCTCCTCTTCCAGATCTATCTGATACAATTGCTTTCTAATGATTTCTTCATTAATCGAAACATCTTTATTAAGTTCCGAAAGATACTGTCGCTGGCTTTCGAGCAGTTCAACAAAAATAGCTTTTGTACCATCGTTCATCCAGCTATCATCGGCTGCCTTTGTTTTCTCTTCCCAGTGCGTCAGTATTTTTTCCAGTCCGGCGTGGCCATGCAATTCATTATCATATTTGTTTTTAAGGAACTGATAAGCATGCTGCTTCAGATCCTTTTTCATCTTTTTAGTAGCCTGGTGCTCTTTATCTTCACGTAGTGCTTCGCTAAATAAGCTAGTGCGGTTTATAAAGTAAGGAAGCGTAAGACCTTGTATCAATAGCGTAAGTAATATCACAACAAAAGTGATAAACAGAATCAGGTTTCTATACGGAAAGGCGGCGCCCCCCAATAATGTAGGTGGTATGGCCAGTGCAGCGGCTAACGACACCACACCACGCATTCCTGTCCACCCGAGTATAAGAGGAATAGTGAATTGTCCTCTTCTGGAAGAAGCTCTGGGCGCCACACTTGGCCGGAAAATAAATGTGGCTATCATGGCTGCATAAGAACTAATGATCCTTGCGGCAATAAGCACACCGGTTACCAACAACCCATAACCAATTGCAGTACCTAAAGGGATACCATTTGAGCGCATACCGTCTACTATTTCCGGGAGTTCCAGACCAATTATCAGGAATACTACTCCGTTTAAAATAAACACAAAACTTTGCCATACACCATAGCCCATAATGCGACTTGCACTGTTTAAAAAGACCAATCTCCTGGCCGACATAAACAAACCTCCACTAACTACTGCCATTACACCTGAACTGTGAACCTGCTCAGCTACCCAATACATAAAATAGGGTTCAATTAATGTAAGGGCTATATCTGATGGTGCATCTGTAGGTAATCGTTTATGTGCCTGAACAAATAACCACGCCAATAGCAAACCAATACCTACCCCACCAATTACCATCCACAAAAAGCTAAGGGTTGCTTCCTGCCACACAAAGCTTCCGGTACCAACCGCTATTAAAGCAAATCGGAAAATAATTAACGATGAAGCATCATTTAATAGACTCTCTCCCTCCAAAATGGCTGAGAAAGATTTAGGAATTTTTACAAACCTGGTAATCGCCCCGGTACTTACAGCATCAGGAGGAGATACAATTCCTCCTAGCAAAAACCCCAGGGCAATTGTAAATCCCGGAATGAGATGATTAGTAACCAATGCTACAGATAATGCAGTAAAAAAGACTACAAGGAAAGCAAAGCTCCCAATAATACGCCACCATTTCTTCATTTCTTTAAATGAGATAGCCCAGGCTGCATCAAATAAAAGCGGTGGCAGAAATATGAAAAAGATAAGGTCGGGATTAACTCTAACCACAGGTAGCCCAGGGATAAAACTAACTATTAATCCTGCAAGAACTAATAATATAGGATAAGCAATTTTGAGCTTTGTTGCCCACATATTAAGTAGCACGATGGCGGCTACCATAGCCAATAAAAAAGGTAGAAGTGTATGCATAGAATTTTAATTTACAGCTTTTCTTTTAAAAATTCTAAGTGATTTTTTATCAAAATATTTTTATTTGATGTATTCCCCTATCTCGGCTGCATTTAATATATCATACAAAAAAGTTGTGGTTCAATTGGTTAAGCGTATATCAGCATTCTTATATTAATTTAATATAAAATATATGTGAATCTGAGTTTGTAGAATCAATCTGAGTTTGTACTTTTGTCGCGGAGAGCTGGCAGAGTGGTCGAATGCGGCAGTCTTGAAAACTGTTGACTGTAATAGGTCCGGGGGTTCGAATCCCTCGCTCTCCGC
>Ga0157371_10002683_pt1 | contig 16833 bp, 9 predicted proteins | sample C45metaG_FD_113462 | JGI IMG/M metagenome (GOLD analysis project Ga0157371, IMG submission 113462) | Corn rhizosphere microbial communities from Kellogg Biological Station, Michigan, USA - C4-5 metaG | ecosystem: Host-associated > Plants > Roots > Rhizosphere > Soil | place: USA: Michigan...
AAGAGTCAGCACTAATACCTGCAGGCGCCCGAGGTCCCCAATTAAAATTGACAGTTGGCTCCGTTTTGGTTATCGTCGCTGTAGCCGGAAACGGTGCTGAGGCTGGCGTATTTGAATAATACTGAGCTAACAATCCGGTTCCATTGCTAGTGCATTTTGCCGTATCGGATGGAGCGGATATTACAGAATCAGCAGGATATAATTGAGTGGCCGGTATTACCTGCTTTGCTATCCCTGGTCCTTTCCACTTAAGGATGCAAACTGCATCACCCCCATTTTCATAATATTCAAGTTTAATATCATTTTTAGTGCATCCGGCTAATGCTATCATTATACTATCTTCAGTTGCCGACTTGTTTATCCATTTATCAATTATTAACCGGTCATTCACCCATAGCCTGTAACCATCATCAGAAGTGACATAAAGGGTGTATGAACCTGCGGCGACACTTTGTACCTGGCCGGAAAATCTTACTTTGAAAGAGTCGGTACTGATTCCTGCAGGTCCACCTCCTCCCCAGTTAAAATTGACAGTTGGGTCTGTTTTGGTTATAGTTGCTGTAGCAGGAAATGGTTCGGCAGCTGGTGTATTTGAATAATACTGAGCTAACAGCCCGGTGCCATTGCTAACGCATTTTACGGAATCAGCCGGATATAATTGAATGGCCGGTATTACTTGCTTTGCTATCCCTGGTCCTTTCCATTTAAGGATGCAAACTGCATCACCTCCCTTTTCATAATACTCAAGTTTTATATTATTTTTAGTGCATCCGGCTAATGCTATTATTACACTATCTTCAGACGCTGATTTGTCTACCCATTTATCTATTACTAGCTCGTCATTCACCCACAGCCTGTAACCGTCATCAGAAGTAACATAAAAGGTGTAAGAGCCAGCTGCTACACTCTGCACCTGGCCTGAAAATCTTACTTTGAAAGCGTCAATACTGATTCCTGCAGGTCCACCACCTCCCCAGTTAAAATTGACAGTTGGCTCTGTTTTGGTTATAGTAGCCGTATCAGGAAAGGGCGCTGAAGATGCTGTATTTGAATAATATTGTGCTAACAACCCGGTGCCATTGCTACTGCATTTTCCCGTATCAGACGGAAATACACCATATACTTTTATAGTTTTTGAAAAAGTAGGAAGATACACTTTCCCATTAGCAATAGTCGGTTGGTTGAATTTTGCAAATGAACCGACGACATCGTTTGCGTTTTGGTCACTGTTCCACAATTCCTGTCGCGAAACATCATTGGCTCTATATGCTGCCATTGTGCCTGGCCTTACACTACGATTTGCATTTCCGGAAGTGGGAAAATAAGCCCAAACAATCGCGGAAGAAGTATCTTCTCCATTTGATGATAAAGATAGCATAGCACCTGGCATACCATAATCAAGCGTCCGGTTTCCCTGCTTGTAAGTATTCAAAAAGGTCCCTGTATTTCTTTGGTAGGTAAACTGGCGAATCATGTAACTTTCTGACCATCCATATACAAATTCCTGACCGCCTAATTTTGCATACACCGGTGAACCATGAACGTGCACAAACCCCGTTCTTTTCGGATTAAACTCCAAAGTATCTTTAACCAGGCTATTGGCCGAGTTATAACGTCCCATATTATTGTAATCAACCACGTAAGAAACACCTTCTTTGGAGCCGGATACAGTGGTGGGTGAATTGGGAAGTATCAATACCCCGTCCGAGCCGTAATCAAGATCCAGGGAATCAAGATAGTGATAATTCGCAGGGGTGAACCAATCGAGCACTGCAAGTTGCTGTGTAAGTTTGATGAGACTGGAGCTTCTGCCTCCAATGTTTTTATTATCGTCAGTAGTGCTTCCATTTCCTGACACCACATAAAGATTTCCATCTTGTCCCACAGATATTCCCTCGCCTGCTGACCAAATACCACCTTTCGAACCGTCTGGGGTAGTATTATAGGCATATTTAAGATTAAGAGTAGCAGCATCAAATCCCAATATCCAGCCATGATACGGCCCCCAGTCGCAAAAAGATGCACTGGCAACATAAACCGTATTATTATATAGAAGCAGAGCCGGACGCTGATTTTGATATTTCGCCTGGTATGAGATCACCCCGTTTACACTACCTTCTCCGCTGCCTTTTACTTGTGCACTTATAAGATGAGGGCTTCCCGGTTTCTGCTGACCTGTTTTAAGGTCCAAAGCATTCAGGTAGTCGCGGAAGTTGCCGCTGTTATCAACCGTTTTTGTGGCTACATACAACGTATTGGAAGCGGTATCTATTACAGGTGTACCTATAATTCCCAATCGTCCGGAGATATCTTTATAATCGCCACCACACGGAGACCCTTCTTTTGCATCGGTTAAGTCAACTGTGCTCGGTGTTCTTTGCCCCTGTGGATTGAGGCTCACTTTCCACAAATAGGCTGTATCGGATACATCATCAGCATCAAATGCGTATACGGTATTATTCACAGTGGCTACATATAAAACACTGCCGGTATGATTACCGACGGTAATGTTGCCGACTATCAGCGGCTGAGCATACACTTGATCATCCACATTTAATGTCGCAATACAACCAAAAGTTCCCGGAGCAACATTACCGTGATTTAAAAAAGTTTCCTTATTGTTCCATCCGGTTCGATTCAGATCATTGTGCTGGGTAAGAACTGAAACCTTTGTTTGTGCAACAGAAAGCACGGAAATACCACAAAGAAAAAGCAGGTATAAAATACGCATAAGATTAGCATTTAAAAATAAACTTGGTGTCCTTAAGATAAATTGGAAGGGGGGAAAAGGAGAAATGAAGATATTGCTTTTTTTGAAAAAGGAACAATATTTTTATTAACATTTTTTGTTTTTAAACAAAGGAGCTGCAAAATAAACTCTGTCACCTTTCCGCCCGCCGCTGCTTTTACCAGCTTGATAGGCGAATTGATATAAATCATCCTTCTTAATGGAAATTAAGGGCAAGATGAGAATTCTGATTGCCGGTCATTTGTAATAAAGGGCTGGACGGTTAGAACGGAGAAGGGGTAAACCCTGCCCCTACTTTTCGGAAATAATAACCCTCCATTTGTTTTTATATACTACGTGTCCGTTCGACTGAACATAAGGCTGCATCGCCTCTTTTACGGTGTCATATACTTTATGATAGCCACTATGGTCAATCGCTTTAGAAGCAGGGCCAGCTGATAATAAACCTTTTAAAGCAGTTTCTTCATCGGGATAGTCCCATACAGACTCTTCATCTGATTTTTTAATAATAGTAAATCCTTGTTCTTCAAGAATATTTTCCAGCATATTATTTTCTGAAAGAGCAAAAGGGCCGCCTGCGCCGGGAGGTGGCGGAGGAAGCATACTACCGACGGCTTTCAGATAAGTGGCTGCTTCACAATCTTCCTTATTTCCCCAGATCATCGTTACCACCTTGCCTTTATCTTTCAAAACCCTTCCCGCTTCTTTAAGTGCATTTCTCATATTAGCAGCATATTGAAAAGAATTGAAGCCACAAACGACATCAAATGCGTTATCCTCAAATGGTAACTCCTCCATTTCTCCGGTAATAAAATGAACGGAAGGATTTCTTTTTTTGGCTTGCTCTATCGCTTTTTCGCTCGCATCTAATGCGGTAACATCGGCACCTGCTTTTGCTGCCATATCACTGAACATTCCCGAGCCACAACCGATGTCTAATAATTTAGTACCCGGCGTTATTGAAATGTTTTTTAACACATATTCATAGCCTTCTTTGCCGGTCGGCTCCTGTATGGAAGCCCAGTCTTCGGGTCGTCTGCCCCACAGATCACCTTGAATTTTTTGCGAGCCCATTAGTTGATTCTTTTTATTGTAAAATGTATAAAAGTGAAAGCTTTTACAAAGTTTAATATTATTTTTTCGAATATTTATTCGTTTACTGGTTTACCAGGAGGTATTTTATAAAATTTTACAAAAGATAGACTAAGTAGCAGATACAACTCATACAGAGCTATTAAAGTAGAAGGGAGTTGCCCGAACACAAAATTTTGTCGCTTCCATAATTACCACATAAATTCTTTACTTTTATGTTCAAATTGTGTCTATGCGGATTATCTTCTTAACTATCAGTCTTTTCTTTTTTGCTTCGGTAAAAGCGCAAACGATCTTATCTGCAGAAACGGGAATCACCAGGCAGAAGCCGGATGTTTCCAATAGTAATGCATACGAAAGCCTCTCCAAACAAAAGTGGTTTTTTAGCAGTTATCACGGCTTATCGACAACTGTTTCTTTTTTTAAGGGTGGACACGCCTCTGTATTTTCTGCTCCGATGGGTTTGCAATTGAACAGGAGGATCAATAACAATCTGTATGCATTTGCCAATGTAACAGTAGCGCCGTCTTACATTAGTATCAATCCTTCATATCTGACCGGGTTCAATAAGAATCTCAGCAATCACTCTTTTAATCAGAATAGCTTTGGATTATATCCTGCAGCTTCTTTAGGGTTAATGTATGTCAATGATGCAAAAACCTTTTCCATTTCCGGCAGCATCAGTGCAGAAAAAAGTGTATATCCTGCACTTCCTTACTATCCGGCGAACCAAAGCATACAAGGCCCTGTCCTAATGCATAACAGGTAATTGAATTTTAGGACACCACTAAAATATCAGTCCCGATTTCAAACCGAACAATTACATTTGGCAATAGAACTGAATATTTTTACACCATTGCCGTTAATCGACTAATCACTTAAAGCACCTGTTTATGAAAAGAATTCTCTTTCTCGTTGCCTCCGTGTTCTTCCTGTCAGCATGCAAAAACAGCACGGCGGTTAAACAATATACCGCTATAACCGGAATTGATTCTTCTGTTAAGCCCGGAGATAATTTCTTCAGGTATGTAAACAGTAAATGGTATGATACCGTTCAGATACCGCCATCCCAGCCAGGAGTCGGTACCTACATGTTTATGAACTACCCGCAGCGCTTACGTTTGCAGGGCATATTGGATAGTGTTTCAAAGGCCAGCAACGCGCCGGGCAGTATCGAACAAAAGCTCGGTGATTTTTATGCTTCCGGCATGGATACCAACACGATCAATCAACTGGGATACGACCCTATCAGGCCGCTGCTCGCCCATATTGATAGTATCAGTGATGTAGCTTCCCTGACGAAGCTCGTAGCCACAGAGGCAAAAGTGGAGAATAGTACTGTTTTAGGTTTTGCAGTAGGACCGGACAATAAAAACAGCAGTCTTAATATTGCACATCTATATCAAACAGGTATTGGCCTGCCGGAAAGAGACTATTATTTCCGCACTGATCCTGCGAGCATGGGAATTCAGCACGCATATAAAGTATATCTGGCCACCTTGTTTGAACTCACAGGCAGCGATACGGCAACGGCAAAAAAAGAGGCGGATATCGTTTATAATATCCAAAAACAGTTAGCTTCATCTCACAAGACGAATATCGAATTACGGGATATTAGCGCCAATTATCATAAAATGGGGGTGGCAGAGCTGGCAAAGCGGCAACCTAATATCGGCTGGCAAAATGTGCTCGACGACCTCGGGGCAAAAACAGATTCTATTGACGTAGCGCAACCTGCCTATTACGATAAGCTGAATGCCCTTCTGAAATCAGTTCCCATCAATAACTGGAAACTTTACCTTAAGGCTTTTTCCCTGAGTAATTACGCCAACATCCTCAGCAAGCCTTTTGTCGATGCGGAATTCGAGTTCAATAAAGTAGTCTCAGGCCAGGCAGTGCAAAAGTCGCGCGGCGAAATCATGGCTGACTATGTGGATCGTACATTAGGCCAGGCGCTTGGGCAACTTTATGTGAAGAAATATTTTTCTGAAGAGGCTAAGAAGAGAGCGCTGGAACTGGTGAACAATTTACAAAAAGCACTGGCGGCAAGAATAGATCAGCTGGACTGGATGGGCGACAGCACGAGGCAGAAAGCAAAAGAAAAGCTATTTGCCATCACCAAAAAAATAGGATATCCCGACAAGTGGAGAGATTACAGCAATGTTACGGTAACCAAAGGCAACTATTTTCAGAATATAATATCTGTTATGGGCGGCATCTACCAATATGAGTTGGCAAAATTGAATAAGCCTGTTGACCGGACAGAATGGTTTACAACGCCTTCAACCGTTACTGCTTATTACAATCCATTTGCCAATGAAATCGTTTTTCCTGCCGCTATCCTTCAACCGCCTTATTTTGACAACAACGCCGATGATGCCCTTAACTATGGTGGTATTGGTATGGTAATAGGCCATGAAATGACGCATTCATTTGACGACCAGGGTGCACAGTTTGACAAGTATGGCAATGTAAAAAACTGGTGGACGAAAGACGATTATACAAAGTTTAAGGCAAAAACCCAGCAGGTAGTCGACCAGTACAATAAATTCACTGTACTTGACACCATCCATGTAAAAGGAGCGATGACCCTTGGCGAAAATACCGCAGACGTAGCCGGTGTTTCCATTGCCTATGACGCTTTTAAAATGACTCCTGAAGGGCATGATACTACGAAGATCGACGGCTTCACTCCTGATCAGCGATTCTTTATTTCCATAGCCCTATATGGCGTGTAAAGATGAAAGATCAATTCCTCCAATACTGGATCAATAACAATCCTCATTCTCCGCCTTTATGGCGGGTAAACGGACCGTTAATGAATACTACACCTTTCTATGCAGCATTCAATGTGCAGCCGGGCGATTCAATGTATGTGCCCGAAAAGGACCGGATTCATATTTGGTAAAGTGTTTTATAAGTAGTCAAACGTCTCTTTGAGCTTCCGTCTTAAATAACCACATTTTCCTCTCCAGAATAAGCGCCTGCTTTTGCCAGGCGTTGGCGCACAGATCATGGGAGAGCGCCGTTAAACACCACGGCTTTCTATGCCGCACTCGACGTGTAGCCCCTGATTCCCGGCAAGCCGTTGTTGATTCCATAAGAAATACGGCTTACCGGAATACCAGTTTACGCTGCCATCTCCAATACTGAACAGCTTTGCTTATTTTAGGCTATTGGATCATCTTAGGCTATTGGATTATCTAAAAATGCCCTACTGCTGATTAATTTTCGCACGCATCGCATCAAGCTCGCTTAGCCTCGCCTCATTTTTGCCAAGGTCCGCTGTCAGCTGTCTTATCTTTTTATTCTGATCATCAAGATTATTACCGGCTTTTCTTGACTGTTTTGCATCTTTTACTGACCGTCTTGCTTCCTTTTTTGCCCTCCTGGCATCTTTCAAGCTTCCATTAGTAGCGTTGGAAGCTTTATCAGCAGTCGACGAAGCGGTACTTTGGGCATCAGCGGTCGCCTGATCAGACTTACTGGTATATTTTGCCAAATCATTCTGTGCCTTGGCAAGCCTGGCAGTAAGGTCTTCTATTTTACTGGTTACCTTCGCATACTCTTTATTAAGCGCAACGGTATCAGAGGCGGTCTTATAAGTTTGTGAGAATACAGGTAGTACCGCCACAAACAGCAGCACGGGCAGAAGGAAAATTCTTTTCATTTTAAATGTATTTAGTTAATGAACAATCTTGTTTAGTAACGGATAGGAATTGATTTTTTTTGCAGCAGCTCTGCACAGCTTAATCAGGGGGAATCAGATAGGAAATAAGAGACCCAATAAACGGGCCACGTTAGCTTTTTATTTAGATTCAGCTTTAAAATAAACTTTTATCAAGCTGTTTTGTATTAATGGTAGTTGTGCTTAAGAAAGATAAATTAGATAAATGCAGAAAAGCCCCAAAGAATAAACGCCGATTTATACACCGGAATTCATAGATTGCTTTATTTCGCACGCGACTAAAAAGGGGAGTATAAACTTCAAATGCCCGGTGCTCAGCTTCCATCGTTAATAAGCACAATTTACCCAAAGGTACCATTACCCACAACTGTAGAAATCATCTGTGCATTCAACGGCAGGCTGATATAACTTAGTAAAAGGATGTAAATAAATTTCATAGCAGCGTTAATGGCACGAATAATAGAAATTAGTTTTCCCATAAAAGGATGCTATTCCCTGTTGTAAATCTCCGTTTGCTTCCCCCGACAGAATATGACCGTCTGTATCCATCCTGTAATTGCCGTAGGTAGTCGTCCAGGTGTCCAGCAAAACCCCCGTTGATGGATTGTAAATTTTAGTAGTCACCTGTTTTAAGGGGTGCGCTGCATGATTACCAAAATTCAAAACCATAGAATACGTGTATTCACTGGTAGCGTCGGGAAACGTATATATCCAGTTTTTAATTGAAAGAGTGGCGTCATAGATAAGATTGGACTCAAGCACTTTTAAATTGCCTGAGCTAACGGCTGTCATTATACAACTTGTAAGAAGATTATTTGTATAATTATAAGCAGTACTAAAGTTGGGAAGACGTGAACCGTTTATATAAAGATTTTTAGTAGCGAGGTACCCGTCAGCATTGTAGCTATATTCAAACACGTAATTGTCTGAATTTTGCGGAGCGCTCATATCAGATTTAGTGACAAAACGGATAACGCGTCCACTTGTATCCAGAATTAAATATTGGTATGAATCTATTTTGATGGAATCCTTAGTGATATAATCGAAATCCGCTTCAAAATTTTTTACCTTATTGACGCTATCGTATATAACCAACTTTGTTACATTATAACTGCCGTTATATTGTGCCGACAAAGAAAATTCGACGCCACTTCCGCTGTTAACCTGGGAGATTGCAGCAATTGTGCAGGTTTTATTGTTGTTTCCCTCCGTCCCGCCCCCGTTTTCCCCTCCCGGGTTTCCGTTGCCACCTTGAATAGTGGAATTGCCTGGTTTACCACAGCCCGCCAGGAGGATCAACAGGATAACCAGGTTATGAAGGTTTTTGCTTTTCATTCTGCCCATTTTATAATATCAGTACGGTTTGCTCCCTGCTGTCTCCATTCACATATACCTTCACAAAGAAGGTACCTTTTGTATTTATTGTTATAGGGATTCTTATTTCATTTCCTAAAAATACAAGCTTATTGGTCTGTAAGACCTGGGTTCCGTTGGCATCATAAATAGCGACATAAGTGCTCACAGTGGTAGTTTGAGGCAATTTCACGTCCACCGTAAACTGGCCACTTGAAGGGTTAGGATAAATACGCATTTTCAAAGTATCAACTAACGGACTAACTGAAACAATAATAGGATAATCAAGAGAAGATGACCAACAAAGGTTATTTGGGCTTGTTTCCACACGGTAGAATCCGGTTTCAGGAACTTTAATTGAAGCTGAATTTGCATTTTCAAGTTCAGTATTATTCAAATACCATTGATAATAATTTGCAGTTGTACTCAAAAGGATGCTGTCACCAATTGAAGAAATTGATGGGGCAAGGTTATTAATTGAATCACAACTATATGTAAACTTCCCCAGCGAATCGGAGCCAATGGCAGTTTCTACATATACGCTTCCCGTGGTGCCATTGGCGACAACCGCGTTTATGGTTGAATCGTTTTTTACTATAAATGAAGCATCGGTTCCGCCAAAGGTTACTGAAGTTGCTCCCGTAAAGTTTTTTCCTCTGATAGTTATTTTACTTCCCAATGAGCCGGCGGAAGGTGTAAAGGAAATAATTTTAGGAACCGGAATACCCACCGAGCCGAATCTTGTAATGAAGGTGTGAATACCCGGAACATCCGCCAGAGCTGCATCACTGTATATGTTTCCGTTTGGATCAACGGCTAAAACGCCTCCAAGCGGTGCTGCATCCTGTTGAGTAAGTGGTGTCCCTAATCCTACCCAGGAAGTGCCAGACCATTTCTTTACAACGCAATCCGTACCGTATGCGGGGCCACTTGAATAGATATTATCCGAAGCATCAATAATAAGATTGCCATTTAAGCTGGTTGTCGTTCCAAATTCACTCCAGTTTTTCCCATCCCATTTTGCTATATACCTTTTTCCGGCTTTATTAGTAAAATTGCCGTTAACATAAAGATTATTTTTACTGTCTGTCGTTAAGGATTCAAAAACATTTTCACCAGGCACTGTAAAACCACTACTATCAGGATTCTTTACCTCTATCCATTTTTTATTAACGGTATTATAATTTGCAACATAATAATTCGTGGAACCGCCAAAAGCACCAAAAGCATAAACGTTTCCATCACCAGCCACACAAAAGTGCTCAATATAATCTGCAGCACTGCCTGGTAATCTCGTCCATGTTTTTCCATCCCATTTGGCTAGCGAAACCAAACCAACAACCGGATCATTAAAAGTGCCTGCAGCATATACATTACCATATTTATCAGTTTGCACATCAACAATATCGTTAGTTGCACCTAATGAATTTGGAAAATCTTCCAGTTTGCTCCATGCTTTCCCGTTCCATTTGGCTATATAATGATTCCCATTTTCATCCACAAATCTGCCGCCTAAATAAACATTTCCCTTTATGTCCATTGCCATTCCTTCGATTTCGGCATTTACATAAAGAGCAGGAGATACCTTTGGATTTAATTCTATCCATCCCTTATTGTTCCAATACTCAATGTAATAATTATCGCTGTTGTCTATAAAGGAACCGGAAACATAGGTATTCCCAATTGAATCAGCGACAATCTTATTCAAACCGCTTGAATAAAATGGATCTCCTGTTTTACCAGGCTCTTTCCATCCGGTGCTATCCCATTCAGCAACAAACTGACGACCACTTTTATTTGTAAATTTTCCACCTGCAAAGATCTTATTATTTGCATCCAGCTTGAGACAATTAATGGTGCCATTTGCTAAAAGTGGATTCTCCGCGTTATTTACCTGCGTCCATGAAGTTCCATCCCATTTTTCAACATCATAGCTACCTGCATATATTTCACTGGCATTTTTCACTGCAATTGCCTGGATCGAGCCGTTTATTACGAGATTATTTGTTCCAATACCCAATTGACTCCAGGACGAACCATTCCATTTTGCAACATAATACTGCCCGCTGGTATCTCTGAAATCGCCACCAGCATATATATTGCCAACGTTATCTGAAGCTAAACAAGCAATAAAATCGTTCCCGTTTAATGAATTTGCGCCAATGCCTGTTTCACTCCACATGCTTCCATTCCATTTTGCTACATATTCCTTTCCTGATGAATTGGTAAAGTAACCACCAGCATAAATGTTTCCTGAACTATCAGAAGCGATGGCGAAAATAGCATCATTTGCATTTAAGGCATTGTTCCCGCTACCTAATTCGCTCCATGATGCTCCATTCCATTTAGCCACATAATGTTTCCCCAAAGAATCAGTAAAACCACCGGCAGCATATACATTGCCAGCCTTATCTACGATAACTGAATAGATCCATCCGTTTGCATGAAGGCGGGAAGTAGCGCTACCCAGCTCGCTCCAGGAAGTTCCGTTCCATCTTGCAACATAATTTTCGTTGGAATCATTAACAAAGCCACCGGCAGCATACACATTGGAGCCTGAATGGGCGACGGTGCTGATAGTATAATTTGCGTTTAGTGAAGCGCTGCCTGTACCAAGTTCGCTCCACTTTTTTCCATTCCAGTAAGCTACAAACCGCGAATTATTTCCATCTACAAAATCCCCCGCAGCAAACATGTTTCCGGAAGAGGTGATGTCTAACGCATAAATGGTATTATTAAAAAGATTCAACGGAGGGCTTAGAGCCTTCCAGTGTTGCGCACAGGAAAACTTTGCAGGCAATTGCAGGAATATGACGCCCATTAAAAGGTAAAGCGCTCTTCTCATAAACAGATTTGAAAATAAAGATAAAGGAATTAGAGCATCTGTTATAACTTTTTCAATTATAAAACGTGAACTAACGTAATTTATTGAATCAGTACCGCCACAAACGGTATCGATAGATATCAGGATCATTAATGCACAATAATCATAACTAAAATATAAAGCCCGGTTACACATCCTGGGAACTTTTGTTCTCCTATATTTGCACTATTAATGATGGGGTGCCTTGCAGATTACAAGTTTTACATATTCTGCTGAAAGAAGGGCTGAGATTATACCCGTTGAAAGAAAGTTTTTCTTTCAGAAACCTGATCCGGGTAATACCGGCGTAGGCAAGAGCATTCAATCTCAAATCTTTTATTATTGCATTCCCGCTAATTGTTTATTAAAAGAAATCTTCAATGCCCCAGGTACCCTGGATCCATTTATTTCTGCAGCAAGTTGCGCAAACAAGCTGGATTGAATGGCTGGCCGTTGGTTTTAGCGTAGCAGAAGTATTATTGGCCCGTGCCAATAAAGTGGCGCTTTATCCTGCGGGAATTGTCGCCACCCTACTTTCTGTTTATCTTTTTATCACCTCCGGTTTATATGCTGAATCCTTGTTAAACGGCTACTATATCATCATGAGTGTCTACGGCTGGTGGTACTGGGTAAGAAAGAAAGATAAGCCTCCGGTTCCGATTACATTTACTAATAAAAAAGAGTGGAAGACCGTCTTCGCCATTGTCGCCGGGGGCTTCATTGTTCTATATATAACCCTTAAGAATTTCACTCCGTCAACTGTCCCTTTATGTGATGCTTTCGTAAGCGCTACCGCGTGGGCCGGTATGTGGCTGCTCGCAAAACGGAAAGTAGAAAACTGGATCCTCCTGAATATCTCTAACGCCGTAGCGATTCCATTATTATTTTATAAACACCTGGCTTTATATGCCGCACTCACCATTTTTCTTTTTATTGTAGCCGTGCAGGGCTACTTTCAGTGGAGAAGACTGGCAACAAAAGAAACCACTTTACTGACTTCAAATCAATTCTCATGAACCCCGTTTCCCATCCTTCAACTTTTATTGATTCACAATCAGTGAATGTCATTCGCCAATATACAGCTGAAGCAGAACAACTGCGGTGTTTGCACCCCGAACAGCTTGCCGTGATTTATAACAACCGGTGGTTCAATTTATATGTGCCGGCCGAATATGGAGGCCTTGGCTTATCACTGCCGGAAGGGTTACGGATAGAAGAAGCGCTGGCCTGGACAGATGGCAGTGTTGGCTGGACTGTTACCCTTTGTAGCGGCGCCAATTGGTTCGTTGGTTTCCTTCAACCAAACACTGCTGCCACGCTGTTCAGTTGTGAAAAAGTATGTTTTGCAGGAAGTGGCCGTCCCTCAGGGATTGCCAGACTGATCAATGATGACGAATTCGAGATTTCCGGAAGCTGGCAATACGCTACCGGAGCTGCTCATGCCACCGCCTTTACCGCCAATTGCCACATAGAAAAAGATGGACGCCTTCTTCAACATGAAGACGGCACTCCTGTTGTGGCATCGTTTATTTTTTTGCGAAGTGAGGTACTCATCACTGAAGACTGGAAAGGAATGGGCATGATTGCCACCTCCAGCAACCGTTTTGACGTGAGCCGGCTACCAGTCAATAAAAACAGGCGCTTTGAGATAAATGAAAACAAAGCGGTGCTCCCGGATACGATCTATCAATACCCATTTCTGCAGTTTGCAGAAAGTACACTGGCGGTCAATATTTCAGGCATGGCCCTTCATTTTATGGATCTATTTGCGCGAAATATCCAGGAAAGAAAAACCGGCGATTATTTTACCGAAGATCACCGCCATTCCCTTTTTCTCCGGCATGAAGCTGCACGTTATAAACAACGGGAAGCGAGGCAGATTTTTTACCAGGCGCTCCAAAGCTCATGGGACGAATGGAATAAAACTAAACATTTTGATACCGCCACCTTAGAAAACGTAAGCCGGGCAAGCAGGCAGTTGGCAGCCATTTCAAGGGAAGTAGTGGATGAGCTATACCCTTTCTGCGGGTTAATAGCCTCCGATCCATCCTCAGAAATAAACCGTGTATGGCGCAACCTGCATACGGCAGTCTTGCATCCTTTGCTGCTGCAATAAAAGTTGGTAATGCTATGTAAGCAGGGTCACTCATCAGAATCAGCCCTTTGTGCCCCCTTCGTACCCTTCGAGTCTTTTCTCCTCTCCCAAGCGGGTGTCCTCACCCCACTTTTTTCCCAGCCTGCAATCTCATCTTTCACCGCACAGAGAATCAAAGGCTGACAAAAGCCCGCCGTTTTTCAGGAGCCTTAACTTCATAAAAAAGTCCTTCGTGCCCCCTTCGTGCCCTTCGAGTCTTTGTGCGAAAAGAAGAACTTCTCCGCCAGGAGAAGCAAAAAGAATCTTCCTCACACTAAGCCACCAAGAATCAAAGGCTCACAAAGAGCCCGCCTTTCTCAAAAACCCTCCTCCCAGGCAGCTGTCCTCACCCGCCTTTTTTCCCAGCCTGCAATCTCATCTTTCACGCGCAAATGCCCCATTAGAACCTAATATCGGCTGAACAAAAACTCCAACTACTCTGTCCTCAAACTCTAATAAGCTCATTTATCTTATTAGCGTCACAGTACCCTTTAATTGTTGAGCCTTATTATTCGTATCTGTAAAGCTAATTACCCATACATAAATCCCCTGCAATAACAATGCTCCTTTCCAATAGCCATCCCAGCCCTCACTAATATTGTTGGTTTCAAAAACCTTTTCACCCCACCTGTTATACACAAGCATGTGAAAGCTTTTTACGGCAAATGGATATTTCACCCTGAAAATATCATTCAACCCATCATTATTCGGCGTAAAGCCTGTAGGCATCAGGATATTACAAATGCCCGAAGTTATTACCACGGAGTCGGTATAAGTTCCACATTGGTTAGAAGCGATAAGGGAGTACATTCCCTCCTTTGTAACTACCAATGATGACCCATTGCTTCCATCCTGCCATAAGAATGAGCCGGTGATGCCAACAGAAGGCTGTAAAACATAATTTTCACCTTCACAAATAGAAGTGTCTTTTCCAAGAGTGAAATAAGGGATCGCTATTTCATGAATCAGAATGGTATCTGAGGCTATGCAATTGCTCAGCTCAACCTTTACATGATATTCACCTCCTTTATTTACCACCAATGAGGAAGAAGTGCTTCCATCCTGCCAGCTATATACCGCGTTACTGTTGAATGCATTGAGCGTGATTGCCTGTCCCTGGCAGATAGTTGTATCGTTTCCAAGGCGAATAACCGGGGAAGGATCCACCACAACTTTAATCGTCGCCGTATCTGAAAAACATCCTTTCTCGCCGGCGGCAACAACAGTATAGGTGGTCGTATTCAAAGGTGCCGCTATGGGGTCAGAAACCGAAAGATTGCCCAATCCCTCTGTATTACTGATCCATTGATAGGAAATGCCACCTGAAGCTTCTAACCGGGTATTAGTTCCCCTGCAAATGGTAACCTCTTTAGCCAATTGCAGGGTAAAGGGATGAATGACATTTATGGAAACCGAATCTTTATTGCTGCATCCATAAACGTTGGATACTGAAACGGTGTAATTCGTATTATTTAGCGGCGAAGCGATTACGACAGCACCACTCGTCTTATTGAGTCCTGCAGCAGGAAACCAGTTATAGCTTTCCCCTCCACCGGCTGTTATCTCAAAGGAAGATCCCTCACACAGCGTCGCATTTTTTGCAGACAAGGTTACCCGGGGCCTTTCATGAACGTGCAGCAATTTAGTTACCGTATCGGCACAGCCGTTATTATCTACCACCAGTTTAACGGAAAATGTTCCCGCCTCGTTATAGGTCTTCACCGGTGGTTTTTGCTGGCTAACCGTGGTTCCGTCGTCAAAGATCCATTTCCATGAGGGCTGCCCCGGCAGCAACGTGCTACCTGTAAATGTTGCCGAAGATTGATCGCAAATATCTGAGGGACCGTTTATTTGTCCGCCCAACCCCTGCAAGGCAACAACATTCATATCCGCCTGTTTTACACATCCGGCAGGCGATTGTATTTTCAAACTTACTTTATAATTTCCAGCAGACTGGTAGGTAAAAAGAGGCGATTCAACATTTGACGTATCTTTTTTATTCCCGGTTCCAAAATCCCAATGATAAAGCAAAAGCGGTTCTTTCCCTTCACCGGAACCAATGTTGGTAATATCAGGGTGGAACTGCACTTCTTTAGGGGCACATATTTGAGGAATGCTTTTTAAAGCAATACTTAAAGAATCAATAGAAATGTTATTAGTAAGCTCAACAAAAGAAGCACAGCCGTCTGCATCTTTGCTGATCAGTTTAGGAACATAGTTCCCCGGGGTTTTATAAAAATGTACTGAGAATGTATCGCTGGCCTCCGCGAGTGTTCCGTCGCCAAAATCCCATAGATAAGAGGCTGCATTTTTCGACAAGGCGCTTAGCGTTACGGATTGCGCCGTACACGTGCGAACCATATCAGCACTAATATTTACCTTGTTATCCCGCACAAAAACTGAATCAAGATAAGTTTTTTCAAGCCCGTTGTAGCCGGTAACAAAAAGTTTTACGATGTACTTTCCCGGCTTTTCATACACATGGCTGGGCGTGTTCACATTATCAGAAGTAAACCCATCACCAAAATCCCATCTGATATGCGAATAATCAACAGAGGTATTTACGAACTGCACCAAAAGCGACGAGCAATCAATATTATCTACGAATGAGGAAGTGAAAGAAAAGTACGCATTAAAATTCCTTACCGTTATTTTTTGAAAAGCCGTATCCCCACAACCTGTGTCCGGATTTTTTGCAATCAGCCTGATGGTATAGTTTCCGGGCTTTGTATAAGTATTCACCGGGTTATAATCTGTAGAAGTGTTCCCATCACCAAAATCCCATTGATACTGCGTATTATAACTGTTGAAATTGTTGGTATTGTTATAAAACTGAAGGGAAGTATTTAAATGAAAATCCGTTCCATAAGTGGTGAAAGCGGCCTTTGGGCCATTGGCATAAACCATTTGTGAATAAGAAGAAGTAGTTGAGGTGCATCCACCGGCATCCGTTA
>Ga0157371_10002684_pt1 | contig 16831 bp, 10 predicted proteins | sample C45metaG_FD_113462 | JGI IMG/M metagenome (GOLD analysis project Ga0157371, IMG submission 113462) | Corn rhizosphere microbial communities from Kellogg Biological Station, Michigan, USA - C4-5 metaG | ecosystem: Host-associated > Plants > Roots > Rhizosphere > Soil | place: USA: Michigan...
ATGTATACACGAAAAGATAATTGAGGAATGGCATGATTTAGTGATACGGTAAAGTTGCAACAGAAATAGGCTGAATGCCTGCATTTGGGAAAGGAAGGAAAATTAGCCAATGTTGCCATGCATCTGCTTTAAACGTTCCGGCATTAATGAATGATTTTGGAGGAGAAATTCATACATCAGAAATTTTCTTTTATGTTTAAAAACTATTTGAAAACGGTATTCAGAAATTTCAGGCACAACAAAAGTTACGGGATCATGAATACATTGGGCTTGCAGTAGGAATTGCTGCCTGCTTTCTTATTTTTTGATCATTCAATTTGGAAGAAGCTTTGATAATTTTCATCCAAAGAAAAATAGCATTTATCGTTTAGGCACTGGACTACGACTAAAAATTAAGAACTAAAAACTATGATCAAAAACTATTTCAAAATTGCATTTCGTAATCTCTGGAAAAACAAAGTTTTTTCATTCATCAACATCATGGGTTTGACCGTTGGAATGACGGCGTGTTTCCTTATTTTTTTGTATGTAAAATTTGAATTGAGCTACGATTCGTTTAACAGCAAAGCGGATCGTGTTTACCGGGTGGTAAGTGACATTAAAACGCCTACCGAAGTTCTACACTCCAACGGTCCTGCATGGGCGGTAGCCCCTAATGCCAAAGATGAATTTCCGGAGATAGAAAGTTTTGTCCGTATTACCAATGATAATGTACTGATAAAAAAAGGCGACATAAAATTCGAGGAAGAACATGCCGCCTGGGCAGACTCGGCGCTCTTTAATGTTTTTGATTTTAAATTGCTGAAAGGCAATCCCAGCACAGCTCTAAAAGAACCTTTCAGCATTGTTTTTTCCGAAACTGCCGCCAAAAAATATTTCGGAAAAACAGATCCTATGGGGCAAACTTTATTAATTACAGGCGATAAACTTCCGGCAAAAGTTACGGGGATCATGAAGGATATTCCTGAAAATTCGCAGATAAAAGCGGATGTGTTTTTGTCTATGACAACCATCACTCAAAAGTTTAACCAAAGCCTCGACAGCCAATGGAGTAATTATGGCGCCAGCGCTTATATATTATTGAAACCCGGTACAAATGCGAAATCTTTAGAGAAAAAATTTCCGGCTTTTCTTGAACGGCGCAATGGTGCAGAAATGAAAAAGATTCAAATGTATCCTACATTGTTTCTCGAGCCATTGAGAGACGTTTATCTTTATTCCACCCGCGATGACAGTAAAACAGGACATATCACCAACGTATATATTTTCTCAATCATCGCCATATTTATTTTATTGATCGCCTGTTTCAATTTTATCAATCTTACTACAGCGAGATCGGCGGAAAGAGCCAAAGAAGTAGGCATCAGAAAAGTGGTTGGCGCCGGCAAAAAACAATTGGCAGCACAGTTCCTGGGTGAATCGGTTGTGTTGTGCCTGATCGCTTTTGTACTTACCTTTTTTCTTTCATGGCTCTTGCTGCCATTGTTTAACCAGTTGGCAGGCAAAACAATCAGCAGCGGCATTTTTAAACATGGTAATTATCTCCTGCTGCTCTTTTTGGCCTCCATCGGAATCGGTTTGCTTGCAGGTATTTATCCGGCATTGGTGTTGTCATCATTTAAACCGATTGTTGTTTTGAAGGGGCGCTTTGTAACAGGAACGCGTGGGATCATTTTAAGAAAAGGATTGGTAGTTGCTCAATTCACTATTTCCATTGCTTTGATCATTTCGACCATTGTTGTTTACAATCAGATGAATTTTATGCAAAACCAGGATTTGGGTTTTAGCAAAGATCAAATGATGGTCATAGATACCAATGGCGATCCTGCAAAAAAGGCTTTTGAAGAGTCGGTAAAAGATTTGCCAAATGTAAAATCAGTGGCGATGTCGGGCAGCGTACCCGGGGGAGGGAATCCAGGGGCTTATTCTGAAATAGAAAATAAAAAAGGCGATATGCAGATTGCCAATCTCGATTTATATTTTGTTGGGTTTAATTTCATCAATCAATATAAAATAAAGATGGTTGCGGGACGTGGCTTCTCAAAAGACTTTGGCACAGACACGACGCAGGCAATGGTATTAAATGAAGCGGCTGTAAAATTGTTTGGTTATACTTCACCGGAACAGGCCATAGGCAAGCGGTTTAAACAATGGGGAAGAGAAGGAAAAATTATTGGTGTGATGAAAAATTTTCATTTCAAATCTTTGCAGGAAGAAATAAAACCGTTAAGCATGCGCATTGAGCCTAATGGAAGTAACCTTATTTCTGTCAATGTAGCCACATCGAATTTGCCCAAAACCATTGCGGCCATTGAGAATAAATGGAAAGCACTTATACCCGACAGGCCCTTCAGTTATTATTTTTTAGATGAATTTTTTAACCGCCAATATCGCAGTGAAGTACGATTTGGAAATCTATTTTTAAACTTCGCCATTCTCGCTATCTTTATTTCCTGCCTTGGATTATTAGGACTTGCTTCTTACAGCACCATTCAAAGGACAAAAGAAATCGGCATTAGAAAAGTGATGGGAGCTTCTGTTTCAAATATTGTCAACTTACTATCAATTGATTTTTTAAAATTAGTCTTCATCTCCTTCATTATAGCAGCGCCGGTTGCCTGGTATTTTATGCATCAGTGGCTGAAAGATTTTGCATACCGGATCAATATAAACTGGTGGATATTTTTAGTGGCAGGGGTTACGGCTGTGCTTATTGCATTGTTCACCATTAGTTTCCAGGCCATCAGGGCAGCGATAGCAAATCCGGTGAAGAGTTTAAGAAGTGAGTGACAAAGTGGGTAGTGAGTGTGGAATAGTGAGTGTAAGATCATACATCAATAAGTAATGTTTCCACCACAGAAAGCACCAATGTTTCCTATGAGAATTTTCAATACTCCTGAGGAGTTTATAACAAAAAAACTTCCGCAGGTGAATGCGGAAGCTTTAAAATTTAATTCTATGGTGTATAGTTTTTCCCGGATAACTGGAGCCATTTTACAGGCGTGGTTTCATTAGGAGTAATAAGGTATTTAAAGGTATTGAATTATAAAAACAAGAAGTTGACTGACATCGGACTTTATTGGTTTTTCCTGGATTGGGAAACGGTTCTTTTCAATGGATTTGGATTTCTGATTAATGTTTGCTGAACATCAATCAACTTCTGGTGCAAAGATATTGGAGGCACCCCTGCTGCACAAGAGCAGTAGTGCTCTTTTATTTGAGTATGGTAATTACGGCGCCTATCGTATATCAACGAACGCGGAACGTATAATTACCTAATAGCTTAACTTACAATTTAAAATATATTTCGTGTGCCGCGAGCCGGGACGGGAGAGTGGAGAGCCTGGAAACCCGCCAATCATTTTCTAACATGTATAAAAGCCTTCCCGAAAGATTGATATTTTCAGAAAGAGCTTTCAGTAAGCATCTTCCCCCGGTTCTGGCTGAAATGAAAATTGATTGTCACTTTGCATCAGCAGCTCCAGTTCTTCTTTTTTAAACTCAGTAATATAAATCGTTTATCTCTTTTCCGTTAGTATCATAGCCAATGCTTAACCATCCGGATTTATTTTAAAAAACTGTTTGTCATGCACAATGGTTTTAATAGATCATCCCATTGATATTTATAGTAAGGTTCGTGCGTAATATCCATTATAATTAATTGAGAAATCAATTTGCCTCCTTACATGATGGGCAGCGAATCAGTTGATGAAATAGCATAGGAATTAGAATTCTATCATCCACATAAATTTTTACTCTGCAGAAACGGGAAGCGTAAAGCAAAAAACAGAACCCTTTCCGTCTTCGCTCTTGAAATCCATGGTACCGGAATGCCGTTTGATTATTTCATTGCAAATGTAGAGGCCCAATCCCAGGCCGGGAAAAGTGTTATTGGTGACTCGAAAAAAACGCTTAAATAATTTTGATTGCTCAGATAACGGAATACCAATGCCAAAATCCTGAACACAAATCTTTACATCATTTTTAGTGCTGACAGAAGAAACGATTATTTTATTGGCATCCGGAGAATATTTTATTGCATTGGACAACAGGTTTGTAATTACCTGCCCAAGCCGGTTTTTGTCACCTTCTATTATTCGGGTATCTGAAAGCTGAACTTCAATTTTATGCTTCGGGCTTGTAAGTTGCATGATCCCTGTAACTTCTTTTATTAATTCGTTCAAATCAATTTTTTCAAAATAGAAATTCAGTTCTCCCGCATTCGCTTTTGACACATCAAGCAGATCTCCGATCAAATGCGTTAATTTATCAATTTGCTTATTCATTTTGTCAAGCATGCTTATGCTGCCTGCATTTTCTTCCGGCTTCAGATTCATCATTAAAATTTCTGTGTAAGCCTTCAAACTCGTCACTGGTGTTTTTAATTCATGGCTCGCCATGCTAATAAACTGGTCTTTCTTTTCCATCTCTCTTTTCTGCTCTTCAATGTTGGTACATACGCCAAACCATGCAATAATTTTTCCATCACTGTTTTTAAAAGGTAAGGCATTAGAAATAAATGAACTATAGTTCCCTTTTACATTTCTCATTCTCATTTCAAATTTAAACGGCTCTTCCGAATGAAGGCACCTGCTCCATTCCTTTAACAAACCTTCCAGATCATCAGGATGAATGACAGATCGTCCGCCTGCTATCGATTCTTCTAAGCTTAATCCTGTGTAATCAAGCCATTGGCGGTTAAAATAATCAAAGGTACCATCTGGCTTTGTGGTCCAAACGATCACCGGAATGGTATCGGCTAAAAATTTAAAATGCTCTCTGCTCGTCAGCAGTTCATTTGTTCTTTCATTTACTCTTAATTCTAATTCATTATTCAGTTTCTCGGTAAAACGGTTTGCAGTTTCTAACTGCTCATTTTTTTCCCTTAATTGTTTTTCAATATTTTTTTGAAAAGTAAGATCGGTAAGGATCAGGCTTAATGCGGTTCCATCATCCAGTTCAAGAGTAGCCATGGAAACCAGGACCGGGATTACCTCCGCCTTATTTGTTATTAAAAACATTTCACCTTTACATTCCTCCTTCCATCCTTTTTCAATAAGCAAATTAAAAGTGTCTTCTGAATCAACTGAGATATATTTTTTAAAGTATGACCCGATGATTTTTGAAAGAGGTAAATTCATCATGGATGCAAAACGGGAGTTGCTGTATAAGATAACACCATTTTCATTGAGAGTTACCGCGCCTTCATTCATTTTTTCGATAAAGACACGATAAGTCTGGTCGGCGCTTTTTAGTGTGTATAAGCGCGGGCCGTCTTTATCTTTTACAACAATTGCATCAACCTGTCCTGCACGAATGGCATCAATAGTAGCATTTGCTTCGTCAAGTCTTTGACGTAGGTTTTCTATTTCTGATAATGCTGATGCCGTTTTCAAACCTTTCATTCAATTTTTCTGTTTAGTCCCAGCCCCTTGAGAACTTTCGCGGTATCCGACAGATCTCCAAACAATCTCTTTATCGGCAGAGGAAAATATTTAATAAGCATCGGCAGACCTATTAATTGTTCAGTGGTTGCCTTTGAAGGTTGTTGATAAACGTCTATTATCTCTAATTCATATCCTGCTGTTAAGTATTTCTCGCAGATATCTTTAAGGTTGGCTATCGCCCTCACAGAATTAGGAGAGGCGCCTGTAATAAAGAGTTTCAGGTTATAATGCAATTCTTCCTCTATTGATTCCCAGCCAGTCAATAATGATGCACTTTTCTTCATATTATTTTTTTATGGGTACAATATTTAAGCCAACTATCACCTTTTCTTTATCAGAAAGGTCTCCAATAATTTTCCTTATCGGTTCCGGAACTTTTCTCACTAAAGTAGGAACTGCAAAAATCTGGTCACCTTCTGACAGATGGGGTTTTTTTAAAAGATCAATGATTTCTATACGGTATTGTCCCTCCAGATATTCTTCACAATATTTTTCCAGATTTTTTAAGGCTGTTATTGATTTTTTGGTCTTACCTGCCACATATAATTTTAATTCCCAGGTTGCGTTTCTCATGATGGTACTTATTTTTTCTTTTTAGTGGTTTTCTCCGGTTTGTTTTCACGCATGCGGACGATTGCTTCCCTGTTTTTTTCAGTTATTTCTCTCCTCAGTTCTCTCTCAGTATCAATGCTGTTTAATTCATTTTTTGCTAATTCAAATTCTGCTCTGAGGCTTAATATTTTTTCTTCGAGGATCGCTTTTTTAATTTCTATTTCTTTATTTTTTCTTTTTAGCTTCTGTTCTCTTATCGCTTCATTGGTAGCTTTTTCCAGCTCATACGCTTTTTTTGCTGACCCAATAAGCACGCCTTTGGGTCCCAGCGCTACTTCTCCAATTTGAATTCCTTCATTGCTGATCAGAAATTCTCTTACCTGGTTTGAATTTTTCATTCCACGGGATTTTAAAATATAAAGTGTGTGGTTTCTTTCACCATTGTATTCTATATCGCGAAGTGATATCCAGGTATCCACCACTGATGAAACATCTTCGTCTATTTGGCTTTGATGGTTGCCGTTGAGTGTAAGTGCAGTAAACATAACTGTGATCTGCTCATTTTGAAGAAAATCTATAAGCCTGATCAAAATCGACTTCACTTCTCCCGGATCGCCAACAGTTACCAGGTTGGTAATTGGATCAAGGATCACTACTTTAGGTTTGAATTGCCTGATGAGTTTGTAAATTACCACCAAATGCATTTCAAGTCCGTGTAAAGTTGGCCGCGAAGCGCTAAATTTCAAGAGGCCGCTTTTTACATGCTGTGCAAAGTCTATATTAATGGATCGCATGTTACGAATGATCTGGGGAGTCGATTCCTCAAAAGCTAAGAAGAGGCAACGTTCTTTTCTCAGGCACGCGGCATTGGTAAAGCAGGCGGCAATGCTGGTTTTGCCGCAGCCTGCGGTTCCCGAAATAAGAATGCTGCTTCCCCTGAAAAATCCTTTTCCACCGAGCATTTCATCCAGAGAAGGGATTCCGGAAGAAATCCTTTGAGATGAAACTTCATTTTCCAACAGAAGGGAAGTAACCGGTAAAACAGAAACTCCATCTTCATCAATCAGGAATGGATATTCATTGGTGCCGTGAACAGAACCACGATATTTTATGATCCTTAACCGGCGGGTAGAAATTTGATTTTGTATCCGGTGATCCAATAAAATAACACAGTCGGAAACATATTCTTCCAGTCCCTGCATGGTTAATTTTCCTTCTCCTCTTTCACCCGTTATTACCGCTGTTACGCCTTTTTCTTTAAGCCATGTAAAAAGGCGTCGTAATTCTGCACGCAAAATCGCATGATTGGTCAAACCTGAAAAAAGATTTTCAATGGTATCCAAAACTATCCTTTTTGCGCCGATACTATCAATCGCATAACCAAGCCTGATGAATAGTCCATCGAGATCATACTCGCCAGTTTCTTCTATTTCGCTCTTGTAAATTTGCACATGATCTATCTTTATTTTTTTATCAGCAATTAGTTCATTGAGGTCAAAACCGAGCGAAGCAACATTTACAGCCAATTCCTCGCTTTTTTCCTCGAATGCAACGAAAACGCCGGGTTCATTAAACTCCATAGCGCCTTTTACTATAAATTCAATAGAAAATACTGTTTTGCCACTTCCCGGACCCCCGCAAATCAATGTAGGGCGCCCTTTAGGCAATCCGCCATTGGTTATTTCATCGAGCCCGGTAATTCCGGTAGGTGTTTTTTGTAGTTGCTGGAGTATTATTGATTTTTGTTTTGAGCCAGATTTCATAAGTTTAACATTAATAATTTTATTAAGGTTATAGAAGCGGGTGTCATAAAAAGCTTAAAACAATAATAGTAATTTAATCTGAAATTTATTGAAAGAAATTTATTAAAAAGTGAATAATTCAGAGGTTTGAATCGGGTTAAAAAACAGCTGCAAAGCCCTAAGCTCTTATTTTTGCTGAAACACCCCGGGCAAAGCCATGAAACTGCTTTTTGCCTCGATAAAAGCGACGTCCTGCTTGAGCATATTCCACTGGTATATCGATCCGTTACCAAAGAAGAAAGGTTAGCGATAGTGGAATAATGAACAACAGCTATTGTTTCATCTCTTATTTGGAAACCATTTGGATAATGCCAGAGATTTTATGGGAAAAGGCTGCGATAACTGTTTTAAATTTAGGATGGCGAGTGAGAACGATATTTACTGCGACAGAAGAAAGAAGCCGAAAAACTAAATGATTCTCTTCACTTTTTTAGCAGTTCTTTCGAGGAAAGAAGAATGTCCTGCGAATTATCTTAATGGTTGCTTTTTTGTTCTGATGGCATAAGTTGATAACCTAAGTGTTCTCTGTAAAGTTGGCATTTTAAAATTCTTATTTCCTGGATGGATCTCAGTTCAACTTATTGTTCTTCAAAAATTCCTACTGGATTTAGTTGGAACGTAAATTATAAAATCTAATTTTACATTGAAATAAATTAGCTATTTTTAGTGGTTATCAATTAATTATTTTAGCGGTAAAATTCATTCAACATTCCATCAATGATACAAGTTATAAACCGGGCCCTCGATATTTTAGAATTTATAGCAAAGGAACCCGACAGGCCAAGATCTTTAAGCGAAATAGCAGAAAAATTAGAATTAAATTCAGGTACCTGTGCTAATATTATTAAAACATTAGTAACCAGGAAATATATTGAAAAGCTAGATAAAAAGAAAGGCTACTGTTTAGGCGCAAAATCATATGGGCTTACCGGAAATGAAGGATACAAAAAGGATTTAACCGAAGCAGCGAAAGAAGTATTGGAGTTATTGACAAAAAAAATAAATGAAAATTCCTTACTTGCAGTACTTGATCAGGATATGCGAAGGGAAATTGTGAGGGTTATGAGTACTCATCCTATTCAAGCAAGTACTGCATCAGAAAAAAGAGCATATGATTCATCTTCAGGGAGGGCGTTAATAGCCATGCTGCCGGATGCCGAGCTAGAAAAGTTTATTAAACAATACGGAATGCCGAAGAAGGGGGAGTGGGAAGGTGTGAAAGATGAAAAGACTTTAATGCAACAAATAATAAAGATCAGGGATCAGGGATACGCGACACAATTAACCAGCGGCAATATTGTTGGCCTTGCGGTTCCAGTATACAAAAGTGACAAAGTAATTGCAAGCCTGAGTGTTTATATGCCCCAATTCCGGTATACTAAGTCGAATAAATCGGAAGTAATCGATCTATTAAAACAAGCAAGCAAAAATATAAGCAAAAAATTATCTTAATTATAGTTGAGTATATCCAGGGCCATAAATTTTATTGCTAAATTTTCTAAATGTTTGAAAGAATTCCAATAACTTTACATTTTATTATAAAATTTGACTTTATAATATAAAGTTAACCGAAAAAAGTAATTGCACTTTTTGTGCAATAAAACTGGATCTTTCAAAGAACCGCTTTAAAATTTTAAAGATTTAGAAATGAAAATAATTGATATGAAAACCCGTTGCATCGCCATTCCGCTTAATGCTCAGTTAAGGCACAATACAGGTGTACATCCCGGATATTTTCTTAGAACTATTTTAGAATTAGTTACGGATGAAGGAATTATTGGATTGGGGGAAGTTGGAGGTGGCGATCAGCGGGGAGCTTTGCAAAAATTAAAGCCTCGGATTATTGGTATGGATCCGTTTTCGCTTGAATTAATCAAACTAAAAGTGCTGCGCAGTATTTATTATATTTCTAACTCACGGTTATATGCGGCAATAGAAATGGCATGTTTGGATATTCAGGGAAAAGCAATAGGACGGCCAATGAGTGACCTGATTGGTGGAAGCATCCGTTCTGAAATTCCGATGATTGGTTATTTGTTCTGGCGATATGACCGTCCCGGGGGCGGTAATGATACCACAGCCGAAGACCTTGCCAATTATTGTGTGGAACTTCATGAAACCTTAGGGATTAATTCAATGAAGCTAAAAGCAGGTGTTGTAAAACCGGAAGAAGAAGCAAAAGTATTACGCCTTTGCAGAAAGAAATTAGGCGATGATTTTGGATTACGAATTGATCCCAACGGGTTGTGGTCAGTAACAACTGCTGTAAAAATCGGACGTTCGCTGGAAGATTTAAATATTGAATATTTTGAAGACCCTTCCTGGGGAATTGAAGGGAACGCTTCTGTTAGAAAACAGGTGCAAATACCGATTGCTACCAATATGTATCCAAATAAATTTGATGATCTAGGACCTGCAATACGCCTTGGAGCTGTTGACATAGTGCTTACCGATCTCCATTATTGGGAGGGCCCACGTGGGGTAAAGGATTTATGTTCCGTTTGCAACACTTTCAATTTAGGAGTTGCGATGCATAGTGGATCTGAGTTTGGAGTTGAACTTGCTGCAATGCTGCAAACGGCTTCTACCATACCGGCTATGACATTTGCAGGTGATGCCCACTATCATTATCTACTGGATGATATTATTGAAGGTGGATTAATGAAATATAAAAATGGGTGTCTTGAAGTTCCTGCAGGACCTGGTTTGGGGGTTAATCTTGACGAAGATAAAATGAAATTTTACGAAAAATATTATGAAGAAAAAGGTGATTATTATGCCCGCTTTCACCAGGATCCTTATCGCCCCGATTGGTATCCAACAGTTGGCGGTTTATAAATTGAACTAATTGGAGATTGTTGTTACATTTGGGAAGCAATAGATTCTACAATTTATAAATGAAATTTTTTTCTTTTTCCTTTGCTTTACACTATTAAAATAAATCAATGAAATTATTGAATAAAAAAGCATTGGTCACAGGTTCATCAAGAGGGATTGGGAAAGCGATTGTGCAGCAATTGGCAAAAGAAGGGGCAGAAGTAGTTATTCATTATAATGAAAATAAAAGCGATTCAGAAAGAGTTGCCAGGGCAATAAAAAATGCGGGTGGGAAAGCTCATTTATTACAAGCTGATTTATTTGATATTAATCAGGCAATAAAATTAGCTGAAGATGCATGGAATGTTATGGGGCGCGTTGATTTTTTAATTAATAATGCCGGAGTTTCTTACAAAAAACATTTTCTCGATACCACTATAGAGGATTTGGATTATTTTACGAATATTAATTTTAAAAGCACCTTGCTTTTAACCAGAAACATTACCAAAAAAATGGTGAACTCAAATGTTAAAGGTTCTGTTTACACTATTACTTCAGTAAATGGAATCCAACCTGGAGTTGGATTTAGTGTTTATGGTGCCACCAAGGGCGCCCTTGAAACATTAATGAAAGGTGTTGCATTAGAGTTGGCGCCACATAATATCAAAGTAAATACTTTTGTATTAGGTGGCATTGAAACCGATATAAATGCAGCCATTTGGCAAAATTCCGAAAAATTAAAAATGGTAACCGATAATATCCCAATGGGAAGATTAGGAGAACCTGAGGAAGTAGCCTCAGTAATATGTAATTTATTAGCTTCTGATTCCTATATGACCGGCAGCACGATAAAAATTGATGGCGGCTGGCTTTTAAAAACAGGATCGCAGAATCCGAAAATGTATTCTGACGAGAATTTATAAAATAATACTGCGTCCAATATTGAAAAGACCTTTGTTTCTAAGCAATCGGACAATTCAATTCTGCAATTTAATGATGTTTGTACTGAATTAATTTTCTAAATACAATCTTTTAAAAAACTTGTATTTTGGAATAACATTCGTTTGTTACAAATAGACTCTTCATTTACGTTTGTCCCCTTTCGTTTCCTTCTTTCAATATCAGAAAATCGCGAAAAAAAATTCTTTTTTGGAGCAAAAAAAAAATATTTACATTTGGTCAGTATTGTAAAATTGAATTTTATAATATAAAATAAAATTTAAACTTTCTCTTAAATATCAAATTAATAATACTGAGAATGAAACAAACACATCAGATTCTTTTTACCACTTGTTTCATGTTATTTGCCAGTGGTTTCCAACCAGTTTTGAGTCAGCGGGCACCGATGGTTATTGCCCAAAATGGCAAAAGTGCATATAGTATTGTATTGTCATCACAAGTGCCCCGGTCGCTTCTTGCTGCGGCTCTTGAGCTTCAACACGACGTATATGAATCGACAGGAGCCCAGCTACCGCTTATAAGTGATACAAGTTCCATTCGTGGAGCGTTCATTAGTCTGGGTTCAACATTGCAAGCAAAGGCTATCGGAATTGATGTTAAAAAGATAGCCCCGGAAGGATTCCGCATTCTTACTAAAGACCGTAACATTTATATTGCCGGGCCCGACACACCGGAGGGTCAACATACACCAACAGGGGGCGTCAGTAACGGCACGGCTAATGGCATCTACACATTTTTAGAGGATTATTTGAATGTGCGCTGGCTAATTCCGGGCGACATAGGAAGAGATGTACCAAACAAGAGCACATTTTCAGTGGGAAAGATCAATCACACCGAAGTTCCGTCATTTACTGCGCGCAAAATGCCCTTCATGCAAAATAGAGAGCAAGCCGTGGAGGAGTGGGAAGCGCGGCAGAAACTGGGCGCTTCTGTCAACGTCATTCAAAGGCCCACATGGAAGCAAAATGTGCCGCCCTCTATGTTTGTCACCCATCCGGAGTGGTTTCCCATGATCAACGGGAAGCGCACCGTTGACATGCATAATTATAAGTTGGAAACTACTAATCCTGAACTTGTCAGGCTTTTTGCTGAAAACGCAATCGAATCACTGAAAGCTCATCCGGGACAATATACAGTTTCGCTTTCGCCTACCGATTTTCCGGATGGATGGAGTGAGAGCGAGGAGAGTAAATCGCTTTATGACAATAAGCGTTGGGGATATCAGATGACAACTACCCTTATGCTCAAGTTCTATCATGACGTATCTGAGATTGTGTCAAGAGAGTATCCGCAGGGTTTTCTGTCAGGTTACATCTACGATGTTTATAAATCTGAACCTACCAATCCTGAAAGTAAAAAGTACTTGCCTTTACCATCCAACTTCTATCCATCCCTGGCCAACAACGCCGACTATGGGTACAGATTATTCCAGGAAAGCAACCGTAAGGAGATGGAAGAATTGGTTTCGTTCTGGACAAGGCAGTCGTCGAAAATCACTTATTATGGCATTCCTAACCGGCAGGATAATACCAGCGGAGTCATTCTGCCACCAGCATCCGGGCTATTGAATTATTCTTTTTCAATACTCACCAAATATCCTGTTAAAGGTGTATTGATGTATGGTAATACCACGTGGGGTGAAGGGGCGCTGGGAAATTATTTGATAGCCAAGATGATGTGGAATCCAAAGCTGGATGCCCGAAAGTTGCAAAGGGAATGGCTCATGCGCGCTTATGGCGTGAAAGCCGGCAATACGATGAACCGGTTTTACAATGACCTTGATTACTGGTATAATCAGTATTACCAGACCAGGCCTTCAGGTTATCTCTACCACCTCAGTGATAGATTGCTTAAGTCCGTTTTTGCAGCACATTATCCTGCAATAGAGAAGGCATTTATAAAGGCTAAACAGGAACTGAAAACTCCGCAGCAGAAAGCACGCTTTCAACTCTTGGAAGACAACCTGATTTTATTGCAGGCGACGCTTCGTGAAAAAAAGATGCTGGCAGGCGATTTCAAGTCACCCTTTCAATGCAGTGAAGAGGAGATACAAAAAATACTTCAAAAGCCGCATGCTGACTTTAAGCTTTTTCCGAAGAGAGTGCCGTAAAAAAAGGCGAAAGGCGATTTGAATTTACATCCGGCATTTGTAAAGAATAAATTTTGGTTTTTAATCTAAACCTATTTTTTATTCAAAATTCCACTTGGAAAAAACAAAAAAATAATTTGGAGAGAATAAATTTTTCCCTACATTTGATTTTCATTATAAAATACAATTTTACAATGTAAAATTACTAATTGCTGTTTACCAATTTTGCAAACTAATTTTTAAATAATAATAACAACATGAAATCAAAACTAATCATCGTAATTAGCATTTTTCTTTGCACGTTTTTTGTGCAGAATCTGGTTGCTCAAAATACGATTACCATTACCGGTCATGTTATTTCATCGAGTAGCAAAACCGGTTTGTCCGCAGTTAGTGTTGAGGTGAAAGGAACGTCTTCGGGAACTTCGACCGATAACAATGGGAATTACGCAATCAATGTTTCGGGAACTAACCCTGTTTTGGTATTTACCCATATTGGCTTTATACAGCAGGAAGTAATTGTTAATTCGCGAAATGTTATTAATGTAACGTTACAATCAAACAATACCAAATTAGATGAGGTTGTTGTTGTAGGTTATGGCGAGGTAAAACGAAAGGACCTAACTGGTTCAGTAGGATCGGTTAATATGGGAGATTTAGATAAGGCCCCTGTAAAATCGTTTGAAGATGCATTGGCGGGACGTGTAGCCGGAGTTACAGCCAGCGCAGACGATGGCCAGCCTGGCGCTTCTGTCAATATTGTAATTCGTGGGAATAATTCACTTACCCAGGATAATTCTCCACTGTATGTAGTAGATGGGTTTCCCTTGGAAGATCCGGATAATAATGCGATTAATCCTGAAGAAATAGAATCTATTGAAGTTCTTAAGGATGCCTCGTCAACTGCCATTTATGGTGCCAGAGGTGCAAACGGGGTCGTTCTTATTACGACCAAAAAAGGAAAAATAGGGAAACCTGTAATTGATTTCAATTCCTATTATGGCTTTCAGCAGAATAACAAAACGATTCCTCTGATGAGTCCTTATCAATATGTGAAATATGCGGAAGAACGAAATCCTACCTATGCCGATTCAACCTTTCTTACTGATGGCAAAACCTTAGAAGACTTTCGTAATATTAAGGGCACAAATTTGCAGGATTCACTTTTGGGAACCCGGCCTTTCCAAAACTATTTCCTTTCTTTGAGTGGAGGTTCAAATGGTACACGGTATAGTATTTCAGGTTCCGCTTTTAATCAGAGGGGTATTATTATCGGATCCGGTTATGACCGCTACCAGGGCCGGCTGAGACTGGATCAAAAAGTAAACAATCATTTAAACGTAGGTGTTAATGTCAATTATAGTAATCTGAATCAGTTTGGTACCAGTCCTGCATTAGGAGGTAATGGTTTTTACTATGGGAATTTACTTTATAGTGTTTGGGCCTTCAGGCCGGTGCCCGGAAAAATAAATGAAGCGCAGGATGGGATAGAATCTGATGATGCCGATTTTATAAATGTCTTAAATGGTTTTAACCCAATAAAAACCGCCAAAAACGAGTTGCGGAAAAAAGTTTCTGACATCCTCTCTGCAAATGCATATGCAGAGTATTCATTTGCGAAATATTTTAAATTGAGGGTAACAGGCGGTTTAAATAAAGTAAAAGTTAGAAATGATCAGTTTGATAATTCACAAACACCCAGAGGGAGCCCTTTAACTCAAAGCGGAAAGGATAATGGAGTAAGTGGTTCTATAAATTATAATGAGGCAACCAGCTGGTTGAATGAAAATACGGTAACTTTTGATAAAAAATTAAATTCGTCCAATCAGTTAAATGTATTGGCTGGTTTTACCATGCAGGGGACAGATGTGTCTTCGTATGGTGCTTCGGCAAATCATATTCCCAATGAAGATCTTGGTACCTCAGGTATTGATGAAGGAGTCCCTATTTCGATCCGTTCTACCTCATCCAATTACACGCTTGCCTCATTTTTGGGAAGAGTAAATTATACGCTCCGTTCTAAATATCTGTTTACTGCTTCATTCAGGGCTGATGGTTCATCAAAGTTTGCTCCTAAAAACAGGTGGAGTTATTTTCCTTCCGGCGCAATAGCCTGGCGCTTCAGTGAAGAGAATTTTATGAAGCAAATAAATTTTGTTTCTAATGCAAAAGTTCGTGTGAGTTATGGGGGTACGGGTAATAATCGTGTTCCGGATTACGCATACCTTTCCCGTATTACTATTCCGGCCAGCGGCGGTTATAGTTATGATAATTTTCCGGTGAATGCATCTACCATAACAACGCTTGGAAATGTGAATTTGAAGTGGGAAACCACTGTCCAGAGTGATATTGGGTTGGATTTGGGATTATTTCACGAACGAATTTCTCTAGTTGCTGATGTTTATAAAAAAATAACGTCGAATCTTCTTTTAAATGCATCGGTACCAGGGTCAATTGGCTTTAACACAGCCTTAAAAAATATTGGAAAAGTCCAGAATGAGGGGCTGGAACTAACATTAAATACCGAAAATTTTAAAGGCAAAAAATTTATCTGGAATTCAAGCTTTAATATTTCATTTAACAAAAATAAAGTGCTTGCACTTTCTGATGGGGAAACCAGAAGATTAACTACAGCTTCCTGGAACACTTTAACCACAAGTAATCCTTTATATATTGCAGAAGTAGGAAAACCTCTGGCATTGTTTTATGGATATGTTTGGGAAGGAAATTACCAATATTCAGATTTTGATCAAAATACTCCAGGGGTTTACACTTTAAAGAAAGGGGTGCCTGCATATCCGGCAAGTGCAAGTAGTCCCATACTTCCAGGCTTTATTAAATATAAGGACATAAATGGGGACGGAGTAATAAATTCGGAAGATGCAACTACAATTGGAGATCCTAATCCCGATTTTACGGGTGGTTTTTCAAATGATTTTAGCTACAAAAATTTTGATTTAAATGTATTTTTCAATTTTTCTGTAGGCGGTGATGTATTTAATGCCAATCGAATTATTTTTGAAGGGGGTGGATATAATAATGGCCAGAATATGTATGCTACCTATGCCAACCGGTGGACACCGGACAACCAGAGCAATACCTACTTTGCATCAAATGGTGGAGGTCCCAATAATTTGCTTTATTCAAGCAGGGTCGTAGAAAAC
>Ga0157371_10002686_pt1 | contig 16805 bp, 15 predicted proteins | sample C45metaG_FD_113462 | JGI IMG/M metagenome (GOLD analysis project Ga0157371, IMG submission 113462) | Corn rhizosphere microbial communities from Kellogg Biological Station, Michigan, USA - C4-5 metaG | ecosystem: Host-associated > Plants > Roots > Rhizosphere > Soil | place: USA: Michigan...
CATATATCAGAGGCAGATCTTATTATTCTTTCCCTTGCAGAACATAACGGCAGCTATACTGTTGCTTTTAAAAACGTAATGGATTGGTGTTCCCGAACCAATAGCAAGTTCCTTCAAAATAAACCAATGTTTTTAATGAGCACTTCTCCCGGGGGATTTGGGGGTGGCAACGTAATGAATGCTGCAATAGCGAGGTTGCCAAGATTAGGTGCAGATGTGTTAACTACCTTTTCACTCCCTTCTTTTTATCAAAATTTTGATCAGGAAGCAGGAATATCTAACCCAGAGCTTCTTGAGGCCTATCTTTTAAAAATTAATGAAGTAAAAGCTAGAATGTCTCTTTAATTACAGCATCAATTTCATTAATCACCCTATGATCAATAATAATTTTAGCATGTGTGGTATCCTCATATTTTGAAACTCTTATTGTTGGATATTGCTGTATAAATGTTTCAATAAAATTTGCCGGAGAAATATAGTCGTTAGCTTCATAGATAAGGAAATGCTTTACCTCATCAGAAAAAGTGTACATATCGTTTAATAAAAAGTGATTTGTACTCATTTGGTAACGCTCTTCGAATTCGGAGAAAAACCGGTTTTGTGCATTTTCAGGAATACCCACTGCAGTCATAGACGACTTAAAATTCTCTGTTAAATTTACCAGTGGGGCAATACTGATCAAGAGTTTAGGGAATTGTAAAGTTTCCTGTATAACCAAAGTATTTGCCATTCCACCTAATGAGTGTCCAATCATTACATCGGGAGCACCATAATTTTTTTTGAATTCTTTAATCGCCTCTGCAAAAAGAATGAGGTTGCTTAGCTCACCTTCGGAGCTGCCATTTCCGGGGGCATCAAAAGCCCACACCTCAATATCCTTATTCAGTAATAAAACATCAATTAATTCACTAAAGTCGATGGCTTTAGAACCCCAGCCATGGGTAAGTAAAACCTTAATTGAGCCATTTCCCCACCTGAAACAATTAAAATTGAGGTCAGACTTACTAAAATACTCATCGCATACTTTTAGTGTAGAGGTCTGAGCAGCATTTAGCAGATTTTGCTGATGCAGCCGACTTGGCATTTTTGGTGAGTAGCAAATTAACTTCCAAAGCATTGCCTGTAAAACTTCAGGATTGTGGCCCTGAACCTTTATGTCTTCAATTATTTGTTTTAGGTTTTTCACGTTACAATTGCCTTTGCATTACCCTTGCAGTTTGTGTGCTGCCATCATGGCTCCATCCCGGTGGGTAAAAAATGTATTTTAATTTATCAGTAAATGTTGGCGCTTTTTTAACATCATTATACAATGCTATAAATTCATGAAAAATTATATTTACCGGTCCTGAGTCTTTTGGTTGTGTTGTTAACCCATATTTTATTTCTTCTTCTGGTACCTCTGCCTGGAATGTTCCAAATATGCGATCCCACAGAATTAAAACCATTCCCATGTTCTTATCAAGGTAGCGTACATTGCTTGCGTGATGAACGCGGTGATGAGAGGGTGTAACAAAAAGATATTCAATTATTGGATGTAGTTTTCCAACAGATTGAGTATGCACAATATTACCATAGATTTGAGTAACCAGGTAAGCAAAAAGAATATCAAAGGCATTAAATCCCATTAGTGCAAGTGGCAGATAAAAAAATACTCTGTATAGCGGTTCAAACACTGTAGACCTGAAACCCGTGGTAAGGTTAAAGTGCTCAGATGAGTGGTGCGTAACATGCATTGCCCAAAAGAAACGGACATAGTGGCCGGTGTAATGTAAAAACCAATACAAAAAGTCCTGCGCCAAAATTAACACAATCCAATAAACCAATGAATTTGAAATTTGGAACAGGCGATAATGAACATAGCAGTATTGAAGTAACATGAAGGTTCCTGCTTTTGTAAGGAGATTGATTACAAAGGCACTTGCCATCAGGTATACATTGGTAAGGGTATCACGTTTTTGATAATGTTTTTTATTGTGTACATAACTAAAGTACATTTCAAACAAGGTAAGTAGTATAACGAAGCTAAATAGCACCCCAACTGTAATACTTTTATCCAAATCTGTCATTTTCGAGCTCTTTCTATAAATTTAAACAAATCAAAATTCTTGATTTTTATAGAAATAGCTGTCCTTAGAGTGTCATAATCAATACTTTTGCTCTAAAATGCTGACTTTTATTACCTTCCGGTCAGGTCAATTGTAAAACTATCAAATAAGGTAGCCTCCTCATTAGTAGTTAAGTTAGGAACAGTATAGTACTCGCCTTGTATACTAAAACTGAAAGGAGTTTTTTCGATACATATTTTTAAGAACCCATGTCTGTTATCGCAATAACTGTTCAGTTGAACCTGATTAAATAACTCGTTTTTACCGCAGTACTTGCTATCATCAGGATCTGCGAGTTGGTGTAATTCGTCGAAACCCCCGGCTCCTGCAACAATAAACGGAACTATTTTCCCATCTTCATATTGTTTGCTAAACCGCTGGTAATTATGTACATGTCCGCTAAAAATAATATCTGGTTTTACATCTGCTTCCTCAAATGCAGCTTCAAGAAACTCTATCATTGGTTTGCTTGAACCATGATTTGTATCAGCAGAATAAGGGGCATGGTGCATACAGACAATTATAGCTTTGTCAGAACGAAGTCTGGCCGCATTTTGTAACTCCTTAATAAACCAGTTCTTTTGTTCTTTGGTAATGTGACCATATTTCGGAACATTGGTATGAAGGCCAATTATTGTAGCCAAGGGCGATTCCATAGTCCAAAACACATGGGGCTGAACCTGACTTTTCCTACTACTATCTGTACCAAAATACATTGTCTTAGGCGAGGTACTGCAAAATGCTGCATAAAATGCATCTAGACTATCATAATTTAAATCGCAATCCGGATTTATATCAGTGTCATGATTTCCGGCAATTGCATAGATGGGGCCAGGATAGGTTTCAAACGGTTTTAAAAACTGCTCACTGTATTGCTCAGCCTCTCCGTAATGATATACAATATCACCAAGATGATATAAGAATGCAGGTCTGTCATGTTCACCAGTTGCACGTAAATACTGATCAGCCATTTTTGTGGCAACCTGTTTCTGAGCTTCTGCAGATTTTAGCCCGCCAGTATCACCCACCATATGAAAAACCATTTTTCCTGGAGCTATTTCATTTAACCGATTTCCGAGATTTAAGCGGTAAGGATAACTTCCGGTGGGTTCTGGTAAAGTTTGAAACTTATCAAGGTCATCTACCTGCTCTGTTTTGAAAACAGCATTGTACAGAATCTTTGTGCTGATCATAATCTTAACGTTTGGTGATTACTATAAAATTAAGGGGCTAATATTAAGTCAGCATTAAAAATTGATTATTATCAAAAATGTTAATATGGCCCTATCAGGAATAATTGTGATAAATCTATTGTTAAGGGTTTGTATAGTGTTAACATAATGATAATTGCGTATTAAAATGGAGTTAATTTATCTTTGCAGCGTGACAACACCTCTATACGTACTTTACGAATTACTGATCAGACTTACGGAGTTAGATCCAATGATTGGCGATTTTTATGCACATAAATACATAGATACCGGTGCAATTATCAGAACAAACAATGGCTCATTGAAGGTTCCTCAGCATATACTTGAAATGCAATTTTCCAATCCCTCTCAGATAACTGATGCAGATTTAAAACAGTTGGTAAATGAATTTAACTGGAGTACCTGATTGAATGTATATTTGATGGTTAAAATTTGCCAATGCAGAGTGAAACATCAAGACTATCCAGAATTATTGCCATACTTACTCAACTTCAAACAAGAAGACTCACAACTGCTGTTTATCTTTCTGAAAAGTTTAGTGTAAGTGTCAGGACAATATATAGAGATATAAGGTCTTTGCAGGATGGAGGGATTCCAATATTTACTGAAGAAGGAAAGGGATATTCTCTTGTAGAGGGTTTCAGTCTGCCACCTGTTAGTTTTACTGAAAGTCAGGCAAATGCTCTAATTACTGCCGAGCAGTTAATATTGAGGAATAAGGATATTTCTTTTGTTAATGAATATTCGGATGCTGTAACAAAGATAAAATCGGTATTAAGGAGTAATACAAAGGACAATGTTAATTTGCTTTCAGAAAGAATAGCAATTAGAAATAACATTGATGGAGACCGTTCAAGCAATAACCTTTCGGCCATTCAACTGGCATTAACCGGGTTTAAATTGTTGGAGATTGTTTATTTGGCTGAAAATAAGGATGAGACATCAAGAATTCTGGAGCCATTTGCAGTATATTCTACTCAGGATAATTGGCTTCTGATTGCGTTTTGCAGACTTCGTAATGAATACCGTTCTTTCAGATTAGATAGAATAAAGCACCTTTCTGTACTTGATGAAACATTTGAACCTCATAAGCTAACGCTTCCGGAATATTTTCAGTTATGTAAAGAAAAATCTAACCCCTGACATACTGTTGTCAAACTGGTGATCTTTCTTTGTACTAAGAAATCATTAGAAAATTATTTTATGGAAAAAGAACAGATTGAGACTTTCTCTGTTATTGGAATAACAGTACGAACAAGCAACCAAAATGGTGAAGGAGCCATAGATATACCAGCACTTTGGGGTAGGTTCTATTCTGAAGATATAATATCAAAAATTCCTAATAAAGCTGGTGAAGAGATTTACAGTATATATACAGATTATGAAGGTGATTATACGAAACCATATACTACCTTAATTGGATGTAAGGTAAATTCGCTCACTGAAATTCCAAAGGGGATGACCGGATTAACAATTAACGCGGCAACGTATAGCAAGCTAACTGTTAAAGGAGATTTAATGAAGGGGTTGGTGATTGAAGGCTGGCAGAAAATTTGGAATACAGATTTAAAAAGAGCCTACGTGGCCGATTTTGAGGTATACAGTGAAAAAGCAAAAAAACCAATGGATGCAGAAGTAGAAATTTATGTTGGTGTAAGGTAACTAAGATATTATGGGGTATATAGAAGTTAGGTGATAATCTTTTGTTAAATTTGGTTTAACACTTATTTCTTATTCATAAATTCTTAGATAAATGAAAATTAAAAAATCTTTCAGTATCCCTGTAGCGGCTTGTTCTTTGCTGCTGATGGCATCCTGTAATAATTCAGAACCGAAGCATGAACTGCATTCAGGTATTATCCTTAAAAATATGGATACTACAGTAGTGCCTGGGAATAATTTTACTGCCTACGTTAATGGCACCTGGGCTAAAAACACTAAAATCCCCTCTGATAAGGCATCATATGGAGTAGGTTCTATGGTGAACGATAAGGCGCAGGAAGATGTTAAAGCTATAATAGAGAATGCTGCAAAAGGAAATCCTGCTGAGGGTTCTGATGAGCAGAAAATAGGCGATTTTTATGAATCATATATGAACACAAAAGTTCGTGATTCTATCGGATTGGCACCTTTAAATGCTGAATTCAAAAGAATTGATGCCATAGCCTCCGGAAAAGATTTGGCAGCTTATTTTGCTTATGCCAATAAGATTGGTAACATGGTACCTTTCAATTTAAGCGTAGCTGAAGATTTAAAGGATCCAAGAAAGTATATGCTTTATACGTGGCAGGGAGGTCTTGGTTTACCGGATCGTGAGTATTATTTATTAAAAGATGCAAAATCTGTCGATATCCGAACCAAATATGTGGCGCATATTGAAAAGATGTTAACTCTTGCGGGTATTCCAGATGCAAAAGCTAAATCTGTTCAGATAATGGCACTCGAAACCCTGATTGCCTCTAAGCAGATGAAAAAGGAAGAAACCAGAAATATGGCAGGCCTTTATAATAGTTTTCCTATTAAAAATCTGAGCACAGTAGCGCCTGATTTTGACTGGAATACACTACTTAATGAAGCAGGAGTTAAGAATCATGACACCTTAATTATTTCTCAGGTAGCATATACAAAAGATCTAAATGCCATTTTAAAAAATACTCCTCTTGATACCTGGAAAAATTATCTGAAATGGAGTGCTGTTACAAGTTCTGCAACTTCTTTGAACTCTGCGCTTGATCAGGAGAATTTCAACTTCTATGCTAAAACTTTATATGGGGTTAAAGAACAGAAACCTCAATGGCGTAGGGCAGTTGATGTGGTTAACGGGAATCTTGGCGAGGTAGTTGGTAAACTGTATGTTGAAAAGCATTTCCCACCTGCAGCTAAGGAGCGTATGCTTAAACTTGTAGGGAATCTATTGAAAGCTTATGAGGCCAGCATTAAAGAGCTTGACTGGATGGGTGCTGAAACTAAAAAACAGGCACTTGAAAAAATAAGTAAGTTCACGCCGAAAATTGGATATCCAGATAAATGGAGAGATTATAGTAAGCTTAAAATAGCCAAAAACGATTTGTTCGGTAATGAAAAACGGTCAACAGAGTTTGAATATAACCGCACCTTTAATAAGCTTGGCAAGCCTGTGGATCGTACAGAGTGGGGTATGACACCGCAAACAGTAAATGCTTATTATAATCCAAGCATGAATGAGATTGTATTTCCTGCTGCTATCTTGCAGCCCCCATTTTTTGATATGACAGCAGATGATGCTGTGAATTATGGTGGTATTGGTGCAGTAATTGGCCATGAAATTGGTCATGGCTTTGATGATCAGGGAAGCACTTTTGATGGTACAGGTGCGATGCGTAACTGGTGGACTGCCAAAGATCAAAGTGAGTTTAAAAAGAGAACAAATGCCTTAAAAGCGCAGTACAGTGAGTTTAAAGTTTTTCCAGATCTTAATGTAAACGGAGATTTTACACTTGGAGAGAATATTGGTGACCTTGGAGGATTAAGTATCGCACTTAAGGCTTACAATGCAAGCTTAAATGGTAAACCGGCACCTGTTATGGATGGATTTACCGGTGAACAAAGAGTTTTCCTTGGATGGGCCCAAGTATGGCTAAATAAATCTACAGATGAAGCATTAAGAAATCAGGTAGGTACTGATCCACATTCTCCGGCTAAGTTCAGGGTTAACGGTGTTGTAAGAAATATACCTGAGTTTTATACTGCATTTAACGTAAAACCAACTGATTCCCTATACCTGGCTCCAGAGAAAAGAGTTAAAATCTGGTAGGGTATTTACCAATAGTTGATAATAAAAAGGTCGTATCAGGTTTAATGATACGACCTTTTTTAACTTAATTGAGAGAATAGTTAAAATAGACTGATAAAGTTCTTTAGCTACTGATGTAGCTTTCCAGCTGAGATATAGTTTGTTTCTGATCCTCAATGATGAATTTCACAACATCACCTATTGAAATCATGCCCAGTAATTTATTGTCATCCATTACCGGTAAATGTCTGATGTGCTTATCTGTCATGAGTTGCATGCACATATCTATACTATCCGTTGGTAAGATAGTGATAGGATTTGGTGTCATTACCTCTTTTATTGGTGTTTCTGCAGACGACTTTCCATACAGAATAATCTTTCGGGCATAATCTCTTTCTGTAAATATGCCTTGTAACTTATCGTCTTCCAGAATAAGCAGGGCGCTTACATTCTTTTCCATCATCATTTGAAGCGCCTCTAAAACAGATGAGTTTTCTGTAACTGAGAAAATCTGTACAGATTTGGTACTAAGTATTTGTTGTACTGTTTTCATAAGCGATTAAGAATTAGCTATTTAAATTTAACTAAAAAAAAATTAAATCACCTTATCTAATACAAAAAAAAATTAACGAAAATAACCAGTGTTATTACTTCATCAGAGGGAGTATTTCTTCAACGTATTTCCTGTCGTTCGCTAATCTTGGAACCTTATGTTGCCCTCCAAGCTTACCTTTCGATTTTAGCCAGTTATAGAATGTGTTGTTGGGTGCGTTGTGCACTTTGGGGCGGCGTAAGGCCAGATCTTTAAATCTTTTGGCATCGTAATCAGAGTTTACCTCTCTTAATGTCTGATCTAAAACATCAACAAAACGTTCAAAGTTATTTGGCTGATGATCAAATTCGATTATCCATTCATGTCCACCAACCTCTTCACCTTTAAAATAGATAGGGCAGGCAGTATAATCTTTAAATACAGCACCTGTTGCATCACATGCCTTGCAGATTGCCTGTTCAGCATTGTCTATAATAACCTCTTCGCCAAAAGCATTTATAAAATGCTTTGTTCTGCCGGTTATTTTTATACGATACGGAGATAGACTTGTAAACTGAACAGTATCTCCAATCATGTAGCGCCAAAGTCCTCCATTTGTTGAGATAATAATGGCGTAGTTTTTATTTAGCTCTACCTGCTCCAGACTAAGGGTATCAGGATTATCATCATCAAGCTTTTCAAGCGGTAAAAACTCATAGTATATGCCATAGTCGAGCATCAGCAGAAGCTCATCTGAATCCACTTCATCCTGAATGCCAAAAAAACCTTCAGATGCGTTATAGGTTTCCAGATAGTACATATGGCTGCAAGGGATCAGTTCTTTAAATTGTTCCCTGTAGGGCTTAAAGTTTACAGCGCCATGAATATAAAGCTCAAGGTTTGGCCATACCTCCAGTAAATTGGCTTTGCCGGTTATTTCCAATACTTTTTTAGCCAACACAATAGTCCAGGTGGGTACCCCGGCTATATTGGTTACATTCTCTTTGATGGTGGCTTCAGCCATTTTTTCCATCTTTTCCTCATAGTTCTCCATTAGTGCAATGGAGATATTTGGCGTGCGGTAATATTCGGCCCACATCGGCAGATTTTTGATCAATACCGCAGAAAGGTCGCCATAAAAAGAGTCCTCATTAAGTTGATTAATTTGGTGGCTACCACCAAGAACAAGGCCCTTGCCTGTAAAAATCTCATTGGTAGGTCTGTTGTTGCAAAAAATCGACAACATGTCTTTTCCGCCTTTAAAGTGACATTCCTGCAAAGATTCTTCTGATACCGGAATAAACTTGCTCCTGTCGCTTGTTGTGCCAGATGATTTGGCAAACCATTTAATTTCTGATGGCCACAAAATGTTTTGTTCTCCTTTAAGCATTCTTTCAATGAATGGCTTTAGGGTATCATAATTTTGTAAGGGAACGCGTTCCTTAAACTGTTTAGGGGTTTCAATAGAACGGTAATCATATTTTTCACCCCATTCAGTATCCTCAGCGCTAGAAATTAGTTTTTGAAACCATTCTTCCTGCACATCATGCGGGTACTTCATAAAAAGCTCTATCTGGTGAACGCGCTTTTTCATATACCAGGTAAAAATTGAATTTACAATTGCCATGCTTTTGTTTAAGTAGTGAATTATAAGTTTTTACTTCGTAATACGAAATTAGAGCCTAAATATACTCTTCTTACCATTTCATTGGCAGCAAGTACTTCCGGGGTTCCAGATTCCAGAATCTTGCCCTCAAATAGTAAATAAGCCCTGTCGGTAATAGATAAAGTTTCCTGTACGTTATGGTCGGTAATCAGAATACCTATGTTTTTTTGTTTTAGTTTAGCAACTATAGTCTGAATTTCTTCAACAGCAATCGGGTCAACCCCGGCAAACGGTTCATCCAGTAAAATAAAGTTTGGACTAGCGGCCAACGCTCTGGCAATCTCTGTCCTTCTGCGCTCTCCTCCCGAAAGTAGGTCGCCACGGTTTTTACGAACTTTATGTAAACTAAACTCACTAATTAGTTCTTCCAGTTGTTCATGTCGTTCTTCCTTGCTCATTTTAGTCATTTCTAAAATGGCCATTATATTATCTTCAACAGAAAGCTTTCTGAAAACTGAAGCCTCCTGTGCTAAATATCCAATACCTTTTTGTGCTCTTCGGTACATCGGGTCACTAGTAATGTCCTGGTCATCCAAATATATTGTGCCCTCATTTGGTTTAATCAACCCTACAATCATATAAAAAGAGGTTGTTTTTCCGGCTCCATTGGGTCCTAATAAACCAACAATTTCTCCCTGACTAACATTAAACGAGACGTCATTAACAACAGTACGTTGTTTATATTTTTTTATCAGATTTTCAGCTCTTAATATCATCTAATTATATTGGTTATCAATTTCTATGGCTTTAATATTTAGTTGTAAGCGCCGTTGATCTTTCCATATATTTTCTTCTACTGTATAACAAACAGAGAAAGGTTGGTTTGGTTGCAATAGTGATTCGTATTCTGCCAGTCCAAAACCAATGCTTTCAAAAATAGTAGAATTTTGTTGTTTTAAATTTAATTTTAAATGTTTTGTGCCCACAACATAAGGTTTTCCGGTAATAAATACATTATGAGAAACAAAAACCGGTGCCATATTCAAGGGGCCAAAAGGCTCCATTTGTGCTATAATACGCTGAAATTTACCATCTATTTGCCTAAATTCAATTTCTGAATCAATATTTATTTCCGGCTTTAATAAGTCATCAGTAATGGTTGATGCGACTATATTTTCAAAACGATCCGAAAATAATTGAATATTCTCGGGCCTGATTGTTAATCCGGCAGCAAACTTATGTCCGCCAAACTGAACCAAAAGATCTTCACAACCAAGTAATGCTTCGTACAAATCGAACCCGGCAACAGATCGTGCAGAGCCTGTAAGCAGTCCGTTCGATGCTGTAAGCACAACTGTAGGTCTATAATATTTCTCTATCAATCTGGAAGCTACAATGCCAATCACACCTTTATTCCAGCTTTCATGATATACAACCGTTGTTTTTTTACTAACAAGAATTTCACATTCTTCAATTAATGCAAGGGCTTCGGCCGTAATGCTTTGGTCAGATGTTTTGCGTTCTGTATTTTGTAGATTTATAAGTAGGCTTTGCTCTTGGGCTACAGTGCTTTCTGTGCAAAGCAGCATTTTAACTGCTTCCGATGCATGATTCATTCTTCCGGCAGCATTGATGCGGGGGGCTAAGGTAAAAACTACATCGGTTAGCGTGTAATCTTTATTCTTCCCTGAAATTTCCATCAGCGCTTTTAATCCAATAGAAGGCTGTGTGTTTAATTTGATGAGACCATGATAAGCAAGGATTCTATTTTCATCAATAACAGGTACAATATCTGCAGCAATACTTACCATTACCAAATCAATATACTGCTCGTATTTTTCTGAAGTTAACTGATGAGTATAACAATAGGCCTGGGCAAGTTTAAAGCCAATGCCGCAACCAGCAAGTTCTTTAAAAGGGTAAGGACAATCGTCACGTTTTGGATCAAGTACGGCAATTGCAGCCGGAAGTTCATCTCCAGGTAAATGATGATCGCAAACAATAAAATCAATATTCAAAGTGTTTGCATAAGCAATTTTATCGTTGGCTTTTATTCCGCAATCAAGAGAAATGATTAGCGTAAAGCCATTTTCTGCGGCATAATCAATTCCAGCAGTCGAAATGCCATATCCTTCCTTATGCCTGTCGGGGATATAGTATTCAATGTTTGATGTAAACTGGCTAAAAAAACTGAATGCAAGGGCAACTGAAGTGGTTCCATCTACATCATAATCTCCGTAGATTAATATCTTTTCATTTTTTGTAAAGGCCAGATCAATTCTTTCGATGGCTTTATCCATATCCTTCATCAGGAAAGGATCGTGCAGATGTGACATCTGTGGCCTAAAATAATCACGTGCACTATCGAAACAAGAAATGCCTCTTTGTACTAATATCTCTGCTAAATTGCTATTTATATTTAATTGTTGTGCAAGCAAATCTGTCGTTTCTATATTGCCCTTTGCGGCCCGCACCCATCTTTTTTTCATCTAATATCTGTCTTCTTTTTCCCTGCGAAGCTTGCATAAACTTCTGATTATTTTATTGCCAGCGTGTTAACTTCATAGAGGTTCCCTATCTTTGCAATGATATTGTTGTAAATATATCATTTAATTTTCTTACTAATAACTACGCCATTGCAAGTTTTCACTTTATACGAAGGATCCTATTCTGTAGACGCAACTAAAAAATTTATACCATTTAATGCCGAAAAGGATAACCCAAAGGATCGTCCGGCTTCTCTTTTTATTCATGTGCAGCCTTTTTTAGTTAAGCTAAATAATAGCCTGGTTTTATTTGATACAGGTTTGGGCTACAGCGATGAAAAAGGACAGCTGATTTTGCACAACAATATCAGAAAGGCTGGTTTTGATCCTGAAGATGTTGATATGGTTTTGATGTCTCATCTTCATTTTGATCATTCAGGTGGCATGATCCATAACAAAATTGATGGCAGTGTAGAGTTAAGCTTTCCGCACGCAACATATGTAATTCAAACAGGGGAGTGGGAGACTGCTTTTACGAGCCCATCTTCATCTTACAAAACGGAGATATTTGAATTTTTGCAACGCAATGCGCAGCTAAAATTTATTGAGAATTCGGGGCAACTAACGGATGAAATCAGTTATGAACTTACCGGAGCACACTGTCCGTTTCATCAAGTGTTTTTACTAGATGATGGTGTAGATAAAGTATTTTTTGGAGGCGATGTTTTGCCGGAACCGGAAGAACTATTAAGAAAGTTTATTGCAAAGTATGATTTTGATGGTCGGAAGGCTATGGAACTAAGAGAAGAATTTGGAAAGAAGGCGGCCGAAGAGAATTGGAACTGCCTTTTTTATCATGCAAAAAGTAAGGCGACCGGCTATGTTACCTATACAGACGGGCAATTTAGAATAAGTTAAAGTACAATTAGCTGTAAAAGTTCTTTGAGCCTTTCGATGGTTAAGGGTTTAGAAATGAATCCGTTTACGGATTTAAAACCCTTGGCTTTCTCAATGTCATACTCATAAACAGAAGAAGAGAGCATATACAGATAAACCTTTGGGCGAACTATATTAAGTTTTTCGTAGGCTTCCAGAAATTCCCAACCGTTAAGAATTGGCATATTAATGTCTACCAGAATAATATGTGGGAATATTTCTACATTACTAGTGATGCTTGTCAGGTAATCTACAGCTAGCTGGCCATTGCTTTTTGAAATCATATCTACCTCATAGCCAGTTTTTTCTATCACTTTTTTTATGATAAATATATTGATGTCATCATCATCAATAACAAGCATATTGATTCTAGAGTTGGTCATAAAGTTTTGTAAAGCGCAGAAAAGTTAAGTACAAAATTATAATATATTTAACTCTTTTAATAGGGGTGTAAATAAAAGCAAAAAAAAAGCCATTATTTATATAATGGCTTTTTTAATTTGTGTTTTTTTTATTTTTTGGCTACAAGCTTAATAGCAAGCTCAAAATCGTCATAAATCATTTTGTCACCAACATCAGGAAATATACCTTTTGATCTAAATTTGATTCCAAACTTAGTTCTGTCAACAACAACTTTTTCAGCAGTTGCAGTTACTGATCCATCAGTATTCCAGGTAATAGTTGCAGGGAAAGTGATAGAATTTGTAATGCCTTTAATGGTAAGATTACCAGTTACATTAGCAGTATTGGCACCTGTACTTGCAATCTTTTTAATAACAAAAGCAGAGGTTGCAAATTTATCAACTCCAAAAAAGTCATCTGCTTTTAAGTGACCTTCCAGTTTTTCACTTTTATCAGCATCTTTAATAGTTGCCATATTAATTGTGAAATTACCACCTGAAAGTTTTTTATCGTTGAAAATTAAACTTCCTGACTGAAGGTCTATAGTTCCATTGTGGCTACCAGTAAGTTTTTTACCAACCCAGGTTAATGATGATTTTTCAACATCCACTTTATAGGTAGTTGGCTTAAACACGGGAGCAATAAATGCTGATGAGACAAATACGATTAGAAGTAATGCCAGCGAAGTGATTTTTAATTTCATTGTATTATAATTTGAGTTTTTAATACTAAAGCTTTTTTAGCCTTTTGATACATTTTAGAAGACAAATGTATCAAAAGGTTTAAAGGCTTAAATTGACTTATGATAAGTTTTTAAGCTAAATCTTCAGCATAGCTTTCAATCGGCGGACAAGCACAAACTAATGATCTGTCTCCAAATGAATCATTTACCCTTCCAACAGATGGCCAGAATTTATAAGCAGCTACATAAGGTAAAGGGAAGGCAGCAGTTTGTCTGCTATAGCCATGGTTCCACTCATTTCCAGTAACTACAGCTGCAGTATGAGGGGCATTTTTTAGTGGGTTGTCAGTTTTATCCAGTTCGCCTGTTTCAACCGCAGTGATTTCATTTCTAATAGCAATTAAAGCATCACAGAAACGATCTAACTCATGTTTAGGCTCACTTTCAGTTGGCTCAACCATTAGTGTTCCGGCCACAGGGAAAGATACAGTAGGAGCATGGAAACCATAATCCATCAAACGTTTTGCAATGTCAACAACCTCAATGCCGAAGTTTTTAAATCCTCTGCAATCTAAGATCATTTCATGTGCGCAACGGCCATTAGCACCAGAATATAATACAGGATAATGCTGCTCTAAACGGCCTTTCATATAATTGGCATTTAGTATTGCATATTTTGTAGCATTAGTTAATCCTTCGCCACCCATCATTGCAATATAAGCATGAGATATGATCAGAATTGAAGCTGAACCCCAAGGTGCCGAAGAAACTGCATGAATAGATTTTTCATTATTTATATCCACCACAGCATGTCCGGGTAAATAAGGTACAAGGTGTTTTGCAACACCAATAGGACCCATACCTGGACCACCACCACCGTGAGGAATACAGAATGTTTTATGTAAGTTAAGGTGGCAAACGTCGGCACCAATGTTTGCAGGACTGGTTAAGCCAACCTGAGCATTCATATTGGCTCCATCCATATAAACCTGTCCGCCATTTTCATGGATAACATTACAAATGTCTACTATACTCTCCTCAAACACTCCATGTGTAGAAGGATAAGTAACCATTAAACACGAAAGATTGGCCGCATGTTCAACAGCCTTAGCTTTTAAATCTTCAACATCAATGTTCCCGTTTTCCAGTGATTTTACAACCACAATCTTCATTCCGGCCATTGCCGCAGAAGCTGGGTTAGTTCCATGGGCTGATGAAGGAATTAAAGCGATATTACGATGAGCATCTCCACGATCCTGATGATAAGCTCTGATTACCATTAAGCCTGCATATTCGCCCTGAGCACCAGCATTTGGCTGTAAGCTCATAGCTGCAAAACCGGTAATTTCGCTTAACCATCTGTCAAGTTCATTGAAAACAGTATAATAGCCAGCTACCTGATCAGCAGGTGCAAAAGGATGCACTTTACCAAACTCAGGCCATGTAACCGGGATCATCTCGGTTGTTGCATTCAGTTTCATTGTACATGAACCTAAAGCGATCATTGAATGACAAAGAGAAAGATCTTTAGTTTCTAATGATTTGATATAACGCAACATTTCATGTTCAGAATGGTGCGCATTAAATACCGGATGAGTTAAGTATGCAGATGTACGTTGTAAATTTGCAGGAATTACAGTTTCAATATTTTTATCAGCTAATTCAACAGCATCGGCTGCAATTGCTTTTACCTTTGAGAATATTTTGGTTAATAGCTTTACATCTTCAACAGAGGTAGTTTCATCAAGAGCGATGGTAACCACACTGCCTTTATAGTTAAGGTTGATTTCATTGTCGATGCATTCTCTGTGAATAGAATCAACTAAATCGCCAAGATCTAACTGAATGGTGTCAAAATAAACTTTGTTTAGCTGCTTGTAGCCTATTTTTTCTAATGATTTTGCTAAGGTAATGGCTAATCCATGTGTGCGCTCTGCAATAAGTTTTAATCCTTTTGGACCATGATAAACAGCATAAAAACCTGCCATAATAGCCAATAGTGCCTGTGCAGTACAAATGTTAGAAGTAGCTTTATCTCTGCGGATATGCTGTTCCCTTGTTTGCAAAGCCATGCGTAAAGCATAGTTGTTATTGCTATCTATAGTTACACCAATAATACGTCCGGGAATTGAGCGTTTGTACTCATCTTTAGTTGCAAAGAAAGCAGCATGCGGACCACCAAATCCCATAGGCACACCGAAACGCTGGGTAGTACCAACTACAACATCTGCACCCCACTCTCCCGGAGGAGTTAATAGGGTTAAACTTAGTAGGTCGGCAACAACTGTAACCTTAACATTCTTTTCATGTGCTTTTTGCGCAAAGCCGGTATAATCAAATACTTCACCGTTTCCTGCCGGATATTGAATAATTGCCCCAAAAAACTCTTCATTTAATTCGAATGATTCATGATCTCCAATCACCAATTCAATTCCAAACGGATTTGCACGGGTTTTTAAGATATCAATGGTTTGAGGAAACAATAAAGCAGAAACAAAGAATTTAGTTGCCTGCTGATTTTTGCGAAGGCTATATTGCATAAACATGGCTTCGGCAGCTGCAGTACCTTCATCAAGAAGTGATGCATTTGCTATTTCCATACCGGTTAAGTCAATAACCATAGTCTGGAAATTTAACAAAGCCTGTAAACGGCCCTGAGCAATTTCAGCCTGATAAGGAGTATATTGCGTATACCATCCCGGGTTTTCCATTACATTACGTAAAATTACACCAGGAGTTAAGGTATCATAATATCCCTGACCGATATATGATTTAAAAACTTTGTTTAAAGAAGCCGTTTGTCTTAAGCTGTTCAGGTAATCTGTTTCAGATTTTGCCTTTGGCAAATTTAAAGGTTGTTTTAACCTGATCTTTTGCGGAACAGTTTGTTCTATTAATTCGTCAATAGAACCCACGCCAAGCGTGGTTAGCATTGCGTTTGTGTCATCAATATTAGGCGCAATGTGGCGGTCTTTAAAGTCTTCTTGGTAATGAATGTTTAAGCTCATGTATTCTTTGAATAAAAAGTTGCGCAAAGGTAATAAAAAAATAGCCTTTTAACCACCAACTAATA
>Ga0157371_10002687_pt1 | contig 16804 bp, 40 predicted proteins | sample C45metaG_FD_113462 | JGI IMG/M metagenome (GOLD analysis project Ga0157371, IMG submission 113462) | Corn rhizosphere microbial communities from Kellogg Biological Station, Michigan, USA - C4-5 metaG | ecosystem: Host-associated > Plants > Roots > Rhizosphere > Soil | place: USA: Michigan...
ACGAGCGCGAACGCGAGCGCCACCCACACCCAGACGAGGAACGGGTCGGACCAGAACGCGGCCCAACGTGCGCTCACGCGGCGACCTCGAACACTCGGTCGGCGATCGTCTTCGCGTACAGCGGCCAGAACGTGGAGTCCGGCGCTCGGTAGCGGGCGAGTGCGATGTCGACGAGCGCGACGGCGTCGGCGGTGTTGTCGTCCATGACTCCGGCGTCTGGGTGGCGCTTGAGCATGGCGGCGATCATCTGCGTCTTCGACGCGCGGCCGTCGTCGGTGGCGAATTTCTTGATCGTGTTCGGTGCCACCTCGATGATGTGGCAGCGGTAGTCGACGTACGGGCCGAGGATCGCCCACCAGACTCCGGCGCGATCCCACGTCCCGGCGCCACCGCGGCTGTAGGCGGGCTGCTCGACCATGACGAGGTCGATGTCGTGCGGCTCGGCGACGGCGTGAACCTGATCGGCGAGGGTGGTGATGCGGGACCGCCGCTGGCGCAGCGTCTCGTCGTTGTGACCGTTCCGGCCGAACTTGTACGTTCCGAGCCACTCGCCCGCCGACCAGACTGCGGTTCCGGTCCCGGTCATGGAGATGTCGAGTCCGACGATTCTCATGCTGCTCCTCTGCAGGTAAGTACCGGCCGCCACCGCACAGGGGGGATGGATGGTAGGTGGCGGCCGGTGGTCGGTGGGTTAGAAGGGCGTCTCGTCGTTGTACGAGCCGGGCGTGTTCCAGACGTCGTAGCCCTGCTGCTGGGGCTGCTGTGGCTGGCTGTTCGCCCACGGCTCCTCGACCTGGCCGGGCTGGTACCAGCCCTGATCCTGGCCGCCGCCCTGCTGCTGCTGCTGCTGCTGCGGGCGCTGGCCGCCCTGCTGCTGGCGGCCGCGCTGCTGAGCGCCGGACGCCTGAGTGCGCTGCACCGAGGCGGTCGCGTAGCGGAGGTCGGGACCGATCGCGTCGATCTCGAGCTCGATGCTCGTGCGCTTCTCGCCCTCCTTCGTCTCGTAGGAGCGCTGCTTGAGCGTGCCCTGCGCGATGACGCGGGTGCCCTTCACGAGCGATCCGGCGACGTGCTCGGCGAACTCGCGCCAGACGGATGCTCGGAGGAACAGCGGCTCGCCGTCCTTGAACTCGTTCGCCTGCCGGTCGAAGACGCGGGGGGTCGCTGCGATGGTGAAGTTCGCGACGGCCAGGCCGTTCTGCGTGTAGCGCAGCTCGGGGTCGGCGGTCAGATTGCCGACGACGGTGATGACGGTTTCGCCTGCCATGTGGTGGGTGTCCTTTCCGGGGATTGGTTATGAGGCTATGCCACTTTTTCGTTTGACGCAACACTGATTTCTACGGGGTGTGACCATCCAATTCTGCCGCGCGCCACCGACATCCCGGGGGCGTTACCACGGCGTGCGAAGATGCATGCGGAAACCCATCAACCCGGAAGGAGATGAGCACCGTGACAGATGAGACGCCGGAGGCTCGCCAGGCCCGGGCCGACGCCGAGTATGCGTCGACCGTGACCGACGAGCTCGCCGACGAACGGCAGGCACGCGCCGAGCGCGGCTACGCCGTGCAGGGCCTGACCCACCGCCTGTTCGATCCGAACGATCCGTACAGCGCGGACGACCACAACCTCAACGGAAAGGGCGAGACCGCATGACCGTCTCCGATCCCGTAACCGAGGTGCACTCGACGTTCCAGCAGTCGCCCGTCACGGCGCGGCCGCGGGTCGGCTGCGTCCTGCACCACGGCGCCACGACGAACATCGACCAGATCATCCAGATGGAGACGACGGGCAGCCGCGAGGTCAGCTCGAACCGAGTCATCAAGGACGGCCGCAACGCGAAGATCGCGAACGACCCGGAGTACCGGGCGTGGTCTCTCGCGTCCGCCTACCGCGACTCGATCCTCTCCTCCGTGGAGTGCGCGAACGAGTCGACGAACGGCTGGACGATCTCGGACGCGAGCCACGAAACGCTCGCCCATCAGGTTGCATGGTGGGCTCAGCGCGACGGCTTCCGTCCACACCGCGAAGGTCCGGCGCGCGGCTGGACCGTCTTCGGCCACCGGGAAATCTTCCAGGTGTTCGGCGACTCTTATGCGACGGCCTGCCCCGGCGGCATGGACCTGAACTTCGTGACCATCCGCGCACAGCAAGTCCTGGCATCCGGGACCGCCCCGGTGCTCACCCCCGAACAGATTGAGGAGCTCGAACTCGTGAGTGCAGCAGACGACATCGTGGCGCGGATCAGCGCCAACATCCGACGGGACGGCCGCGCGCGGCTCTACAAGCGGGCCTCGAACGGCTCGTACGTGGCGATCGACTGGCACCTGCCGGCCGACGACCCGAACAAGGTCCGGTTCGCGAACGCAGGAGAGAGCCAGCTGGCTCGCTTCTACTCGCCGTTCCAGCTGATCGGCGACGCCCCGGCGCAGGCCCAGGTGCTGAACGAGTACGACTGGGATCTGCTGTTCAAGTTCGCATACGGCACCGACACGTCGAACGTGCCGGACCCGAACGTGTTCCCCGAGGCCGCGGCGATCTACGCTGAGACCCACCCGGAGGTGAAGAAGTGATCCTGTTCCAGCCCGATCTCCTCTCTCTGCTGACCTTCATCGTCTCGATCCTGCTGCCGCTCCTGGTGGGGATCGTGACCACGCGGGTCACCTCGTCCGGCATTCGGGCGATCCTGCTCGCGGCGCTCTCGCTGGTGACCTCCGTGGTCACCGAGTGGATCGCCGCGGTGCAGAACGATCACCCGTTCAACCTGTACGCGGCGCTCGTGACGTGGGGCGGCGTGTTCGTCATCGCCGTCGCGACGCACTTCGGCGTGTGGAAGCCGACGGGTGTGAGCGCCACGCTGATCGACAAGGTCGGCGCGACCGCGAAGCACTCCGCGTAGCTGGCAGAGCGAAGCCCCCGGGACCAGTGCCCGGGGGCTTCGTCGTGTCCAGTTACTGGACGGCGCCCTTCCGCGCCCAGCTGTAGCCGAGCGTGAACCCGGCGTGGAACTGGGCCGTCATCGGCGTCCCCGCCAGCGACGACCCGGCTGTCCAATCCGCCCAAGCGCGCTGTGCTGCTCGGCGGCGACTGCTGAACCCGCGCCAGGGAACGCGGGGTGCGTAGGCGAGACCGTGGCCGCGCGGCTCGACTGCAGCTGAGCCATCGCCGTCACGAACCGCCGCGCCACCTCGGCGAGCGCCTCGAGCACGGGGCGCATCGCCTTCACCACCTGTTTCGCGAACTCGATCAGCGGTGAGACCGAAGCCTCGAACTTCACGCGGACCGCGTCCTCCATCGCCCACTGCATTGACGTCTTCACGCCGCATCATCTCCTCCCTGCTCGCTCCACGTGACCACGTTGATCGCCTCGACTCTCTGGATCGCGTGGAGTGCTTGTTCTCTCTCCCGGGTTGTGAGGCTCTCGAGGTAGCCGTCTTCTGTCACGACCGCGATGGGCCCTCGACGCCCCCACAGTAGCTCGTCGGCGCGCTGGATCGGGATGATCTGCCCGGACCCGAAGCCGCTGCGCTTCGCCCACTCCGTCGCGTTATGGAACGGGCCGACGTAGAGCACGTAGCGGACACCGATGCCATCCACCGTCGGCGTCTCCGGCCAGCGCCGCGGCCGCGCGAATCGGAGGATCAGCACGACGACGATGATGACCCCGAGCACGAAGATGAGGTCGAGAATCAGGTGGTCGATCACGGCTCCTCGACCTCCGCATCCTTGCGCAGCCGCCGCAGCGCGTTGCCGAGCGCGCCGGTTGCAGCATGGCTGCTGTACCGCACCTGCTGATCGGGGGTGAAGTAGGCGGTCATGCCGCCCAGCTCCTCCTCGTAGACGACCGGCAGCTCGGACAGGATGTACTCGAGTTTCTTCGCGTACTGCGTCGTCTCGACGACCCGCTTGAGGAAGTCGACGGTCGACTCGGTCGCGGCCGGCGCGGCGTCGATCGACGCGCGCGCCTCCACTTCGAGCTCGAAGATGTCCGTGTTCGTCACGCCTCCAACTCCAATCTGCCCGTCCGGGCGTACTCCTCGATATGCGGGATCATTCGCTGGCCGAAGGTCTCACCGCCGGGGCCGATGACGATGTGGGCCAGGAACTCCTGGTCGAACGTGGAGATGCCCGCCTCGACGGCTTCGAGCTTCGCCCTCGTCACGAGCAGGAGCGCCCGCCACTTCTGGCGGACGGCCTGCTCGTACAGCTCCTCGGCGGCCGACGCCGTCCGCGCGCCGCGGGAGTGGTGGGTGAACTCGCGGTCGTTCCGCGACGGGAGTGGGATGGTGAAGCGCACCTGGCGGTCGCTGAGAACGAACGCGATGGACGCGCTGGTGTCGTCGTTCATGTAGCCGAACCGGGTGGCGCCGTGCTTCACGAGCAGCTTCTCGATGTCGGCGCGCGACTGGATGGAGGAGACGCTGGTCTTCTCGGCGTACGGCATCTCAGCCCTCCGTCCACTGCTCGTACAGCTCGGTGATGAGCCACTCGATCTGAGCTTGCGCCGGGGACTTCCGAAGCTCCTGCACGAGGTAGGCGATCTGCATGCTGCCGTTGTGCCCGAGGGCGTGCAGGCCGGTGGCGAGGCCGTCGATGACGGCGGCCTGGTCGCGGTCGTTCATCCGGGCGACCCACGCGCCGAGTTGCTCGTGATCGACGCGGTCGATCTTCACCTCGACGACTAGGCCGGTGTCCTCGTCGGTGTCGTAGCGGTCGTGGATCGCGACGTACTTGTTACCGGTGGTCAGTGGCATCAGAGCTTCCCGTTCTCGTAGTCGTGGACGAAGTAGATGGCCGACTCGATGGCACTGTCGGCATCCAGGTCATCCTGCTCCCGGACCGCGGCCACGAACTCCTCGGCCAGGTCGCGGTCAGGGCCGTCGGCATTGAGGATCGTCGAATGGCGGAATCGCGTCGCGAGGTAACGCTCCTCCACGTTTCCACTGCGGTCGTGAATCTCGCCCTCGACGAGGTCGACGACGACGATCATCTGGCCGATGATGGTCTCGTTCTTTGGGAGGGGCATCAGATGACCTCCGCCGGCCGCGCCGCCGGGGCGGTCGCTGCGATGTACTCGTCCTCGGTGAGCAGCTCGGTCTCCCAGTTGTCGGGGAACCAGATCAGCTGCTCCGGGCGCTTCCCGTCGACGTCCTCGAGGCGCAGCCAGTAGCCCTTCATCTCCCCGCTCGAGTCTGCGGGGTTGTTGAACCGTCCGTACAGCACGCCGTTGCCGCGGGTGGCGCGGATCGGGGTGCCCGGCTCGGGCAGGTTGGTCACGACCGGCTTCGCCTTGACCTCGACGACCTCCTCGGTGATCTCGGGCTTCCAGGTGGTGCTCATCGGGTGCTCCCTTCGTAGTCGCCGACCAGTTCGTCGACGTGCAGTGCTCGGATGGCGACCTTCTCGGCCGCCTCGTAGATGGATTCGGGGGTGGCGATGCAGTTCTCGTACGAGAGGACCGTCGCCATGCTGTTGAGGGTGGTGCCGGGCATCCGCTGCAGCAGCGTCACCTTGACGGGCGTGGCCCGCGACTTCGGCTGGTGCTCGACCCGCCAGAACCGGCGCTCGCCGACGTCGGGCAGCTTGTCGGGGTCCAGCTGCAGGGCGGTGTTCGGGCGGATGGGGCTCACGTTGCTCACGGGCTGTCCTTTCACGGGGCGAGTGTGCGTTCGGCGGCGCGGCGCGCCTGGTCGGTGGTCATGGGCGGAAACCATGCGGGCTCCCCGGGCTCGGCGCGCTGCGGTCGCGCCTCGGCGTCACTGTGCGAGCCGCAGCTGCACTTGCCGAGCTGGATACGGTGGCACTCGAAGTTGCCGCATCCGCGGTAGATCGACTTCTTCTCCTGTTTCGCGATGAGCACCTTCTCGCAGGCGAGGGTGCGGTCGGAGAGGCGGACGAATTGGATGCGCCGCCCTGTGTCCGGGTCGATCCCCTCGAAGTCCTCGGGGGGCTCGATCCCGGGCGGCAGGTAGATCGCGGCGTGCTCCCAGTGGGTGCCGCCGTACGTGTAGCCGATGTCCATCAGAGGATGCCTTCGGCCCGGTCGTGCTCGACCAGCTTCCGCATCGCCTTGTAGAGCGGCTTCCCGCTCAGCCAGATCAGCGGGTCCTCGTCCTCCATCTGGATGAGCATCGTGTCGAGCAGGTCTTCCGCGACCTCGCCGTGGCTTCCCATCATGTGAGCCAGGATGCCGAAGTGCTCGGCGTCGTGGAGGCGCTCGGCGTGCCGTTCGAGGAACCGGATCGTGTTCTCGCGGTGGTGCGGGTCCATCTCGGACAGCGGTCGCGTCACCCCCTTCCGGTCGGTCCACGTCTCTGCCTGCCCCAGCTGGGGGACGATCTCGGTCATCGCCGCTTCGCCGCCCGCCGCGCCTTGCGGTTCAGGTAGACGACCGGCTTGAGCTTCTCGCCCTGCGGCTCGGCCTCCTCGTACGTGGCGCGGAAGTCGGCGAGCGCGCCCTGGCGGATCGCCTCGTTCCGCAGCGCCTCGTACGCCTTCTGACCGAGGGGGATGCGTTTCTTCGGGCGCATCACCCGGCGGTCGCCGACCTTCTCGGGTTCGGTGTCACCGTTCACTTGCGGGTCCTTCCTTGTGGTCGCGGTGCAGTTCGTACACCTTGACGAGCGTCTTGCGCGCTTCGTCGATGTTGTCGTGGTGGGTCTCGTGGGTGAGCTTGTACCAGGCCCGGCCGTCCCAGCCGATGTAGTTCAGCATCTGTGAGACGGTGGGTTCAGAGCCCGGCGGTGAGGCGCTCCCAGAGTTCGGCAATTCGCTGTCGATCCTTTCGTCGTCGAGCAAGCTTCTCAGCCTCGGAGTGCATCTTCTCGGCTACGGCCGTCCACGCGCCAGCTTTGTACGCCCAGTCGTTCGTCTCCTTCCGCGCGTCGCCCGCCCGCTCTTGCCAGAAGGTTGCTGCGTCCTCAGCGGAGAGCGCCTCCTTGCGGAGAGCGGCCGAAGTCCGGGCGTTCAGGATCGCGCGGCGCCGACGACTCACAGCCACGGCTTCTCCTTGCCGAGGTTGACGTCGACGAGTTCGAGCTTCGACACGGGCGGCAGGGTGGACGAGGTGTTGAGCACCTGATTGATGCGCTCGATCCAGTAGCCGGCGGTCCGCTTGTTGACGTAGCCGAGCGTCGCGTGGGCCTTGTAGTCCGGCCACGTGTCGATGTGCGGGAGCAGGCGCAGCGCCTGGTTCATCTCGCGCAGCTCGCGGCCGCCGATGCGGAGCACGATGCAGGAGTAGTCCTCGCCGGGGATGTTCGACTCGAACGCCTCGGGGCCGTTGATGTAGAGCCCGTGCCGCTGCACGGAGTCGAGGTGGCCGCCGTGCGAGAGGAGAGTCTCGACGGCCTGGCCGTGGTTGTTCGGGTCGATCGTGAGGCCGTACAGCACGGTCACGTGCAGCCGCTCCTCGATGCCGTCGACCCACGGGATGCGCTCGGCATCCTTCGCCACGTAGGCATCCTGCTCCATCTCGCGCAGCAGCGGCTCGAAGGCTTCCGGCCGGGCGAACTTGAGGTCGAGCATCACGCAGCCGAGGTCGCTCGGGCTGATGCCGATGTCCCCCCAGATGCCAGCGAGGTTCGGGTCGAATGGGTTCGTCATGGTGCTCCGTTCTGCGTCCAGTAACTGGACGCGCTGTACGCCCGTCTAAGGCGTCGGGTTGTCAGATCAGTGGGTAAGACCTAGGAGTCTTCCCGTCGCGCAGGCGACCCCGTCGCTCCGCGCTCCGTGCCGAATACGCCCGAGCCTCCTCCGGCGATGCGTACGGCAGGCGACTCGTGCTGCGAATCACCTCCTCCGGGTCGAGCATCGCAAGCCAGATCGAGAACGCATGGTCGGAGGGAAGCTCGAGCCCGTCAGTCCAGGGCACGAGGTCGGACACCGAAGTTGTCCACAGGGCTGTCCACAGGTGGAGAGACCGCGTCCAGCTCGCCGGCCGCCTCCTGCATGCGGGTGCGGATCGCGAGCAGCTGCGTCTCCACGCTCGTCGGCAGCGGCCACGTCTCCGGGTGGTCGCGGCTGATCAGCCCGTACCCCTTCGCGGCGCGGACGTCGTGCGCCAGCAGCCACCGCGAGGTCTCGACGTGCTGCTTCGACATGTCCACGAGGTCGCCCGGCCGGATCGGATACATCCGGCGCTCGCTGCGGTAGTGCGTGCGCACCATCATCAGCGCATCCTGCGGGTCGATGTCGTCGAGCGCGAACGCCCACGCGGCAGCCATGTCCGTCGAGACCGTGCGCCCGTCGAACTGCGAGATCACCGTCAGCAGTTTCAGTGCCTCCTCGGTGTTCATGCTCCGATCTCCTTCCTGCTCGTCGCGGAGGACAGGAACGCCTGCACCTCCGTCTTCTCGCCGCGCGCCATCGCCTCGCGCTCGGCCTCGATCTTGCGCACGTTGCGCTCGGCCGGTGTCAGCCACTCGCGCTCCTTCTCAGGGCTGACGAGCGGCTCCTCCCAGCGCTCAGCTTCCAGCCACCGAGCCAGCCCGGGGATGAACTGCTGTGCCCGGCCGGATGCGGCGTACGCCTCGCCGTGCTGCTTTACCGCGAGCGTCGCCTTCGCCACGCCCAACTTGCGCACCGCGCCGGAGAACGCGACCAGCGCCTCCTGCTTGTGCTCCTGTCTCGGCCAGAACTGCCACACGCTGTCGAACGCCGTGCGCACCTGCGCCGCGATCCGTCGTCCGTCGTCGCCTGACTGAGTCGAAGACTCAGTGGACGGGTCGGGTCGGGTCGGGTCGGGTCGGGTCGGGGTAGTCGTTACACCCGCGTTACTCTCGCGTGAGTAACGCGTTACACCTGCGTTACGCTCAGCGTCTTCCTCCTGTTGACGCTGCCGTTCCAGCGCCTCACGTTCGAGGCGCTTCTTCTCGCGGGCCTTCGCCACGCGCTCACGCCCCTGCCGTCGCTTCTCCTCGAGCTCGTCCGCCGTCGGCTGCCACTCGTCCCAGTCGTGGTACTCGTAGCCGGGATCGTCGGGGTCCGCGTCGTGCGGCTTCCAGAAGCCCGCCTTGACGAGCGCCGCGGCAAGCTCATCGGTGCCGCCCCATGCGTGGACCATGTGGTCGGGGACGATCCCGTCGTTCTCCTGGCCGGAGCACCACGCGCCGACGATCACCCAGAGACCCATCGCCGGGAGGCGAAGGTCGGGAGGTAGGCGGTGGAACTTCTTCGAGACCGGGAGCTGGTCGTCTACCTTGAACCAGACCATGCATCAGCTCCTGTACTCTGGCATCGCTGAGTTCCTTTCCGGGTTGCTCAGTGCGAAGCCGTCACCCAAGAGGGGGACGGCTTCGCTCATGCGGACACCGGGAGCTTGACGCTCTGGCAGATCGCCTCGGACACGGTCAGCCCCTCGGCGGTGACCCGCTCCATGAAGGCGTCCCACGTGTCGTCGTCGATGTCCACGTTGAGGTTCACGACGTCGGGCTTCGGCGGCGCCGGTGTCGGAGTGCCGGCCGCGTACTCTGCGATGGCGTCGCTGTAGACATCCTTCGCCGCGATGCCGGTGCCGAGCGCGGCCATGCGGACCTTCGTGTTGAAGTCGGTCGGAATCTTGATGTTCCGCTTGCGGGTGGCGGTCATCGCCTACCTCCTGGTGTGTGGTGAGAACCTTAGCTTACAGTATGTGGAACCCAGCGCAAGAACAGGTCGCCGCGGGGTCGCTCACGGTCGTCATGCCAGACGTTCCGCAGCGACACCTCGACGACGCCGTCCTCGCGCCGGAGTGCGGGATGCTGTCGCAGCCGCACGATCTTCGCCGTCCGGGCGGGCACGTTCGGCAGCGCCATCACCCACACGTTCGGCGTCGCGGCCAGGCGCTCGATCACGCCCGGCCAGTCGTAGTGCGTGCGGCTCACGCCCGCAAGCCCCACTGGTATTCGAGCGTCTCGAGCAGCGGGTCGAGGTCGGCGAGGATCGCGTTCAGTGCGTTGAGCTGAGCGTCGTCCCAGTTCTCAGCCGCGTCGATGTCGAGGCCGCCGGTGCGCTCCTCGACCGCGCACGCCTCCTGGTAGTCCTTCTCGGCGTCTTCCAGGTGGGAGAGGGCCGTGCGAATTCGGGCGACGCGCTCAGCCGGGGTGGTGATCTCAGCCATCAGCCCCGGCTCCGGTCGATGCGCTTGAACGCGGCGCGGTACTCAGCCTCGCGCTCCCGCAGGCGGACGAGCCCCTCCTCGGTGCCGTCCCAGAAGCGGGCCTCGGCAACCTTCCGGGTGTCCGAGAAGAAGTTCCCGTCCGAGAACACCGGCGTCAGGCCGACGATCTGCGACGGGTCCTCGAAGACGTGGCCGGCGAGCACGCTGATCTCGTAGTGGCCGGGCTCGGAGAAGCCGATGATGTGGTCGGCGTCGGGGCGGCCGGACACCAGCTCGACGGCGTGCGCGTCCCCGGTGGCGGCGAACACGACCGGCCACGGGCTCTTGAGGTCGGGGCCTTCGCTCTCCTGGTGGAAGATGATGACGTTCTGCATGATGTTCTCCTCGCTGTCCAGTTACTGGACGTCGATCTTCTTGCCGGTGCTGGTGACCGCGTACTCGTCGCGGCTGGACCAGTGCGGCTTGACGGTGTCCTCGATGATCGCGGACAGGTGGGTGGAGGTGAGCGTCTCCTCGTACGTGAGCACGGTGCTCTCCTCGATGTGGAGGTCGAGCGTGTAGTCGAGCGGGCGGTTCAGCTGATTCGCCAGCTTGGACACCTCGGCGTACGCCGCCCGCTTGACGCCCTCCCTGAACTGCTGCTCTCCCCCGCGGTCGCCCCACGGGCCGTTGATGGTGACGTGGTGGTCGAGCGATTGCACGTCGAGCGAGCCGACGACGCGCCGCGCTCGCTGCGTGTTCACCAGCTTGTGCTCGGCCATCAGCGGATGACCTCCGTCAGGTACGGGGTGCCGTCGGCGGCGTAGCGCACGTCGATCCCGACGTGCTCGGCGATGTGGGCGAGCGCCTTCCAGGCGTCCCCGCCCATCGTCGCCGCGGCGGTGATCTCCTTGCGGACGAAGTCCTGCGCCGCGATCATCGGCGGCTCCTCCGTCTCCGGGTCGAAGTGGCAGAGCGCCGGGCCGTCGTTCACGACGACCATCAGCTTGTCGCCGGCCAGCCCGTCGGTGTCGATCTGCACGACGATCGTGTCCTCGTGGATCGTCGACGGGAACGCCGACATGGTGAGCACGGTCGCGCTCTCATCGTTCTCGAAGTCGACCTTGCCGTACCGGCTGCGATCCACGTTCGGCGCGGCGTTGCGGGTGGTCACCCAGAGCTTCGGCTCGAGCATCTCGCCGGTGTCGTACGGGGTGAGATTCATCGTTCGGTCCTCCTGAAGGTGACGTTGTTGATCGGGATGTCGACGGAGCCGTCCCGCCCGTACGACTTGCGGACGTAGTAGGTGAAGTCCCTTGAGAAGACGACGCCGTATCCGCAGTTCGAGTAGAGAATCTGCTCGATCCACCAGCGGGTCGCCTGTCGCTGCTCGGAGTCCACCGCTCCCACCTCGACGCGGTCCTCGTAGATGCGGGCGATGTCGGTGTCGTAGAGCGTGACCCGGACGTACGTCTCCTTGTCCGGGTGGACGAAGCTGCGCACGGTGACGGTGGTCCCGAGCTTGCGCTCGCGCGCCCCGTACAGGCCCAGCTGCGTCCGCGCCGGGGCGAGCCACGCGAGCACGTCCTCGAGCTTCCATGAGAAGCCGACGGCGGCCGCGGGCGGTCGGAAGATGTACGGCATCAGCCCTCCGGGGTGAAGTAGGTGTCGCTGTCGGTCTTCGCGACCCGGCCCTGCCGGATCATCGCGTTGAGGTGGCGCTGCAGCGCCGGGTGCTGCGACTCCTTGAGCCCGAGGTCTCTTGCGATGTGATCGAGATCGACCGCACCCTCGCCCTCCCACGGGATCATCTCGTCGATGGAGTCGCGCAGCGCGTCCACGTCGGCGAACAGCGAGTCGTGCCCGAGGGCCTCGCCGATGGCGCCGATCATGTCCCACGCGCGGTTCGCGCTGGGGCCCTCGGCCGCCTGCACACGGCTCGCGTCGTGCCCGACGTGGCCGACGACGATCGTGTTGTCCTGCGTGACGATGGTCACGAAGACGTCTTTGAACAGCTCGAACTGGTCCGTCATGCCTGCTTCTCCTCTCGCTTCCACACGACGAGCTCGCCGTCCCGCAGGATGCGGGCGATCTCGCCGAGCGGATACCATCCGCGCTTCTCTGGGTCGAGGTCCTCGACCTTCTCGTAGTCGAACGCCCACGCCGTGCCGAGCGCGTTGAACGCCTTCTCGCGCGCCTCCTGCCGGGTGTCGGCCTCGACGATCAGGTAGCCGTCCTTCGCCTGGTAGATGTCGAGGACGGGGTGCGGGTCCGCGCCGTAGATCGCGGACCCGTACTGCTGCCCGAACGTGATGGGGAAGTCGGCCATCAGTCGTCCCCCTCAGGCTCCCACTCGGAGCCGCTCTCGATCTCGGCGCGACGCAGCGCCTCGTCCTGCAGCCGTGCGTCCTCGGCCGCCATCTCCTCCGGCGTCATCCGCTCGGCGGCCTCAGCCGCGGCGATCTGCGCCCTCGTGTACGCCCGGTCGTCGGCGCGGTCGAACACGTCCTCGACCCGCTGCTCGTAGTCCTCGGGGTATTCCCGTGCGATGCCTGCCATGATCTAGTCCAATCCCCGCTCGGCGGCGGTGCTGATGATGTACCGGTACTTCCGGTCTTCGGGTCGGCCGGCGGACAGCTCCCGCTCGGCCTCGGCGATGGTGTCGAAGTACAGCGGGCCGAACTCGCCGTCGTCGTAGAAGCCCTCCTCGTGAGTCGAGTCGTCGACCCACCAGATGAGCAGCTTCCCCGCGCTGATCTTGCGGTCGACGAGCACCGCGGCCGCCGTCACCGTCCAGTAACTGGACGGTGCCGCCTCCCACGCGAAGTGCGACACCGCCTCGTCGTCCACGTAGACGAAGACGTTGCCGTGGCCGTAGCCCTCGTCGGTCGCGGTGGACGGGATCAGCTTGACGGTGTGCTTCTGCCCGTCGGGCATGCTCACCTCGACGCCGACGACCAGCTCGGTCACCTCGTAGGGCGCCTCCGGGTCGATGTCATCGCCCAGCTGCACCTTCTCCTGCTTGATGTGCATGATGGGCCGGAAGGTGACGCCCTCCGGCGTGGTCAACGTGACCTGATCGCTCACGGGTTGCTCCTCTCTCGCGGCAACTCCTCGATGCCGCAGTGCATGCAGTGGGCCACGCCGTCCTCGCGCGGCAGGAACTCGAACGTGTGGGACGGGGCCAGCTCGGTCCACTCCTGGTCGGAGCACGAGAGCTGGTCGGCGTAGATCGGCTTCGGGAAGTCGTCCGAGTCGTAGCTGTAGGGGTTGTCGTAGTCGATCCCGTTCAGCTCGGCGATGTGCTTCATCAGCACGCTCACCGGCTCGCCGCCGTAGAACGTCGGCAGTTCGATGGGCGCCTGTTCGAGGCCCTCGATGATGCGGTCGGCGGCCCAGTTCTCGGCCCGCCACGTGTAGCCGACGGGCTCCTCGCCCGGGATGTTGATCGTCATCAGTACAGACCCTTCGCTTCGCGGATGACCTCGTCGTCGTCGGAGAGGTCGAGGTAGAAGCCCCACACGGCCTCGATCTCCTCCCAGTCGTCGAAGTCCAGCTCGTCCACGTTGACGATGACCGGGTTGCCGTCGTCATCCACGCCGATCTTCGCGCCCTCGACCTTGAGCTCCTCGATCACCAGGCCGTACACCTCACCGGCGGCCCACTGCTGGTACGTGGCGCGCTCGCCCTCGATGATGTGGTGCTGCGCCTCGGCTGCCGTGATCAGTCGGTGCGCGGCGTCGAAGGTGTAGAGCGGCGTGCCGTGGAAGGTGCCGACCGGCTTCCACTCGTTCGCGAACTTGGTCGGGTCGACCCACCAGTAGGTGCCGTCGACGTACTCGAGCTCGATGTCGTGGAAGATGCGAGCCCACCGGATCACGGCGTCCTCAGCGCCCCAACCGGACGGCCGCCGCAGCCCGTACAGGCGCTCGTCGGCGTCCCGCAGGTTGCCGGGGAAGCCGTAGAGGGCGGGCACGTCCATCGTGCGGGAGTCGCCGCGCACGGTGAGGGCGCCGGTCGCCATCTCCCAGTCGCCGCGAGGGCACGTGGGGCTGTCGTCGGCCTTCACGAGCACGCGGTGGGTCTCGTCGAGGCGCAGGGTTTCGATCGTGTCGCTCATCAGGAAAGCTCCTTCGGGTCGGGCCAGCATCCGGGCCGGCCAGCTGTGCGGAAGTGGAGGCGGGCTGCGGTCAGCCCGTCGCGGGTTCGGGGGAACGAGCGTGACTCGTCCCGGAGCGACCGCTTCTGGTCGCTGGTCAGGATGCTGTAGCTGACCACGTACTTCTCGTTGTGGGGGTTGTACTGCAGCTTCACGAGGTGGTGGTGCATGCCGACGCTCAGCCACGCTCGCTGATCCGAGAGTCCGCTGAGCAGGGCCGTCTTGGTCAGCTGTCCCTGACGGTCTCGGATAGGATTCTTCACGGTGCTCACGTCACTGCCCTTCGGGGTGGAGGCCGCCTGGCCGGGCCGCGTTCGGGTCGCGTCCCGGCCATCTTTCGGCCGTGCTTTCGTTGTGGTGTCGACCATCTTTTCGACTGTCCAGTAACTGGATGCCGCCGTCATGGCCGGACGGTTGAGCGATGTTGAGGGCCGACGAAAGTCACCCGAACTCGAGGTGCCCGAAGACGGCGGTCTGCAGCATGATCTCCCCGGTCCAGGCGTCCCAGTCGGCGTCCGCCGGGTGGATGATCAGTTCGAGCGCTGCCTTCTGCTGGTAGGCGTCCTTGGTGATGTCGCCCCGGGCGATCCGGCCGAGAGCGTCGGCGAGCTGCTTCCAGGTGACCGTCTTCCCCTTGAGCTCGACGGTGTACCCCTCGCGAATCTCGAACTTGTCGCCGGGCTTGAGCGGGCGGTCGGTGATGCCGACCTCCCAGCCCCGCCAGCGCTCGCCGTCCTCCCACCACAGGACCGTCGCGGTGCCGTCGGTCCACGTGGCGTCGACCGCCCAGTACAGGTCGGCCCCTTCGAGCACGTCGCAGATGGTCTCCGCGGTGACCGGGCCGGTGACGGTGACGTGGTACTCCTCGACGTCGCTCATCGCACCCACCACGTGTTCCCGTCGGGGTCCTCGACGGAGGTGTAGTCGCTCTGCAGCGCCTCCGCGGCCGCATCCCAGTCGATGTAGCCGTTCGGCCAGTCGTCGCTGGCGGGGACGAGGTCCAGCTCCTTCGCGTACTCCTCGGCGTACCGCACGAAGTAGTCGTCCGCGATGAGCGTGGCGCCGCTGCGCCAGTCGCCGGAGTAGCCGGTCGCGTAGGCCGTGAACTCCTTGAGCTTGGTCAGCTCCTCGATCAGCTCGGCGCGCTCGTCGTCGTCGAGGTAGGAGACGTGCTCCGGTGCCGTCTCGGCGGTGTCCGAGGTGTAGCTCTTGTTCCGTTCGAGCAGCTCGGCGCGCTCCTCGTCGTCGATCTCGATCTCGCTCTCGATGTAGGCGATGCGCCCCTCGATGTCGCGGCTGTCGAGCAGGTCCGCCGACCAGTCGATCGGCTCGTCGTGCTGTGCCATGTCAGTCCTCCCGGTAGGTGTTGAGGAACTCCTGCAGGTGGGTCCCCAGGAAGTCGCGTGCCTTCGCCACGTGAGCCCGCGCCTCGGCGATCTTCGACGGCCGCATGTCGAAGTCGCCGGCCAGCTCGTCGTCGCTGTAGTCGTCGAACAGCTCGATGTCGCTGACGATCGAGCCGAGCGCGCCGCTGATGATGGCCGCGTCGCGCTCCTCGTGGAACCGCTTGCGGATGTAGTGCGGGTACTGAGCCATCCCCGTTGTCGGGTTCATCCCGCGCGGCTCGTTCTTGATGTACGAGGGCACCGAGAACGAGCGGCGGTCGCGCCACGCATCCTCCGGCTCGCGGTGGTGCGCCGTCCCCATCCGGTACGTGAAGTCGAAGCTCCGTCCGTCGAGGGTGAGCAGCACGTTGTAGGCGTGGTGCGGCCACGGCCGTTCGCCGGGCTTCTCGATGCTCTCGCGCAGTCCCAGGTAGGTGATCTGCGTCTTGATGTCGAGCGTCATCATGGTCTCTCTCTGTCCAGTTACTGGACGGTCTCGGGTTCACGGACGGCCCAGATCAGGGCCCATCCGAGGGTGTGGTCGCAGAAGCTGACCGGCTCCTGCCCGGCGTTTTCGTCGTCGTCCTGACCGCGGCAGTCCTCGCAGTCGTACGTGTCCACGACGACGGCTTGGAAGCGCACGGTCGCACCGGCGCTCAGCTCCTCCCCGAACAGGCCGTTGAGCATGCCCGGGGTGATGATGTTCGCGGGCTCGTACAGGTGATCGTTCAGATCCCAGTGCTCCGCGTAGTCGGCGTCGGTCGAGTAGTCGAGGTGCCACTGCCCGTCGCCGTGGTCCTGCGCGTAGATGACCTCGTCGACCAGCTTCTCCTGCCAGTCGACCAGCTCCGCGCCGGATGCGAGACTCACCTGCACGACCGGCCAGTCGCCGTCGTGCTCGAGGTTCGCCGCGTCGACGAGTGCCGCCCACGTGGGGCTGTCGCCGCGGTGGTGCTGGTAGATCGGGGCGATCATCGCACGCTCCGGCCGATGCCAGCGAAGCCCTCCCACAGCGCGGCGATGAACTCGCGCCAGAGGCTCGGTCGTCCAGTAACTGGACGCTGGATGGTGCTCATCAGAAGTCTCCTCCGAAGATGGTCTGGTGGTCGGCCTGCTCGGCTTTCCAGGTGCCGCAGTCGTTGCCGTCGTCGGCGTAGATGACGCCCGCCTCGCCCGGCTGGAACT
>Ga0157371_10002690_pt1 | contig 16789 bp, 17 predicted proteins | sample C45metaG_FD_113462 | JGI IMG/M metagenome (GOLD analysis project Ga0157371, IMG submission 113462) | Corn rhizosphere microbial communities from Kellogg Biological Station, Michigan, USA - C4-5 metaG | ecosystem: Host-associated > Plants > Roots > Rhizosphere > Soil | place: USA: Michigan...
CTGCCGCGACCCCCGCTCGCTGCTGACCGTCGAGCCGCTGCGCTGGGCGGTGGCGCTGCGACCCCGCTGGCTGGCACTGGAGCAGGTGCCGGCCGTCCTCGAGCTCTGGTCGCTGTTCGCCGGGCTGCTCGCCGCCCACGGCTATGACGCGACCGCCGGGGTGCTGAGCGCCGAGCGCTACGGCGTCCCGCAGACCCGCAAGCGCGCCTACCTGATCGCCTCCCTCGACGGCCCCGCGGAGCTGCCGGCACCGACCCACCGCTCCTATAACCCCCGCCGCCCTGACGAGGTACGGGAAGAGGAGCGCGATCTGCTGCCTTGGGTCAGCATGGCCGACGCCCTCGGCTGGGCGCGCGACGCCGTCACCTTCACCAACAACCAGACCGCCAGCGGCACCCGCCCCCAGGGCCTCAGCCGCCCGGCCATCTGCCCGGCCCGGACGATCGACTCGGCCTCGGGATCGTGGACGATCGAGCGCTCGCCGCGGGAGGGGGACGGCGATGGCTGAGCAGCGGCCGGAGTGGACTAGGAAGCGGCCGGCGACGACGGTGGTGGCCGATCCGCGGATTTCGACGCCGAGGGCCTACCGGAAGTCAAAGCCGCGGTCGGGGAAGGAATGGGCCTCCCAGTTCGAGGAGGCGGTGCGGGTGAGCGTCGAGGAGGCCGCCGTCCTCCAGGGCTTCCCGGCCGACTATCCCTGGCAGGGCTCACGGACCCGCTGCTTCCTCCAGATCGGCAACGCAGTCTGCCCGCCTGTCGCCAGCCTCGTCGTCGCGGCGGCGGCCCGCCACAGCTTCGGTCACAACAAGCGTGAGGGCCGGAGATGACCGTCCGCACCGGGGTCCGAACTGGGGTCCGCAACGGGGTCCGAACTGAGGTCCGAACTGAGGTCCGCAGGCGGATTCCGCCGAATCGCCGCCAGGCCGCCTCTGATCTGGCGCAGAGCCGTTTCGGCTTCGCTGACATCAATAGCCCCTCGGGGAGCGAGTCATGAGCGAATCCGACCGGCGGGACGCAGTCCCGCTCGCTCTCCTCGCGGCGGCAGCCGCGATCTCGCTCGTGGCGTCTAACGCTCCTCGGTGGGGGCTATCGCTCCTTCGACTCGCGGGACAGCCCGCCGCTATCAGCCTCGCCGGGGCTCTGCTGAGCGTCGCCTGCGCGGTGCTCGTCGCCCGCCTCGTTGTCACTCGCCGGGCTCTCGATCACCGCGTGGCGATGCTCGCGATCCCCGCCGATTCCTTCGATCCTTCTCCCGAGTCCATCGTTCGCTTCGCTTCTGGGCTCAACCGATCTCGGCGAGCCCTTCGCGGCGTGCTCGACGCCCCGGCGAGCGCCGTGCGCCTTCGGCTCGACGGTGACGAGGACGGCAGGCTCCGCTACGGGATCGAGGTGCCAGAGCGAGCCAGCGGCGGGCTGCGCGCGGCGCTGGCCGCCTATCAGGGCGTCGAGCTCCGCCCGGCTTCCGAGCCGCGCGCCGAGCCGAAGAAGGCCGAGGTCGCCCGCGCCGAGCTGGTCCTTGCGAGGGCGAGCAGCGAGCCGCTGTACGCCGCCGGGCTCGACCCCGATCCTCTCGCGGGGCTCGCTCGCGCTCTCGACGGCATCGACCTGGCCGGAACCGACAGGGCGACCGTCTGCGTCGATCTGCTGCCGGTGACGCCGGGAAAGCGCCGACGCCTTCAACGGCGGCTGCTGCGTCGCGCCCGACGCCGGCAGCCCACCCCGTCGCCGGGAGAGGAGCTGACCGATCTGCTGGGCGGCGATCGCCGCCGCGGCGGTGCCCCGCCGGCCGAGCTCGTGGAGAAGAGGGTCGGTCGCCAGGCGCTGGCCCGCAAGCTCGGCACCGCCGAGCCGATGTTCGAGATGCAGATCCTGGTCCGGATCGCCTCGCCGGTCCCCGGCCGAGCCAAGGGGCAGCTCGCGGCGGTGCTCGCTGCCTTCGATGCCTTCGCCGGGGAGAACCACCTGCGCGTCTCGGGGCTGCGCATCCCCGGCGTCGCCTTCCTCGGTTCGGACCTGCCGGGTCGCCGAGGCGGCTTCGACCGCCGGCTCTCCTCAGGGCTGTTCCGCCCGGCGCGGCGGCGGGTCGTCACGGCGAGCGAGATCGCCGGGCTGCTCAAGCCGCCGAGCAAGCGATGCGCGGCGCCGAACGTCCTGCGCTCCGGCGGCGCGGTGCCGCCGCCGCCCCGAGCGCTGCCGATCTTCGAAGGGCAGGCGGGCCTGCTGCCGCTCGGGAAGATCGAGACCGAGGCGGGGGAGAGGACGGTCGGCGTCAAGCTGGCCGACACCTTCTTCTTCTACATGTCGGGCCGCAGCCGGTTCGGGAAGACCGAGACCGCGATCGGCCAGTTCCTTCATCTGGCGCGCTCGGGGCAGGGCTGCCTCTTCCTCGATCCGCACCTCGACGCGCTCGAACGGATCAAGGCCTATCTCACCGAGGAGGGCCTGCGCGAGCGCGTCGTGGAAGTCAATCTCGCCGACCCCGACCGGCAGCCCGCCTGGAACCTGTTCGCCGTCCGTGGCCGCTCGCGCCGCCGAGCCGCCGGCCAGGTCGATGCCGTGGTCGATGCCTTCTCCTCGGCGCTGCGCTGGGACGAGATCAACGCCCGCGCTCTCAACCTCACGACCCAGGCCGCGCAGGCGATGGTCGACCTCGCCCACCGGCTCCCGCCCGAGCTCGCACCGACGATCTTCGAGATCCCGGTCCTGCTGAGCGACGAGAAATGGCGCTCGGCGGTGCTGCCGCACGTCTCGGCTCCGGTTCGCCGGTTCTTCACCGAACGCTTCCCGCTGCTGCCGCCCGAGGCAGTCACGCCGGTCACGAATCTGATCGATCGTCTGCGTGCGGCGCCGGCCACCGCCGCTCTCCTCGGCAACCCGCTCGCGACCTACGACATCCGCGCGGCGATGGACTCAGGAAAGATCGTCCTCGTCTGCCCCGGCTCGGGCTCGGGCCGCGACCGGCTGATCGCCAACTTCGTCGTCTTCGACGCCCTCCACGCCGCGAAGTCGCGGGCCGACATTCAGCCTGAGCTGCGCCGCTGGTTCTCACTGTGGCTGGACGAGGTGCAGATATATGACGGCGCGCCGTCGGGCACCCTGGCGGCGCTGCTGGAGCAGGTCGCGAAGTACGCGGTCCGGGCGCTGCTGCTGAACCAGAATCCCGAGCGCCTGACGGCGGCAACCCGCGACGCAGTCACCACCAACCGCTCGCACCTGGTGACGACGGCGCTCAACTCCAAAGGGGCCGGGCTGCTGGCCCGCGAGCTCGGCGGCGAGGTGAGCGCAGAGACGATCGGCCAGCTCGCCCGCTTCCACAGTCTCGCCTCCGTCACCCTCGACGGTGAGATCAGCCGGCCGTTCCGGCTGGTGGGGGTGCCGGTCGAGGAGCTGTTCCCCGACAAGCGCTACCCCGAGGATGTGCCGCTGCTCGACTCGGCGATCGACCGCAACATCGCCCGCGCCCCGGTTGCCGAGACGCTTGCCCATCTCGACCGCCATCCCCAGGAGATCGTCAAGCGCCTGGCCGATCCAACGGCCGCTTTGGGCGACTCGGCGCAAAGCCCTGCGTCAGATCGACATCGAAGCGGCGGCCTCCAGCCCCTCGACACGAACGGGGACGTATGAGCGCCGCCGGTGATCGGAGTCTGCCGCGCGTCGGGCCGACCGCGGTGGCGATCCTCGAAAGCATCAACCAGCACCGGCTCCTGCTGACGCGACAGGTCCACGCGCTCCATACGCCGACCACCTCGCGCCGCTGGACCGAGCGTCGCCTTGCCCGTCTTCGCAGCGCCGGTCTCGCGGTCGGGACGTGGCTGCCGGGGCGCCGGCTCCTGTGGCACCTGTCCGAGCGCGGCGCCGAGACGGTGGCGGCGATCCCGAGCCGGGCTGAGGCCCGCTGCAAGGTCTTCGCTCCCGAGCAGGCGGCCGGGGCGCTGCAGGAGCACACGATCGCCGTCAACGATGTCGGCATCGCCTTCGTCCGCGCGGCTCGCGAGCGCGGCGACGAGTGCGGGACGTTCGCGTGGTTTCACGAGATCGCCCACCCGCTCGGCCCGCCGCCGGGGCGTCGGACCCCCGAGCAGTTGATCGCCGACGCGGTTCTCACCTACGAGCTGGCCGAGGCGGACGGCCTGACCAGCATCGCCTACCGATTCATCGAGGTCGATCGCGCCACCCGCTCGGCATTCGATCTCGCGCAGCGGACCGGGCGCTACGCCCGGCTTTATCGTCATACCGTCTCTGGCGAGGGTGGAAGGGGTGGATCGGTGCCGCTCTGGTCGCGGCTGTATCCGGTCTTCCCGGTCCTGCTGGTCGTCCTCGCCGGCCGTCCGAAGGACAGGCTTGAGGAGCGCCGTCGCACGGTCCTGGCGCTGTGCGGCCAGAACCCCGATCTGGCCGAGACGCCGGAGGTCGAGGCTTCGATCTGCCTGCTCGAGGACCTGGTCGAGCGCGGGCCATTCGCGCCGATCTGCCGGACGATCACCGAACCCCGCAAGCAGGTGAACTGGCTGGGGGAGGGCGCTCGCTGATGGCGGTCGCGCGGTCTGCGAGCGAGCGTCCCCGGCCGTTCGGCCTGCCGATGCTGCGAGCCGACGATCGCTTCGTGGCCGTGCTGGCCGACACGGTCGCCGAGCAGGTCGCCGAGCGGCTGCGCGGCGAGGTCGCCGGGGACAGCTATCTGAACCCCGAGGCCGCCGGCCGCTACATCTGCGTCCCGCGCAGGCGCATCCACGAACTGACCAGCGCCGGGCTGCTGGTGCCCGACGGCTACGACGGGCGCACGCCGCTCTATCGGCGCCGGACGCTTGACGAGTACGTGGCGAAGGCCGGGGAGCGGACGTGACCTGGCCGCTGGAATGTCCCATGAGAAAGGGGATTGCGGCTGATCGGGAGGGTCGTCAAAACCGCTTCGTCCTGTTAACGTTTTGTCCGATAAATGCAAATGGGGCGGCGCCGCCGAAACGGCCCGCCCCCGGCTCACGAGGTGATAGCTCATGAGCGTTTCCCAGGATACGACTGTCCGCGAGGACAGTGCGAAGCAAGCGGGCTGCGGCGACAAGCGGCGGCTCGTCAAGACCAAGACGCCCGGCGTCTACAAGCGTGTCGATGGCGAAGGCAACACCGTCGGCTACGTCGCCGTCATCGAAGTCGCCGGCAAGCAGCGCAAGCGAAGCGCCCGCACCTACGACGCGGCGCGCAGGATCAAGCGGGAGAGCGAAACCGACCGTGATCGCGGCGAGCTCCAGGAGCCGACGACGATCGCCTTCCTGCCCTTCCTCGACGAGTGGGTCGAGCGCTATCGCGGCCAAGGCCGTCGCGGCTTTCGCGAGAACACCCGCGACGAATACCGGCGGCTGATCGGCTACTACGTCCACCCCTACTTCTCGTCCAAGTTGAAGCTGGTCGACGTGTCCACCTACCAGCTCGCCCGCTTCGTGGACTGGCTGGCTGACGAGGACGAGCAGGGCAAGCGCCTCAGCGACTCGACCATCGCCAACATCGTCATTCCGCTGCGGGCGGCGCTGACGACCGCGAACAACGAGGGCCTGATCCGGCACAACCCCTCCCAGGGGCTAACGCTCCCCCACCGCGAGGACCTTGAGGACGAGGACGAGCAGGAGATCAAGGTGTTCAGCCGCGAGCAGCTTGCGGCGGTGCTGGCGATGGCGCCCGAGCACTACCGACTGCTGTTCGAAGTCCTGGCGGCGACCGGCCTGCGGATCAGCGAGGCGGTCGCGCTCCAGCGGCTTCACTTCCAGCTAGACGGATCGACCCCGGAGGTCTGCGTGCGGCGCGGGATCGTCCGCGGTCGCGTCGAGCCCCCGAAGACGAAGCACGGCCGGCGCGAGGTGGCGCTGCCCGCATCGCTCGTCTACCGGCTGCGGGCGCATCTGGCCGCGATGGAGGACCAGGACTCGACCGCCCTCGTCTTCACCAACAGGGCGGGCAATCTCCTTGAGTCCGGCAACCTGCGCCGCCGGCACCTAAAGCCGATCGTGGAGGAGGCCAACGCGCCCTGGGCGGGCTTCCACACGTTCCGGCACACGTTCGCATCCCTCCACCTGAGCCAAGGCACCAACCTCCTCCAGCTCAGCCGGGCGCTCGGCCATCACTCGGCAGCGTTCACGCTCTCCCGCTACACGCACCTGCTGCCCGGCGACGAGGCGCCGCCGCTCGACCTGCCGGTGGGCGACCTCCCGCCGGCAGCCGCCGAGCCGGCAGCGATGCCTCTCTCAGAGCAGCCGACGCTGAGGTCCGCAGCATGACCGGCGAGCGAGGCAAGCTGCCGCCGGCCCGCGCCCGCGCCCGGCTGCGGCGGACCGTGCGGCGCGATTCCTTCGTCGCCGAGGCAGGCGCCAAGGGCATCGTGATCGAGTCCTCGCCGACGCTGATCGCGCTCTGGATGGACGACTTCATCCCCGGCGCGGAGGAATGGGACAACGAGGTCTGGTGGACCTCCGAGGACGGCGAGGCGCCGATGGACTACAGCGCCTCGGACGAGGAGCGGGTGATCGCCGCCTTCTACGCCGACGCCGAGATCATTCCGAACCCACGCCTGCTGGACGGCGCCGCGATCGCCGCCGTGCCGACCGTCGAGGGGCGGGTCGACCATCGGGCGCTCGGTCTCCTCGACGCCGATCCCGGCTTCGACCGGAGTGCCTTCGCCTGGGTCGGCTCCGAGCATCTTGGCGACGGCGTCTACTCGGCTTCGGTCTACGCCGGCACCGCCGCCGACAGTCCGTACCTGTGGATCACGGACCCGATCGAGGTGATCGCGAAGACGGGCGCTCGGGTCGCCGAATCAGAACCCGAAGAAGAAGGCCGGGAGCAGTTCCTGGCCTGCCTCTTCGTCGGCGATGCCGATGGCGAAGTCGAGCAGCCGGACCCGTTCTTGGTTTGCGAGTGCGGCCCGGAGAAGCTGGCGGCGGAATCGCTGCGGATGCCGGACACGGCGAGGAGGTTGTTCCAATGACGCTGGTACCGGGCCGCTTCACCACCGCCGCGATCAGGATCGACGGTGGCGAGCTGGAGGTGCGCCTGAGCGATGGCGGGCATTGGCAGGTCAAGGCGAAGATGGTCGAGGAGGACGATTGGCGCTCCCTCTGCCGGGGGCACCTCGACGGCAGCATCTTCGACACCGCGAAGCCCGAAGAGCAGGCTCCGGTCAGGATCGGCTCGCTGGTGGTCGATCCGGCTGCCCGCCGGGTAGAGGTTCGCGGTCGCGAGGTGCGGCTGAGGGCGCGCGAGTTCGAACTGGTGGCGCTGCTGGCGACCGAGCCCGACCGCGTCTTCACGAAGCAGGAGCTGATGCGAGAGCTTTGGGGAGGTCGCGGCAGCGTCCGCACCCTCGACTCCCACGCGAGCCGCGCCCGGTGCAAGCTGCGCGAAGCCGGCGCCGACGGCTTGGTCGTCAACTGCCACACCCACGGCTACAAGCTCAGGGACGCGGCGGGAGGCCAGCGATGACTCGCGCCGTCGCCTCCGAGCAGCTGCCCTCGCTCGGCTCGCGCGGCCGGCTGCGGCGAAGCGTCGATCGCTTCCCGCACTTCGTCGCCCAAGCGGGAGCGACGGGCACCGTCACCGAGGCGACGGACTCGCTGATCGCGCTGAGGCTGGACGAGTCCCTACCTGGTGCGGAGGAATGGGACAACGAGGTCTGCTGGACCTCCGACGACATCGAATCCGCCGATCAGACAGTTGCCGCCGTCTTCTACGAAGACGTAGAGATCACCGGGAGGCGGCAATGACTACGAAGGCAACGAGCCTTCGTCTCGCCGAGACTCAGGCGGCTGAGCTGGCGGTCGCCGCCCGCGCGCCGATGGGATGAAGATGTCGGAGGTCGTCCGGATAGCAATCGACAAGCACATCGCGGAACGCCGCTCCGACCCGGGCTTCCAGAAGCGCCTCAAGAGGCTGATTGAAGAAGATCGCGAAACGCTTGAGCGCCTGAGGGGGGAGTGACCCATGCCAGGTTCCTGCATCTCTCGGTGGAGCTGGTCAAAATGCCATTCAGATTTTGCTGGCGCGGCTCGGGACGAGCCGTCCGTCATAGGCTGGACGTAGAGTGTCGCCGCGAGTCAGCCACATGCCCCGATCCACCCTGTCACCGCTTCCCTATCCGGTGCCTCAGGACGCGGTCCGAAGCGCCACGATGAAAGCGGTTCCGAAGGCCGACACTCGCCCGGAGATGGCGGTCCGCTCGGCCCTGCATCGCCTTGGCTACCGCTTTCGCAAGGAGTACAAGGTCCACGCGGCGGGACGCAAGCGCAGCATCGACATCGCGTTCCCCTCCGAGGGGCTTGCGGTCTTCATAGATGGATGCTTTTGGCACCAGTGCCCCGACCACGGAACGGTCCCGAAGACCAATCGGGGGTATTGGGTTCCGAAGCTGAAGCGGAACGTTAAACGGGACGAGCTAGTGACCGCTTCGCTCCGCCGGTTGGGCTGGACCGTCATTCGCGTCTGGGAGCACACCCCAGTTGACGAGGCTGTCGCAGCCATCGTCGGCGCTGTCGAGCGCCTCCGCTTCCAACGGGAGCTGAGGGCCGAGAGCAAAGACCGCCTTGCAGCGGACCTGTTTGCCGGCGCCGGCGGCTCTACCCAGGGTCTGAAGCAAGCCAAATACAGAGTCCTTGGCGCAATCGAGTACGACGCCGCATGCGCGAAGACCTATCGCAGGAATCACAAAGACACCGAGCTGGTGGAGGACGACATAAGGAATGTCACGCCGGCCTTCTTCATGGAGGCGATGGGCGTAGAGCCCGGCGAGCTCGATCTGCTCAGCGCGTGTCCGCCGTGCCAGGGTTTCTCAAGCCTCGGTCCGATGGATGCCGAGGACGAACGGAACGACCTTGTCACTGCGGTCTTCCCGTTCATTGAGGAGATGCAGCCGAAAGCGTTTGTCCTCGAGAACGTTCCAGGACTAGCGCGGGACAGCCGGTTGAAGGTTCTGCTTGCGAAGGCGAGATCGGCGGGGTACGGCGTCAAGACCTACAAGCTCAACGCGACGGACTTCGGTGTTCCGCAGAACCGCCGCCGACTCATCGCGATCGGCGTCAAAGGGCTCAAAGGCGACGATCTTCCCGAGCATCCCGCCGAACTTCTCCCCGTCTCCTTCAGGCGGGAGCCCGAGCGGATAGTCAAGGTGCTTTCCCAGGCGGGTCCGCTAAAAGGCACGCGAGACGCGATCCACCGGGGGCGCGAAGCCACCCCCGAGGTCGCGGAGCGGATACGGCTAATCCCGAAGAACGGAGGGCGGTTCGACCTGCCTGACAGCCATCAGCTCGACTGCCACAAGTCCCTCGGCTCGACGCGGAGCGCCGCTGCGGCTTACGGGAGGATGCGGCTAGATGAGCCGGCGCCGACTTTGACGACCCGCTGCACGACGCCGGCCTGTGGGCGATTCCTCCATCCGACGAAGGACCGCGGAATCACTCTCCGCGAGGCGGCGCTGATCCAGACTTTCCCTGGCCGCTACCTGTTCGACGGCAGCTATCAGGCGATCGAGGGCCAGATCGGGAACGCGGTTCCGGTCCGGATGGCGCAGGGGCTTGCGATGTCCGCTGGGGAGCTCCTTCTGGCCGTAGAAGCGTCGGGTCGAGATGGCGGGTCTAAGCGAGACGTTGCCGTTCTCGCCTAGGTATCTCGCGGGCTCCCTAGGTATCGTCGCTCCGCATGGCTACCGCAGTAGAGCCCACCGCGCCGCCCCAGCCGCCCCATGAGCTGACGCTGGCGTTCCACGGCCGGGTGATCGACCACCTCGGCATCCAGATGTACCAGAGCCCTATCGCAGCGGTCGCCGAGCTCGTGTCGAACGCTTGGGACGCTGACGCCGAGCACCTGTCGATCACCTATCCGGAATCTCTCGGCCCCAACGCCACCCTTGTGATTGAGGACGACGGGACGGGAATGACCTTTGAGCACGTCCAGGCCCATTACCTGGAGGTCGGCCGGAATCGACGCGGCGACAATCCCGAAGCGACGACGTCTGACAAGGGACGGCCAGTCCTTGGGCGCAAGGGCATCGGCAAGTTCGCCGGCTTCGGCATCGCGGAGATCATCGACGTCAGAACCATCAGCGCAGAGAACGGCGAGCTCACCTGCTTCCGCTTGGACCTCACCAAGCTGCGCGGCGAGAGCTACAGCGAGAAAGACCCAGCGCCTGTCCAAGTGATCGAGTACAGCCCCCCGGACGAGGCTCGCCGGGGTGAGCACGGCAGCACGGTCACGCTCCGAAATCTGACGCTGAAACAGACTCCCAGCAGAGAGGTACAGGCGGCGGGGCTTGCTCGGCGGTTCCTGCTTCACCAGCGCGTCAACGACTTCGACATCAAGGTCAACGGCGAACCCCTTCCAACCGACACGGACGGGAAAGCCATCGAGTTCGACTTTCCGCGCGACTACCGGGACGGCGAGGGGCCAGAAGGTCTGAATGTCGGTGACGACGGGTTCGGAGAGGAGAAACTGCCGAACGGCGATTCCGTGCGCTGGCGGATCGTCTTCTACGAGGACACCATCGAAGAGCAGGAGCTACAGGGCATCGCGGTGTTCGCGGGCGGAAAGCTTGCGCAGGCGCCCTTCTGGTTCGAGTTGGTGGGCGGTACCACCGCCCAGGCAGGGCAGCCGTACATGTCCGGCCGGATCGAGGCTGACTTCTTGGACCACAAGGACGAGGACCTGATCGCCACCGAGCGCCAGCGGGTCAACTGGCAGCACGAAGACACGCAGGAGCTGCTCACGTGGGGCAAGAAACGAATGCGGGACCTGCTTGCCCTCTGGGGTCGCCGTCGGAAGGAGCACAAGGAAAAGGTCCTTGACGAGAAGCTTGCGCCGTTCGCCGACCGACTCAGCCGCTTCCAGCCCAGCGAGCGAAAAATCGTCCGGGCCGCTCTGCTCAAGATCGGCGCCGTCTCGCAGATCAACGTCGGGCAGTTCACGACCCTCGCTGAATCCGTGATCGTCGCCTGGGAGAACGGCCGCCTCAAAGGGCTGATCCATTCAGTCGCCGAGGCTCGTGACCTCCCGGACGACAACCTGATCGAGATTTTGGTCGAGGCGAACGTCTTGACGGCGCTCGCCATGGCCGAGGCGGTGAAGACCAAGCTGCTCGTGGTTGAGGGCCTGAAGGAGCGGATCGAGAAGACGGAACTCGAGGAATCGCTACGCGACTACATCGCCGAACACCCCTGGCTGCTTGGACCAGAGTGGGAGACCTACAAGAAAGAGACGTCTCCGACGAACCTGCTCAAGGCTGCACGCAAGCAGGCCGGATTGGACGATCCGGAGAGCTGGCCCGGTCGACTCGACCTCGCCCTGGTCGCCGGCAGGACGCTGCTCATTGTCGAGTTCATGCGCCCCGGGATCACCATCGACGTGGACCACCTCCAGCGTTGGGAGAACTACGTTCGGATCGTCAGGCCCGAAATCGACTCCAACAGCGGTCTCGGATTCGAAAGCGTGCAGGGGATCATCGTGGCCGACAAACTGGCGAAGAAGGCTCACGTCACCGACAAGATCAAGGCCTTGAACAAGGAAGGGATGCGGGCGCTGGACTGGCCGAACCTGCTCGGGCGTGCTGGGGCGGAGTGGAAGGAGTACTTCGCGCTTCTCGTCGGTCGCGGACCGGACGATGAGCGTCTTCGGAAATTGGGGGACGAACTCGGGATCGACATTCCGAAGCCCGTCGAAGGTGCCGACGGGCATCCTGATGGCGCCCAACCACCCTCGTGAAGCGGAGGGGTCCGCTGGGGCAAGAAATGGGGCAAGGTGCCCCACAGACTCCAGCCGATCTCGATCTCGCGAAAACCGCTTTAAACTGTGCCCCACGTAGTTCAGCGGGACGCCCGGTTCGGGCTCATAACCCGAAGGTCGCGGGTTCGAATCCCGCCCCCGCTATAGGACGAAAGCCCTGCAAATGCAGGGCTTTTGTTTATCAAATGATGCAGACAATGGGGTGCAAAATCGCCTCTGGGGCAACGCCTGGGGCAACATGAGGTCGGAGAGAGGTCGATCTAGCGCTGGAAGGAGGCTGTCTATTTCCTTTGGTCGCCGCCGTCAGCGGCCCTTGCGCATGCACAAGGAAAGCAGGGCAGGCATGAAGATTCTCTCTACGTCCGTACCGGAAGAGATACTGCTCCGCCCAAATGTCGGATGCCCATGATCCTGCCCGTTTCGCGGCCGAGCTCGGTGCAAAGCTCGCCACCCGCTCTCGGCATGTCTGCACCCTTCTTGGGGCGGGCGCAGCACGAGCGTGTGGTCTGCCGGATGTTTCGATGCTCGAAAAATCGGTGGCCAACGAGCTGAAAGGCGACTCTCACACCCGGTTCAAGGAACTGATTGATGGCCGCAATCTTGAGGAGGGGCTTTCGCGCCTGCGCCGCATAGCGGCGCTGGTAGATGGCGACGACCAGGTCGACGGTCTGACCCAGGACAGGGCGAAGGCCCTCGACAAGGAGATTTGTGCGGCGGTTGTCAAGCATCTCGCGCTCGGGAACGCCGATCCCAATCCGATGAGGCGGTTTGCAGCCTGGGCTAGTCGTGTCGACTACCACGATCCGCTCGAGATCTTCACGGTCAACTACGACCTCCTGATCGAGACTGCCCTTGAGGAAATCGGCGCCCTCTGGTTCGACGGCTTTGTTGGTTCGCTGAGGGCGCCGTTCCGCGTGGATCTAGTCGAGAGCCTCGGCAGGGATTCGCGGGTTCCGCCCAGCTTCGTGCGACTCTGGAAGCTCCATGGCTCACTCAACTGGACCTGGCGAAAAAACCCCGCTTCCATCGTGCGGCTCGGTGTTCCAGTCGCCAAAGGAGAGGCGGCTGCCATCTACCCCGCCGACACCAAGTACGACGAGTCGCGAAGGGTTCCCTTCGTAGTTCTAATGGACCGGTTTCGGCGTGCCCTTTACCAGCCCGAGAGCCTCCTTATCGTTTCCGGTTATGCCTTCGGTGACGCGCACCTCGACGAGCTGATCTTCGACGCCGCTCTGCGCTGCCCGCGGTCGGAGTTCATCGCCTTCTGTCACGCCGATATCCCGGAGACGCTCAGCGCAAAGGCTGAAGTGACGCCAGCTCTGTCAGTGGTCGGCAAGCACGAAGCAATCCTCGGTGCGGAACGCGCTCCATGGAAGGAGCCCTCTGAGGCCCCCCCAGGGATATGGGAAGACGGTGAATTCAAGCTCGGGGACTTCACCTTCCTGGCCGCGTTCCTCGCCCGCGCGTCGGGGCGGGCGGAGGCCGACGAAGAAGATGAGTGAGACGGATCCCACCTGTATAGGTCGGGTTCGTCATGTGCTGGGCTCGAGCGTCACTGTCGCGTTGGACCCTGACCTGGCCGGAGTCGCCCCGATCTATCGCGGCAAGCTGCAGGCGGTTGGGCAGATTGGCTCGATCGTCCGCTTTCCGCAGGGACTGGTTGACCTGATTGGCGCCGTCAGCTTGGTCGGAATTGCCGAGCTGACGCCTGCCCTACCGCCGGTCGAGAACGTCCAGGTTGGCGAGCGATGGTTGCGGGTGCAACTGCTTGGCGAGATTGACAGCCTCGATCATTTCCAGCGCGGGGTCGGCAGCTATCCCGGTCTCGACGACCCGGTGCACTTCGCCACGCCCGAGGATCTAGGTCGGGTCTTCCCGGCCGACCAGCCTGGCCTCCTGAAGTTCGGGTCGCTTTCCTCGGCTCCGGCGATACCGGTTTGTCTGGATCCCGCCAAGCTGGTCCTGCGCCATACCGCAGTGGTCGGCTCGACTGGAGCGGGAAAGACGAGCGCGGTGGCGGAGCTTCTGCAGGACCTCACCGACGGCGAGTGGCCGGGAGCCAACGTCGTTGTGATCGATCCTCACGGCGAGTACGCGCGTGCAATCGGCGACAAAGGCAGCGTGCGTAGCGTCGTTGACCCGACTCGGCAGCTGCGAGTTCCTTACTGGGCACTCTCCGCCGCGGACATTCTCAAAGCCTTCACCGGTGTCTCGATCGGCCCAACTACCCTCAAACGCTGGGCCGCGTTTGTTGCTAAAGCGCGGGTTGAATTCGTCGAAAAATCGAGTTGGCTCAAACTCGATCCAAGTGCGATCACTGCCGATACGCCGGTCCCCTTCGATATTCGCGAGGTCTGGCACGCGTTCGACTTCGAAAATCGCGAAACCCGGGAAGCAAAGGGAGATCCGAACACCGTCTGCATCGAGGAGAAAGGGGATCCCAAAAAACTGAAGCCGACCCGTTTCGTGCCCTATAAGCCAGGTGGCGGCAAACCCGACCAGGGGCCCAATTACGAAGACCACGGCCGCATTCCCGAGCTTCTTCGCCTTGCGTTAGAAAATCCAGATTTAGCCTTTCTCCAGCAGCCGGAGGCCGATCCACAGGGAGAGGATCCCTTGCGAACGGCGATGATCGAGTGGTTGGGGGAGGACCGCGCGATCTCAGTCCTCGACTTCAGCGGCGTGCCGACGGGTGTAGCCGATCTCGCAATCGGTGTTGTTCTGGAGTTGCTTTTCGAGTTGGCTCTGCGTAGCAAAAAGGGCGAGCCCGGCATCGGTCGTCCTAGGCCCATCCTTTTCGTTCTGGAGGAGGCTCACCGTTACCTCAACGATGAGGAGGCCAACCAGGTGACGGCGCGAGCCGCCGGCCGCATCGCCCGCGAGGGACGGAAGTACGGAGTGGGCCTTCTGATGGTCACGCAGCGGCCTAGCGAGCTGCCCGAGACCGCCTTGGCTCAATGCGGGACGCTGATCGCGCTCCGGCTGACGAACGGCAAGGACCAGGGGCAGATCCGTAGCGCACTGCCGGATAACGTCACCGGCCTCGCCGATGTCCTGCCCTCGCTGCGGACGGGAGAGGCTGTAGTCAGTGGCGAGGCGATTGTGTTGCCGGTGCGCACGACCATCGACGAGCCGGATCCCTATCCGGAGGCTGAAGATCCTGGGCTCGAGTCATGGCGGGAGCAGGCTGGTGTTCCAGACCTAGCCCCGGCCCTGGCGAAATGGCGGGGTCTCTACGACCCACCGAAACCATCGAAGAAAGGAAAGAAGGGTGGCCGAGCTGGATTGGATTGAGGTTGGAGATTCGGACCGGATCACTGCGATGGCCTACGACGAAGAGCAGGAGATGATCTTCGTCCGTTTCCCTGACGGCGTCGAGTGGTGCTACGAGGACTGTCCACCTCATGTATGGGAGGAGTTTTCAGCGGCCGGGCAAAGCAAGGGGCAGTACATCTACGGGACGCTGAATCACAAGACCCATCACCGTCACGAGTAGCGACGGGCCGGATCGAGGTTGGCTGCCCGCGCGCGAGACTCGGGTGTTGCCGCTGTCGTTACACGCCTGGTCCGGCCGGTACTCTTGCACCGTGACCGCGAAGGAGAAGCTGCTGCGCGAGATCCTTGACCTTGATGAGGCTCAGGCTGCGCGTGCGCGCATCGTTGTTTCTACCGGGCCTGCCGAGGAGCCGGAGATGGCGCCGCTGCCGGCCGGGTGGGGGGAGACGCTGACCGGTGAGCCAATGCCTAATGTCGCCGCTGCGGTCCGGCGCTCCCGCGAATCGCACTGAGCGTGCTGGTCGTAGATGCGAGCTTGGTGGTCGAGCTCTCGCTTGACAGGATCGGCGAGCAGGCCGGTGCCGAGTTGGACCGTGGGGGCCAGCTGATCGCGCCGCCGCTCCTTTGGAGCGAGGTTCCCTCGGCGCTCCACGAGATGGCCTTTCGCGGCGAAGTCTCGAACGCGCTCGCGGAGCTTGCGCTGCAACGCTTCCTGTCCGGCAAGCTGTCGATCGGCGAGCAGCGCCCGGAGGGCCTCGCCACGGCGGCCTGGGAGGTGGCCGAGGAATTCGGCTGGGCGAAGACCTACGACGCCGAGTACGTGGCGCTTGCGAAGGTCGAAGGCTGCCGCCTCGTCACCCTGGACAGCAGGCTGCGGCGGGGCACGGATCGGCTGGGCTTCGTCGTCACGCCAGCCGAGCTCGGCTGACTCGCACAGTCCTCTGAATTTCTGACGCGATGGATCGCTTTGAGCTGTTCTCAGCAGCTCTCGAAGCTGCGGTCCTGGGGCAACAAATGGGGCAACATGCCCCACAGATTCCAGCCGATTTCCACGTGGCTCGATTGCGCGGATTTGGCTTGAAACCGTGCCCCACGTAGTCCAGCCGACCGCCATGTTCGGGCTCATAATCGGACCGTCCTTGTAGGAACCCGAAGGTCGGTCTGTTCTCGGGGAAAGGCTGCACCCCCACCACCCCAGCGAGAATGTCAAGAGTACCGGGTCGCGTGCTGGCGCCGGGCGAAGTAGTCCATCCAGGAGCGATCGGTTGACAGGGGCCGTATCAGCGTGAGGGGTAGATACGCACGCGCAGAAGCGCGAAGCAGACTCCTGACAGACCGGCGCGGTTTTCCAAGATGGAAGACGGCGCGCAGATCGTCGTCCATCAACGCCAGGAGAGTTTGTTGTGCCAGGGGCCTGGCTCGGCGTGGAAACCAGCGCCTTGTCCAATCCTCAAAGAAGTGGTCAACGACCTGGCGGCCCTCGTCGGTGTAGCGCCATTGCTCGCGCTCGTATCCGATCATCCAGCGCCAGAGCTCCTCAGCGCTCGCCGGCAAGCCTTCGAGCGGCATCTGCTCGGCGACCCCGCGCCAGAAGCACCAGCTCGCCTCCCGCTGGCTAGCGGTGAGGGGATCAAAGCCAAGATGTCTCCCAATCCTCTCGGCCTCGAAAATCAACGTCGCCAGGGTGTAGAGCTTCTGCTCGTCGGTGATCTCAAAGCGTGCGTGGATCTGCTCCATTCGGGCGATCGCCGCGCGGCCCCGC